>Ga0126332_10000931_pt1 | contig 10121 bp, 8 predicted proteins | sample InaspJWI42metaG_FD_94482 | JGI IMG/M metagenome (GOLD analysis project Ga0126332, IMG submission 94482) | Marine gutless worms symbiont microbial communities from Oahu, Hawaii - Inanidrilus sp. 2 OAHU.JWI-42 metaG | ecosystem: Host-associated > Annelida > Digestive system > Unclassified | place...
AGCTGTGAATTGTGGTCTTTACGCACACACACGTAAGTTGATAGCCCCATTCAGACTAGCGGAGCCTTTATAATATAGCGAACTCGCACTGTCAGGACAGTAGAACCCCCCTTACTGACAGTTCCAGTGTCGTCAGCTGGCAGGCCGGGGTATTCTAGTCTGAGCAGGACGGGCGTCTGTTGACGGGCGATGCGACCGTTCGCTGGCGTTGCTGTGTAGCTAATTCGAGGTAGGCCTGAGCACCCGCAACCCACTGGGTGAAGGCACATTCATTTCCTTACTGGGTTCGGTGTGAGTGCCAGTGGGCTGACGGCTGAGTGTAGAGTTCTGTATATATCGCATGTGCGATGCCGGCGTAAGAATGCTAAGTTGGTTGGTCGTGGGCCCGTGATCTGGAAGTTAGGTCCACGTTCCTTACCTTACTGGGATATGGCCGTAAGCGTCCGTGCTGACGGATAAATACGCAATGGTAGTCGCTGTTATAGTACCGCGGATGCATAGCATCGCGCGTTAAAAAAACGGCTAAATCGGTCGATGTGCCGTTCGGGTTATGGAATCCGGTGGACTCGAGGAACCATGTATTAGGTGGGTCCCGGATACCCCGAAAGAGTCGGTCTAAAACTAGTCGAGCCAGGCCTTTTGCGGCAAGCCGTTATCCATGAGGTAACAAGTACACGAATGAAATTGGAAGGAGCATAGAAATAAAGCGGACTCACCACACAGTGGGACGTCACACGGTCCCCAGCGCGTATTGACATCCGTTGTGTAGCACCAGACTCCTTCAAGCCATTCATTGTCGGGATTGCGGCAGTAGTTTTCCGCTGCTTCCATACTGCCATCAGGAAAACCGCTATCCGTGGTTGCTGCGCTAACCACATGAGGCGTGTTCGTTGACCATTGCTGGCATAGTCTACCACTGACTGTCGTGTTGACGCGTCCTAGGTACGTTCGTCCCGGCGTATTTTCTCTACACACTTTACATCGGAACAAATGTGTTAATGAAGCCGGTTCTCGGCCAGTAGAAAATTATATTGTAGAGCTGTCATGTACGTACTACTGACGTTTCGATTAGTTCTCACAATCACAGTGCCGTACAAAGTAGTTCTGTGCTTCAGCTAGTGCTCCTCTCGTGCGTTTGAACGTGGAAATGTTTGAGTATATAGCAAGCTACGGGACTAAACATTGTTTCTAAAATATAATAAAATAAAATACATGTTTTACTTTGACGGCGTAGGCTATGCCACGTAAGTACTGTGGTAACTAAGACCGAGATCACGTGCGATTTTGCCGCCCTCATTCTGTTACTCACTTAGTCGTTGTTACTCCGCCTCCGTTGGGAGAGCCAAGTATTGAGACAAGCATGTCTGTTTGTCCGTGTGTTTGCCTGTGTGTCTTTGCCTGTCTGTCCGCGAGCATATCTCCGGAACTATGTGTCAAATCTTCACCATTTCTGTGCATTTTATTTATGGTCGTGGCTCAGTCCTCCTCTGGCGGCGTTGCGACTGCGACATCTAATATATATTTGTTTTTATAGATCACGTCGTCATGTTTGCATATAATGGTCAGGAACAGGCGACGAGAAAAGGCGTATATTCAGTGACTCAACAGGAGCAACATGGATTTGATACTGCGGCTTATGCCCAAACTGATCCACAAGAGGGGGGGGGAGCAAAACCGGACCGGGGGCGGAGTCTGATACCTACGATTGCCTTGTTTGTTTAAAGTTTTCAGCTGCGATAACAACAGTTTGGTGGTGGTGACCACAAGACAAGCCGCACTACAAACCTGTTCTTGAAATAATCTTGTACATTATTTCGAAACCTTGACTTGTTACTGAATAATCAGATGTGAACGTCAGATTAAGCATCTTAGCATCGAACGACAATATCTGTGTTATATCGGACTTTTTGCCGCACAGTTGGTGGGAAATAAGTGGAGGCAGATGGTCGTCCGTATATGCCAGTATCTGCGTAAGTCATAAACATTCGTTGTTCACTGGTTTTGCTATCGCGACAAAATGGATATCCTCGCCTTGGCAACAACAACAGAAACAACACACTGTTTGAAAATTAGTAAGTTATAAAACGCTATATGTATTCCAGTGTTTAAACAGTTGAATGATAGTCACTGGCCTGAGCATGAAAATTTTGAGTAATAAAATCCGAATACTTGTTGCGGGAGATGCCCATAGTAAAATTGTGTTGCTAAAAAGTAGGCACTATCAGGCAATAGTTGAGAAATTAGTTAATAACTACTTATTAAAAAGTAGCCTTGCCGTAGTCGAAAAGTAGGCCTAATTAATGACTACTCTTACTAAATTCAGTAAAAAGCAAAACTGCCAATAAATATGTGCCAATTTTACCCACTTATGCATTATGACACCAAAAATTTCCAAAATCACTGAAAGTGGGGAAGTTACTTGCCGTCAATGAGTCATAATAGCAATTCTCCTGATACTCGACGTCAAAGGTGTTGAATATCAGTACGATTTCTCTCCTTGTTGGCGCAATGATCAAGTATTGTCGGAATTCATAGTTCTCGTAATTATCAGGATAGTTCGGCGAAACGATCGTGTCGATAACGTTCGTGAAAATTTCTGCGCCTGGATAATTATCCTCGAATGACCTCTGATCTACAATCACCAACAGACCGCAATGTTTCAGATTCGGTTTATACCCGCCGACGCTATGCTAGCGCGGGTACTAGCTATGGCCCTGTGTCCGTCTGTGTCCGTGTCCGTCTGTATCTGTCTGTCACAAGTCGGAGTTCTATCAAAACGGATGAACGAATCGAGCTGGTTTTTGGCACGGGAGCTTCTTTCGACCAGCGCATTAGGGGTTCTTAACGATTATGCGCTATACAAATCCGCGCACTCACTCACTCACTCGACCTATCCTACACTCTGTTATAAAAAAAATCGGGTATCTCCCTCTAGAACTTTGCCCCGAAGTCTGGACTTATGAAATTTCGCCACGATAAGTCGATCGTCGAAATATTATTATCAACTGAGCTCGACAAAGCTGGACGCTGAGATCGTGATAAACTGGACTATAGCCGGTCATCTAAGTTGACAATACCTCCGAGCTACGACACTCGACCGCTGTGGTTTAACACAGTGATCGTCAAGCTCTGTCTACAGCAAGATTCTATCGCGCGGGTTTATTAGCTACAACTGATACTGTCGCTAACGACAGTGCGTTTATAGATTTGTAAAGTAAAAGTTGTATAAGTTTGTTAATTATATTTACTCACTTACTTACTTTTAGCGAAAATGAATATATGAATAATTTACATGCACAAAACTTCCGGTTAAATTCAACACGGATGCGGGTGTCATCTAAAATTTTGTCAAATAATAATGACGTAACCGTCGAGTACCAACTACCAAATCAACCATGCATCTTTCTACGCAAAATCACTCGCGTATATATGAGTGGCAGGATCTCGCTGATATTGCTACCCATTTAGGAATCAAATCCAAAACAGCCTCTTTCGGGCATGAACAGGCACTTTCAAGTTATACCGGCGAAAACGTAAATTAGCTACAATTTCAAAGCAAGAAGTCGGATCTTCACCAAATGTGGAGACAAAAGTCACAAAATACGCGTCGCCAGTCTCAGTGGGGTCCAGAATTTTTGTACAATGCCCTAGCGGGTCGGAAGTACCGCTGGTATAAAATGTCACTCAAGACACTATATTATGTCAGAATGGTTAGAGATATTTCAGCCGTACTTTGTATAAGCGTATGGCATTCTACACGATAATTATGCTAATAACCAGGGCGCCTATTTCGGATCTCTTAGCAGGACGATGACATTCGATGGTTGACAACATCACCTTTTAATGATTGTTGCGGTTTATGATCTGTCGCTGCTAACATTATTAAAATATGAAATTTTGAAATTCCACATGGCAGACGGCCGTCATGTTGAAAAACGTTTAATCGCGATATCTCGATTGCAACCGTCGACCGATTCGATAAAATTTGGCACGGTGACGCACATCGACTCTCTGGATTATCGACAGCAAGCATTACATCTTAAGTTATATACGTAAGCCAAAACTATGAAAAAGGAAAAAGAAAAAAAACTATAAATTTTAAGCATAAAATTCGTGCACTAACATACTTCGGTCTGTTATTTTCCGGCTTTACACGTATAACCTAGCGCATAATAAAAAATTGAGTGCGACCCCAAGAGCTCGCCAATAGTTGTGTAAACCTGAGCTGTGTTACACGCCGCATGAGACGGAGTCTAAATAAACTTACCGAGACTCTCGATACTAAACACGTAGAAAAAATCGAAGTTCGTAGACGTGTTGCTGACGACGTAGTCACAAATGTCTTTGCGAAAATCACAATTGGCTGGTATTTCCGAGGCTGTCATAACAGCATTTACATTACTAGGATAAAGCTAAGTGTAACATATAAAATTAAATTCTGAAAATCTTATGATAAATAATGTGCACTCAGTCCAGGCCATCATGTTTGACGGGATATACTCTCTCGTTTCCCTTTCTCCATGTTCGTGTATAAAGCCTCTTCCCTCGCATATCCATTGCTTCTCTTCCACTCACCAGTTTCCCGCTTTCACCAGAAACCCTGACCTATCTTTCGACAATTTTTTCTCCAGGCTCGAAGACTGGATTCTGCCATAAGGCAAAAAGTAAGTCAGGAGGACGGAAGTCCCCAGTGAGCTCCAATGACCGAGTAACGCTGGACGTCTGTGGTGAAGAAATATAACAGTCCGGAAGACATACGAATATAAATAAATAAACTAGAAGTCGACGACAAGCCGGTCGGAGAATGCTTCCGCCCGGACGCACGCACAGACGGACGGACAACCCGAAGACAGAATGCCTCCGGTCGTATCAGCTGGATTTGCGAAAAAAACAAATGCACGTATCTTTTGTTACTGCGTTATACCCGTCTAAAAATTCAGAAAGTTAAAAAATATAAAGAAAATAATAGCTGTTCCGCGTCGGAGTCGGCGGGACACTTCCGATTCGCTGCCGAAGCCGGTCAGAAACGTTCGTCGATTGATCGGTCGACAACGCGGTCGACAAAACGACGTCGATTCGCATCGTGCGAACACTATATTTGAGCTCCTGCCGACACTGCGGTGCTAATTCAAGTTCGTCCATTATGGCATAAATGACAGCCATATTTACAACAACGCTGCTCAACAAATAAGAAGCTGCGCTGTTTTCTGGACATTTGACGCTGAAATCTGGATTTGGCTATGGCGGACGTTACTCAAGGTAATCAATATATGACATCCCAAGTAGTCAGCTCACTGTATAGGCCTATATCTTATATGGATTATGAGATACAGTTCTGCAACTTCGTGCAAAATAAATATATCCGTTCTACATATTTGGTTTGAGAAAAACTAGAATCCTCGATTGAGGCTAACTTCTCATAAAAGCACGATACGATACGATACGATAAAGATGCTATTATAACGTGCGATCAAAAGCTGACATAAGTCAACTTAATCTACCGCACGGAACCAAACCTAAAACGTGGAAAACAGAAAAACTAAAAAGTAAAAAATAGATATGATCAGAAGTATCGGAAAACAGTCAGGGTAATCCGTGGAGTCAGTCCGGTAAAAGAAAAGGAAGGTACGGTGGGAAGGATTTACAGAAAAGGAAGGTTTTAAGCCTGGAATGAAAGAGTGAAGGGGTGATGGGTGATAAGAGTGATGAGTCGATGGAACCGATGGAGGAAGTGCCACTCGAAGGACTCGGTGAGTCAGCATTGGAGAGACTAGTGCGTGGTTGACGGAGAGAAGCCGGGAGTTGGTTCCAGAGACGAGGGGAAGCATAGTGGAAGGAACACGATCTGTTATTCGTACAGAAGATGATGTAGATGGACGAGCGAGTGTGATCAAAGATGAAGAGCGAGTGCTGCGAGGTGGCTGAACTGTGATGAGGTTATGCAGATATGAAGGTTGGGTGGCTGTGAGGACTTTGTAGGCAAGTGAAGGAAGTTTGTATTCAATGCGCTCGGTTATTTTGAACCAGTGCAGAGACCGTAGGATGTGAGTAATGTGACTGGATTTGGAAGCTTTGACAACAGCACGTGCAAGAGAGTTCTGGATCTGTTGAAGCCGGGTGATCTGAGACTTGGGCAGGTTGTGATAAATAGAGTTGCAGCAGTCAAGCTTGGAGTGAACAATGGAAGTGGCGATGGTGGAAGCTGTTTTGGAATCGAGGTATAGGCGGATACACGAAGCTGACGAATATGGAAATAGCAAGATTTGGATACAGATGAGGTCTGGTCAGAAAAGGTGAGGCGTTCATCGAATATGAAGCCGAGGTTTTGAGCAGAGTGAGTGATGTTAAGTGAGGAGTTGTGGATTTTGGCAAGTTGTTTTCTGAGACCAATGAGCAGAAATTCAATCTTAGAAGAGTCTAGTGTGAGAAGATTTGCAGTCATCCAGGACGAAATTCGATTTATAGCATTCTGAAGGTGATTTATGCTGGAGTCGAAGTGAGTCCACTTCGTCTGCTGTAAACGCTCTCATTGAAATACACGTGTCCAGAAGTCGTCGAGCACCTGAGTTCAGTTCAGTTCAGTTCGTCTGCTGTGAACACGGCTTAAGCGTCATCGCATATTCGAACTCACTGAAAGCAACGACGTCATTCATACTACGCGCGCATCCGCGAACGTTGTCAATTTTTCGATGAGGTTGATTACAACCGACACGTCGTAGATTGTTGCTTTTAGGTCTGCTGTGGCACGACCAGGCTGCAGCCCACACAATTAAAGCCGACCGGTGTGAACTTTTCGTAATATGCAGTAAAAATACAGTAATAGTAACAAAATATCGTCTTGATGGCGGCGGCGAAACGATGTTCTCGTGTAGCCGAAACGGGCAGGGTTCGACTTCCAGTATGGGATTTTTTATTAGTGTTCTGTAGTAACCGATAACCATAGCCCGAAAATGCACCGTTTTGAGCTGGAACCATGGAAGACGATGTCTCTTATGGGACAGACAGACAAAGAGACAAACGGACGGACGGACGGAAGACAGAGGGACGGATAGCAGCATTGCTTAATGCTTCCCTACAAAGGGGCATAATGATACATAAGCGGGAGACTTACACGAACACACTGGAACATTGCATTCTTCATATCTCACATATTCGTCCACGGTATAGCACCACACTCCAGCTGGCCAACGGGGATCGGGATTGCGGCAGTAGTTTTTTGCTTCCTTGCGACTTCCATCGGGAAATCTGTCGTCGGTGTAAGATGGAGACACCGTGTGCGGTGTGTTCGATGACCAAGGTTGACACAGCCTTCCACTACGCGTCCGGCTCACCGTTCCGTTGTACTCATGTCCCGCCGAATTTTCTAAGCACTCTATATTTACACAGCATAGACGCAAAACGTTCGAATAAAAACGTAAGAATGTGACGACATTTCTACAAGAAGCCAGCTCTGCTTCCGCAGATGGACCGCGAGACTCGCTGCATCAGTCGAAATCTGCATGGTTAACTGATGCACAAAGAAGTTGTGCAACAAATCCAAGACAAATCGAAGTAATGGAGTTAGAGGGATACAGACGACCGACGTGCAATAAACTAGGTGCGTCTGGCCACAATATGTCGACGTCGATTTCGACTGTCACAGGTGCAATCCACAAGCTCGACCGTCGACGAGTTTTGCTGACAGCACCATCGACTTGCCGTGGAGAAATCTTCTAAGTCCAGAGTTTGGGACAAAGTTCCAGAGGGAATTGCCCTTATTTTTGAGATACTAAAATTCCATTATAACACAGTGTAGGATAGGTGGAAGGACGCTCTCTTGTCAAAAACCAGCTCGATTCGTTCACCCGTTTCGATAGAACTCCAAATTGTGACAGACAGACGGACACGGACACAAGGCCATGGCATATACCGCGCTAGCATAGTGTTGCGCGGTAAAAACGACGCATTTATTATGTACAACTTTCATGCCTAATCTTAAATGGCATGTTCATATTACACTACTTAAACTAAACTTATCTAAACTGACCTGACTAGAATTCAACTGAACTGGATACTGGAGTTCTTAAGGTCCCGTGTCTATACATTTTTCTGCTTTCGATTCATTGCGGAAACTGAGACTAAAACATTTTTCATCTTTTTCCGAAAATAGGAAAAACTTAGAATTAAAGAAGCTGCCACCTATGTAGTTTATGTTTGTATAACTTAGTTTATGTTAACCGGGAAACAGACTTATGTTTAATTGGTGTCACGGATGAATTTAGTACTTTCTGACAGAGAAGTGGTCAGAGTAATTTGACTTAAGGACGCATCGCACGGATTGTTTTCTTGTATTCGCCAGTAGGCGCCAGTGCGCGTGTTTTGTCTAACTTCTGCTTCCTTGACGCGCCCTCGCTCTCCCAGTAGGGGCGCAATACAAATGACTCCGTTACTGTTACTGTTATATGTAGTTTTCGTGTATTTGTCATTGCATGTTGGTCTATGATGTGTGTCCATAAAGTTTAAAGTTTGAAAATTCGATAGCAGAAACAATTGTTCGTTGCGTACATTGCTTAAATATTGGTGTTATGCAGGGCTTTCTATAGATAGCTCACTCAGTGCAGCTAAATACTCGGCCTTTATTTCCAACGTTTGGTTCAAGGAAAAATTACTGACACTTTGTTCATCGTTGTACGCTCCTGAATTTTTCAGTCGTCTGGCTCACAGAAAAATTACACAAATGATCGTTGAATCATTGCCACAAAAGGGCAGAGCCTAACTACAGTACAGAATGCTACAACAAAAGTACCTTTGGTTATCGGTCATACTTTGTGCGAATGTAGACCGATTTTCAAAATGTTAATGGTAGATTCCGAAGAAAAGTCACTATGTAGGCCTATCTGTGACAGAAACTTCCACCCCACGTTCACTAAATTGCTACACTACCTTGCAACGTTTGAAATTCAAATTATACAGCTTATGCAACGCGAGACTTCATCTTTTCTTCAACCGTTAGCTGCATGATTGCAGTGACAAACCTCGCTGATCAAGACCGTCTCACTCCTTCTCGACGCGCTGCCACAGCTCTTCGACGTTCTTGATCTGCTTCTTGTGAATGCGGTCTTCCCACGCCACACAGTCGATGGGTTTAGATCTGAACTGCTGGACGACCACAGAGAGTGTACAATAAAGTTTTGCCGTTGTTTGCTTTATCTCATCTACCCTCTCCCGTGCTCGGTGTTCTCTCGAGGCCCTGTGCTGCTGCAGGAAAGTGATGTACTCAGCATATCTGCGTCAAATTTCAAAAGGTAGTGTAACAGTGCAGTGAATGAGAGGTGAACGTTTCTGTCAAAGGTGCGTCGAGTTTTCTTGGGAAAATATCGGTGAAAGAATTGCGAAAATTGGTCTATATTCGCATAAGTTATGGACAATAATCAAAGGGATTGTTTTATTGGTTCACGGTGTATTGTTCTGGAGTCGGACTATGACCACTGACAATGAAGACAGTATATAGTATTTGTGAAATATTTACCTTTGTGACTGTCATAGACAGAATCGCATCTGATATCATGGTTGTGTAGTTCGACGTCACTCAAGGCGATATCGGACAAGAACTGTAGGCCGTGCGTGGCGACGAATGCCACCTGATAGGTGCCCTCGGGAAGGCAGACTGACACCTTGTGCCAGCTGATGCCGTGATTGCCGCGAATCTCGAGCAGACGTCGTTCGTAGACGTGCATCGGTGAGTAGGTGTAGACGCACAGAGCCGCCGTCGTGTCGTCGTCGCTCAGCCACATGTGGAACGCGAACGACAGCAGGCTGCCTCGTCTGAACGACTCCGTCGGAGACCACAGAGTCACCTGATCGCCCGCCTGACCGATGTCCGATCTGACCGTTATGTATGAGCCTGAGATGCCATGCAGACCACAATAGTTGGCTCAAAAGCACCGAAGAGAACTATATTTCAGCCATGGCACAGCATAGTACATCAGAATTTTTCATAGCCTACCCAGCCTACCCACGTTGGTGGCGTGGCACAGTTGTAGAACGTCGGTCTCTGGCCGGCGAACTTTCCCTGTCCTGCGCTCGACCTGCAGCTGATGGGTGACCACTAATGTGGGTAAGCCATCCGCTACAGGTCAGCC
>Ga0126332_10000932_pt1 | contig 10112 bp, 10 predicted proteins | sample InaspJWI42metaG_FD_94482 | JGI IMG/M metagenome (GOLD analysis project Ga0126332, IMG submission 94482) | Marine gutless worms symbiont microbial communities from Oahu, Hawaii - Inanidrilus sp. 2 OAHU.JWI-42 metaG | ecosystem: Host-associated > Annelida > Digestive system > Unclassified...
GGGCGATACTGGACTTGAACCAGTTGCTTCTGCCGTGTGAAGGTGGATTGGCCCAACGGGATCTTGTATCCCTCTGTGGCTCTCTGTTGCTGACTTTAGCCGGCAGTATCGCATCGTACCTCTCTGTGGTGGACCTTTAGGTAACAATGCGGGTAACACTCAGCATCATCACCTGGATCTTTAGGCACTCACGTTTACACGAACTTGTGATTCCTTCCGATAGGAGCCGATCCGCACATCGCCCTCTTTTCCAATGACGTGGGGCGCAGTCGCTGTCGGAGAAAATAGAGAGAAAGCGCCACCCGTCGGTATTGACAAATGGTTAGCTTGATAGTTCCAGCGTAATCTGTATTTTATTGCTGCCCTGTGGCTTGTGCTATCATCAAACAAAACAAATCGTTTTGGAGTGGAATTGTTTAGCTGCTTCTAGCAATTCAATTGACACCTGCACCACGTTGATGAAGATGATGCATCATGTTAGATGTCCAGAATCTAAAGCGTCGATATCAGTGACTCTTGATGAGAACGACTATCAGGAGTTGCTATGTATTGCGCGTCAAAACCGGGTTTCGGTTGCATGGGTTGTGAGAGATGCAGTGACAACCTATCTGGACACCAAAAATCCTCTATTCCGCCAAGGGGGTTCAAAATGAATTACACTGGCGATATTTCGCAGTTGGTTGGTCAGTATGGAACGATCCTAATTGATCCACCCGTTCCCTGTCTGTGGCGCTCTTGAACCCGCCCCAAGAAACCAGTAGCCCCTGGTCTGCGCCGTGGTTCTGCATCGCACCTACAAGCTGATCGAGAGTCTGCCTATCTACAGCGGAATCTTGGGATTTGACCTGTACACAGATGCGGGGATTCCCGAATCCCATAGGATCAGGAGCAGCGAGAATGTCCACACCCTTGTCGGATTCCGGCGGGCTGACGTGGGTTGTGAAGTCAGATGCCCGCAAGATCTCATCAATCAACCTTGCGAGTCCGTGGCCCTTGTACTTCTGGATGATGAACTTCTCTATTGCATCGTCCGCGTACTGCTCGAAGTCAATTGGGGCGTTGTCAATCTGCTGTTCCTCTTCCTCATCCGTAGGTATCGGCGTGGCGCTTGCTCTCGCATAACCGATCTTCGCTATATAACCTACCCGTCTCAAAGGTTTATCAGCATTTTGAGAACGTACCAATACTGGCAAACCAAGACTTTAGACACGCGTTCGCATGGCGTCTCAAAGCCTTACCTTTCGATACACGCTCTTCCGATTTCTGTCAGAACCAAAAAAGGCCGTTGGAAGCAATCTCCGAACGGCTTGGTGGAGGATACTTCCTCCTCTTCGTAGGGTTGTATTCCTATTCGGCAGCGCCATGTATGTCTCACTGTCGTGTGTCTTTTAGCGTTCACGTACGACAGTATACTCGAAGTATCTGGACACGGCGGTTACAAAGTCACCGGGACAATTGGCGGATGTGGTCCGATGTGGAACGGTGCCGTTCGTAGTATTCGTCAATCCATGCAATGTGCGCCGGAGGTTCTACGTTGAAATCGGGATCCGGCACATGATCGCCGCCGGTTGCCTCCGCAGCAAGCCTGACAGCACCGAGCGCTGAGCTATTGCCCACCGTGGATACATGGAACTCTTTTCCAAGTAAGGCTGACAGAAGCCTCCGCCAATAGGGATAACCGGCGCTTCCACCGACAACTCGAATGGAGGTGATTTCTTTGGTTGCCGCCTTTTCGAGTGTTTCGAATCCAAGCCGAACTGACGAAGCGACCCCGAGTAACGCTGCAAGCACAAGGTCTTCTCGCGTGTGGTGCAGCGAGAGTCCGGTCCAGCTGCCTCGGGCATGGGCATCCATGTGAGGGGTTCGCTCACCCGAGAGGTACGGGACAAACACAAGGTCGAGTGATTGCTCAAAACCGCGCGCCTCAAGGCGGGTATACAAGTCATCCCAAGAGAAGCCCAGTGTGCGGCGAACCCACTCGAGAACGAGCCCGCCGTTCAGCACCGCAGCGACCAACAGTCGGTGATTCGCGGCGGCGCCCTCGAAGAGAGTGAGAGATTGGTCTGAAGACATGAACTTCGGAGGAACTGAAAGAGAGATCTGTGCTCCAGTCCCGATTGATATCTGGGCTGCGTTGGACTTTCTGAGTCCGGTTCCGATGGCTGCCGCCGGGGTGTCGCCCGCTCCAGCTACGACCGGTATCCCTGCCGGAAGGCCGAACCTGGTGGCCGCTTTTTTTGTGATGGCGCCAACGATTGCATTCCCATCCACAATGTCTGGCAGAATCCGCTTTGGTATCCCAAGTTGCTCCAGTACTCCGAAGTGCCAGCATCTGCGCTCAAAATCATAGAGAAGTGTACCGCTCGCGTCTGAGAAATCGGTCTGCAGGCCTTCCACAAGGTGGGCCCGGACATAATCCTTGGCCATCAGAATCGCGTCAATCTTTCCGAACATTGTAGGCGCGTTGTCTCGCAGCCAAAGCGCCGTGACAGCCGCCATTCCGGTAGCTGGGGCATTTCCGATAGCTCGACGAATCTCCGGGTCAAGCTTCTCCAACGTATGTACGTATTGAGCGCCTCGCCGATCGGCCCAGGTAATTGCCGGCGCCAGGTTCACGATACCGCCGTGTTTGCGTTTGATCGGAACAAAACCATGCATCTGCCCCGAGAATCCGACCGCTTCGACGCGTTTCAAATCGGGCAATTCGGAAAGCGCGTTTCGCACCGCCGAAAGCCAGGCATTCGGATCAATCTCGGCCCAACCCGGCTTGGGCGCCTGGATTTGGTACGTCTTTGATCGGACGGTCTGTCGACCGCTCTTATCATAGAGCAAGACCTTTGCGGAGCCGGTTCCTAAATCAATCCCCAGATACATCGATGAACCCTCTCGACCCACCAGAAAGACCGGGTCCGACCGGCTAGACGTAGGCCGGACCCGTTTTGTGGGCTTGTTTGGTTGATCTACTGCAGGTAGATGTCCACGTTTTCGGGTGTAACCAGGGTGAACGGAACCATGGTCACTTTTGGTATGTCTCTACCGGCGAGGTAGTCCGAGATTAGCGATATCGCCGTCTGTACCTGAGCGGTTCCGTCCTGGAGTACCGTTGCACGAAGCGTTCCGGCCTTCACCATTGAAAGAGGGCCGGCATTACCGTCGACACCAATGGCAACGACATCCTCGCGTCCTATTGAATTCAAATAGTTCTGCACAGCTGAAGACATGTCGTCATTGTCGCAGATGATCGCTTTGACATCGTCTCCGTGTTCCGTAATGACGTCTGTTGTGAAACCAACCGCCCTGTCAGCCTGCCAGTCTGCCGCGTAGTCTCCAATTGCTTCCCACGCCGGATCACCACTGAGAATGTTGAGGATACCCTGCCCACGAGCAATCTGAGCCGAGTTTCCAACAACTCCCATCATGTGGGCGTACTTTCCACCCCCCGGAACCTGTGACTTGACGAAGTTGGCCATGATCTCGCCGGCCTCAACATCGTCAGAACCGACAAATGCCGTCGCCAATTCCTCGGTGTTGTTGGTTGTCGAGTTGACCACAACGACCGGAATATTGAGTTCCGCGCATCGGCTGACAACTGGAGCACTTCCCTCTGCTTCGGCAGGGAGAAGGATGATAAAGTTTGCCCCGTTACTCAGTGCCGTCTCAAGCAGATTCACCTGCGTTATTGGATCGGTCTGGCCGTCGTAAAGCTGCCATCGAGCGATCGTCCCATCTGCAACGAGCGCATCCAAGGACTCTCTCGCCGCTCCATTGAGTGTTGCGTGAAACGCGTCCACCGTGTTTTTAGCGATGTACGCCACGACCAGACCATCTCCGTTGGTCTGATCGGAGCCGCGCGCCACTGCCGCACCGGCCACAACTGTCAGAATCAACAACAAAAAAATAGCTCTTCTCATTTCCTCTCTCCTTTTGATTTAGGTTTGGCGCTGTTAACACGCCCATACTCGTTGCCGGTATTCATTCACAACTCTCGCATATCGGAACCTCCTTATAATCGTGTTCATATGATTTCGAACTCGTCTGCTGCCATTCGACAGTGGAGTTCGCGGCCGGCAAATGGATTCTGATCAGCGATTCCGATTAATGATCTTGTCCAGGAGCACGGCTCCAATGATCAGCAGGCCCTTCATGATGATCTGCCAATAGGAACTGATACCCAGCAGATTCATGCCGTTGAAGATGAGTCCAATGATCATTACGCCTATGAAGGTGCCAGGGATCGTGGAAATTCCGCCGGAGAAGGAAGTTCCGCCAATGACACAAGCTGCAATGGCATCTATCTCATAACCGGTGCCTATGTTTGGCTGCGCTGCGTTGATCCGCGCCGTCATGATGATCGCGGCAATACCCGCGCAGATTCCGCTGATAACAAACGTTCCCACGCGGGACCACATCACGTTCACACCAGAAGCGCGGGCAGCCTTGATGTTTCCACCAACGGCGTACACATATCGTCCATATTTGGTCAGATGCAGAATTACGTAGGCGAGAAGCGTCACCAACAGCAACACGAGAACCGGGAACGGTATCGCACCAAAGAGTTTGCCGAGTCCAATCTGGGCAAACTCGGGCTTCACGAGTGCAAAGGAGTAGCCACCAGATAGCACGTATGCGATGCCACGGATGACAAGCATGCTTGCGAGCGTCACCACAAACGGAAACATGTCGAACTTGCCCACGATGAATCCGTTGATGAATCCAAATAGTCCACATAACGCGACTGATCCAATACACGCAAGTATCATGCTCCCAGTTGCGTTGAGGATCAGTCCGATTGTCACACTCCCGAGGGCAAGCATGGAGCCAATGGAGAGATCGATTCCTGCCGCCGTAATAACAAACACCATGCCCATGGCCAAGATTCCGTTCAGAGACACCGTAGTCAGCACATTGGTGAGATTGTTCACGGTGAGGAACCGTGGCGAGGCGATCGAGAGGATCACAAACATGCCGACCATGATGATTCCAATCCCGTACCGCTTCATGAACAGATTCAGAGCGTGTTGATCAATTCCGAATCGATTCCCTGCCCGAGTTGCGTTTCTCATGCTATTCTCCTTTTTCTTTGCCAAATTCCCTGGCAAGAATCGTTTCCTGGGTTTCCTCTTCCGAAAGTATCTTCTCGCGGGGGACCACGCCCTGGATGCGCCCCTCGTGATAAACGAGGACTCGATCGCTCATTCCCATGACCTCCGGCAGCTCTGAAGAGACCATGATGATGGCCATGCCGTCAGCGGCGAATTCGCTCATCAGTCCGTGGATCTCGGCCTTCGCGCCCACATCAACGCCGCGAGTCGGTTCATCAAGGATGAGGAGGCGCGGGGTTTCCATCAGCCACTTTGCTACCACGATCTTTTGCTGGTTGCCGCCGCTCAGAGCAAAAGCCTCGGTATCGAGGTTTGCCATCTTCACGTTCAGCTTCTTTGCTATCTCGTTGCATTCGACTCGTTCGCGCTTGAGACTGATCCAGGGACGTCTGTGTTTTCCCTCAAGGCTTGCAAGTGAGATGTTTTCTTTTATTGAGCGGAACAGGCAGAGGCCGTAGGCCTTGCGATCCTCATTGATCATCGCGATGCCGGATTTCATGGCGTCACGCACTGTCTTGTTTCGGATTTCCCGGCCATCCATGTACATGCGGCCGCTCTCAAGCGGATCAAGCCCGAAAATCGCGCGCATCGTTTCACTTCGACCTGAACCAACCAGACCGGCAATACCTACAATCTCACCGGCGCGCACATCAAAACTGATATCCGAGAATCCCCTACCAGAGAGATTTTCAGCACGAAACACAACGTCACCGATTTTGCAATCGGTTTTCGGGAAAATGCTTTCGACGCGGAATCCCACCATCATTGATATGAGATCGTCACGGCTGACATCGGAAATCCGGCCGGAACCGACCGAATTACCGTCGCGGAAGACCGAATACGAGTCGCAAATGCTGAAGATCTCGTCCATCCGGTGAGATATGTATATAATCGTGACTCCAGATTCTTTCAGGTTCTGAATGGTCGAGAACAGACGTGCCGTTTCCTCGCTATCGAGCGATGATGTCGGTTCATCCATGATCACTAGCCGCGCATTTGTTGATACCGCCTTGATGATTTCAATCATCTGCATCTGCGCGAGGGTCAGTTGCTCCATGTGCACCTTGGGGCTCATGTCCAGCCCGAAGGACTCCAGGACAGCACGTGCACGCTCATTGGTCGCCTTTTTGTTGAGAAACGGGGATCGTCCGTAGGTGTCTTCTCGATTCAGGAATATGTTCTCGGCGATCGAAAGATAGGGTTCGGGGTTCAGTTCCTGATGGATCATCGAGATTCCGGCGTGGATTGCTTCAACCGGATTGGAAGCGCGATACGGTTCGCCCTCAAACCAAATAGACCCGGAATCCTTCTGAAGAAGTCCACCAACGATGTTCATGAGTGTCGACTTACCGGCGCCGTTTTCGCCCACCAACGCGTGGACCTCGCCGCGTCGAACGGACATCTCAACCCCGGTTAGCGCGGCTGTACCGCCAAACGACTTGTACACCTTGCGACATTCGAGGATGTTCTCCGGCTGTGGTTTATGCTCGTCGAAGGTTTTCACATGGCCTCCTCCTATCTGGTAATTGGGCCATCTCACGGTCAATCACCAAATATAATGTCAACTGTAGTCCATATAATACTATTTGTCAATAAAAAATTTCATAAATATTCGATTTTTGTCCCTTAATTAACATGTTAAGTGCGATTTTTTCGATTGGCTTCACTTCTTGAGACAGAAAACGAGAATTGCACTTCCTATTTGCCGTAGAGAATGTTACAAATGATATTACATTTCGTGATTTTGGCAGCCTGAGGCAATGGAGTCGACAACAGCATGATGGAGAATGAAAATTCTGCGCGATTCAAGTATCAGCAGATCTATCGCGATCTTCGTGATTGCATCGCGCGTGGAGACTGCGGGGCGGGCGATCAACTGCCAACGGAAAAGGAGCTTTCTGATCAGTACGGAGTATCTCGGCCAACTGTAATCCGAGCGCTCAACGCTCTGCGCGAAGCAAATCTCATTGTCCGAAGGGCCGGATCCGGAACGTTTGTGACCTCAGATCCGGCGTCGTCGAAAAAGCCACGGCTATTCGGGTTAGTCGTTCCTCGCCTGGGTAAGGGTGAGATTTTCGAACCGATATGCGCCCAGATCGCAGCGCACGCTGAACAACATGATTTCTCGCTACTATGGAGTGCTTCCGATGATCGAAATGTACAAACGGAACGCACACTTCAGTCGGTTGCAGAGCGATATATCAATGCTGGCGTCGATGGTGTGTTTTTCGCACCACTGGAACTTGCTCCGGGATTTGACGTCGTCAGCAATCGTATTGCCGGCCTTTTTGAAGCCGCGAGCATTCCTATGGTCCTGATCGACGCTGATTACCTTCCGTTTCCGGAACGCAGTTCGTCTGATCTTGTCGGTATAGACAACTTTCGGGCGGGATATCAGGTAACTGAATACTTCACCGGGCGCGGGATCCGGAGGGTGGACTTTGTGTCACGGCCTTTCTCAGCACACACAATCCACCTTCGGCTACACGGATACCGGTCAGCTTTGGCCGATGCAGCCATCACCCGGAATGACGACTGGATCCACTTTGGGGCTCCGGAAGATGAGTCTTTCTTGCAGCGAATCATGGATTCGGGAGCAGAGGCAGTAGTAAGCGCCAATGACGAAACGGCCGCGGCGCTTATGGTAGAACTCGATAAACATGGTGTGAGTGTTCCGGAACAACTGAGAATCATTGCCTTTGACGATATTCGTTACGCGCAGCATCTTCGTGTGCCACTGACCACCTATCATCAACCCGTTCTGGATATCGGGAACACCGCGATAGAAATGATGTTGTGGCGGATCGCGAACCCGGAGGCTGTCGCGAGAAATTGTGCGGTCGACGGTTTCATCGTTCAACGCCAGTCATGTGGATTCGCTAACACCGGTCCGTAGTCCATAAGCGAGACTCACCTGGGGGAGGTGCACTATGACGGTGAAGCTTGAGTTCGACGGAATCAACGTTGTGAATTCGATCAGTGGACACAGGCACAAGATCGACGGCAACTTCACTTATATCAACGGCGCGATCAAATTCGACGGACTCACTACCTGAATCACCGTAGCCGGCGCCACGCACTTGGATCCTCAAAGGCGTATTGCTGCTTGGGTCGCTCCCCAAACATACCCGTGGAACCGGTGCTCTTATCATCTGCCGAGATCGTGACTATGGTCGTGGGTTTTTTAGTATAGACGCCGAAGGCCCGAGTTGGCCATCGCCTATACTCAAACCGTAAACGCCGCGAGTTCGTCACGGAGCCGGCGGCGCCATTCATGAAATCGTGGTCCCACATCGCGGCGACATTCGATACGGATGGAACCGTACGGGTTTCATGAACGGCAAAGCACACATCGAATCGAAGCTTAAAAAGATGCCCGACCCTGCGGTCGGTAAACCTATTGTGACCGGATGGAACTCGCCCGCCCGCCAGCAGCACTCGTGCGCAAGTGGATAACAATCCCATCGATCTACTCTTTTGAAGGATTGATCGATCAGATAGCAATCGACGACGCAGCGCTCAGACCGCAGAATATCGCTGAGCTCTATCAGGTTCGAGAATCATCCAGTACACCCGCCCTGCAGTGGTGAAGGCTTCCTTTGCATCCGGCACACCCGAGGCGCGAAGAGCCCTAATCACCGAGTGCCGGTAGCTGTGGAACCTCAGCACCCTATTCGCGCGTTCCTCATCCGAAACCCCGATCTTCGGGAGGGCCTCTCGGAAGTACTTCTCAATGACACTCCTCGAGAGCGGAAGATCCTTCCGGTTACGACCGTAGAACACGATGTCATTTGGTTGCCTCGCCGCGATTATCCGGCGAAGGACATCGCCGATCTCCGCGGATAATGGGATAATCCAGAGCTGCCGCACTTCGGCTCTTTGAATCCGAAACCCTGCTCCCAAGACCGGCTGATGCTGATCGAGTCTTCTCGAATCGAGGGTTCTTGCAAACCTTATCAGCGCGCTTGATTCGAGGTTTGTTTTGGTGTCCTTCAACTCGGAGGGCTTTATCGAGCCGGATGATATGGTCGAGCTGCTCGGTAGATACGGCAAGCTGGATGTGCTTCAAACCCGCTATAATGCCTTTCGCGCCAGTAGAAACCTTCGCGATCGAGCCACTTACTTGAAGGAGTACCTTTATCTTCTTGAGAAGACCTAGCTATTGATGGGCGATACTGGACTTGAACCAGTGACTTCTGCCGTGTGAAGGTGGATTGGCCCATCAACCCACTGTTTCCGATTGTATCTTGCTGTTGCTAATTTTAGATGATGAAAGGGATTAGGTCAATCGCGATTATTTACTTTGTATTCGTATGTGGGCAGCTGTTGCTTGACATGATCAAAGAAATGGTAACAATCACGGTAACAGGCAAAGTCGCCACCGGTCAGGATTGCGCTACGATCTTCGGGTTATGAAAACGAGTACCCAAGTATTCCGACGTAAGCGCCCGTTGATAAGTGCTACACATTCCTGCGACACTACGGCCACGCGAAGGGTTGCTGGATTTGGTAGTAGCAGCACGACCACTTACTGTAGTAGTCATGTAGCCCCATGTCAGCTGTAGGTGTACGGAGTTTAATCGTTTTTCCCGGATTGCTGCTCACAAATTGCTCATACGATTTCCGGGCGGAAATGCGCAAAGGCACACCGGACGGCTTGCCATTCTCCTCCGCCGGAATCTCGGGGAATATGAGGTTCAAGTACTGATGGACGTACAGTGCACCTTTGCGCCAGGGCTGGGTTGACAGACCACAGGTGGACTACTGCGTTAGGATATCCGCCCAAGGAAAACCACTCATGCCTCGTCAGGATGAACTGAGCCGAGCTCCATGCTAGGCGACTGGTTTTGACTTCAATTACAAGAGGCCGTTCATCGTCTCTCGATACGCATGACAACAAATCGAATCCGGCGTTTGAGGTGTCGAGCGCGGTCCATACGGGAAGCCTACCGGTTCTGTCAAGCTCGTATTCAATCGACAACCGCTCACCGATTCGTCCAACCTCGGTGA
>Ga0126332_10000933_pt1 | contig 10111 bp, 10 predicted proteins | sample InaspJWI42metaG_FD_94482 | JGI IMG/M metagenome (GOLD analysis project Ga0126332, IMG submission 94482) | Marine gutless worms symbiont microbial communities from Oahu, Hawaii - Inanidrilus sp. 2 OAHU.JWI-42 metaG | ecosystem: Host-associated > Annelida > Digestive system > Unclassified...
ACACCGAAACAATTAAGTGGCGCCACTTGTGTTATAAATTTATTCAATATAAAGTTGACAGATGTATTCAGAACAAAACAAAAGTATACCAAAAATCACGCGAATTTTGAAAATATTGACAATAAAACTTAGTGGCCCCAGTTCTGTGGTCTACCCTGTACAGTCATTACCGCCAGCATTGCGCAAGGCACATGCAGCGGTATTTAGTTTTGTCAAGGGGCGATTTTGAGGTTTTTCGCCCGGCAGGGACGACACGCTGCACCGGGGTGTTGGGTGTGGGGGCACAAAAACGGAAAATTTTACCAAAGTTTTTAACCAAATTTGAAGAACAATAATGACAACAAAGTACTCTAATGCAATCGCGAACTACTTTCCGCGCAGATCAGCATCACAGCGACATCCGCCACAGAAAACAACTACACGGATGTAAGAATTGCCGACACTGGAAATATTGACATCAACTTTTACACTTCGTCCGACAACGCCAGCCACGAGGATATGTTTGAGTTTGACTAGCTCACGTAATTCACAAACTAACCATACGCAACACGTTAAAATATAAGACACACCTAACGAAAAATAATCATATAAACACCACGGAACTTCTACGAAACTCCGTGATCCAGCACGCCCCCAATCCCTTTCAGTGATTGGGGGCATGCTGGATCACGGGTTAAAATTAGGGGAGATTTGGCATTCATACACATGAAGTCGAAATGTCTTATTCATAACCATCGTCCATTCCAGGCAATCTCGTGCCGGTGCCGCATTTTTCCTTTTCCGCATTGTCCGCATTTTCAACGTCCCCATACCGCCATGTTCGTTACTAAATTTCAGTCACACACTGCGTGACATCACTGAAACAGAAATATATGTCATACATTAACACTAACCGATACAGTTGTCACGGTCATCGTCGTTGGCATCATCGCATTCTTCACCTGCGTCTTTGTCGACTACTCCGTCACCACACCAACTCGTCTGCATAGAGCAAGCTAGTTAATGGGGTCGCCACTCATCTCAACTCTACGAGCATATATGGACGCAGACGTAAACATCTCAATATCTGCATCTTATTTAATACAACTAAAAACAAAACTGCACTTCACATATTTTATGTACTGGTCTATCTCCAATTGCACTGAGTTCGTACTTGACATCCTAGTTAACGGGTTAACAGTAGGCCTATTAACACCGACAATCAAGTTTGATAAGCTACTCCAAAATTAATATGGACGATGCGTGCACAAAAATAGTATTTTCGTAAACCACAGTGAAATTTGTGATTAAGAAGTTTATATTTATTACCTCTAGTGCTATAGCCAGTGTTATGTTCCAATTTGAGTGACATGTCTGGATCATATATAGGCCTATTATGTGTTATCTTAAATACTCCTATCATATTGTAAGACCTTCGGCGGCAACCGTCTCGGTGGCGGCGGCGGGCGACGAAGACTACAACTACAACGATGGCTACGCTAGACGACAACTGCTCGCGACTGTATACACTCACTTCAGCAATCATCGTATGATTATACCAATATTCAAGCATGAGCATCATCGCTGAAGATGTAGTAACTGGCGATGCTTAACAGTTCCATCTCAGCAGTATGCAAGCACTGATCAACGATCAAGATGTTATATTGTGACCAAGCACATCGCATGACTTCAGTGAGTGTGAACGGTGACATCACATGTTACTGAAAGCGGCATGAATCCAGTCACACTGAGTGACTTCCAGCAAATATGAACCATGATAAATTTGATCAGCATTTGTCCAATGATGCTTGCTGAAAGTAGCATGAATTCAGTAACACAAAGTCACTGCAACAATATGAATGATGATAATTCTGATCATAATAAGTGTCCAAGCACACGGAGTGACTTCAGCCAATGAACGATGATAATCCGGCTCATCGTGTGTCCAAAGCAGTATGAGTTCATTCACGCAGAGTGACTGCAACAAGTGTGAACGATGGGATTATCACTCCAGTGATTCCAGATATGTGGACTTGAATATGTAAATCTTGCTTGGCCAATAAGTTCTTGCATCAATAGCGTCTGTCAAACAAAACACTCCGCGGCAGCAACACAATCATGTGATGACAGTATAACAGTTGATGATAACAAGGATGCGCATCTCTCCATCGGTGTCTTGTCTTCTTGTGCGGTTTTGTTGCTTTCCCATAAGGGAGTGGGGACCCTCCCCAATTTAAGGAAAGCACCGTTAGGCACTCTTTGTCCCACTGTGCAGTCCTTGAAATGAGAGATTATACCAATTTTTGGCGGCGTGCTGCTCCCTTTGTTCTAATTTGGCGAACCACATCCCTCGCACGCCTGGGTGACCTTGAGTTGGCGCTAAGGGACAATTTAGGTAGCCACATTGTTTTTAGTAAATCATATATATTTTATTTATATATTTATTTTTATTATTTATATTTTTATTATTTTTATTTCTTTTTAAATTTGGATTGTTTTTAGTGACTTTTAGTAAAGTGAACCGAGGTTTCCAGCTAACCCATGACCTTGCGTTGGTAGGAAAAGAGGAGGACGCGTGTCGAAACTTAATTAGTGGTTGGCTAGAAATAATTATCAGCCATAACAGAATTTTGGGGAAACCAAGAACCCAAAAACTATCATCCTCTTTATAAGAAAATTTAGGTTTTTAATTGGTTTAAAGTAACTACTCCAGCTATAAATACTTATAGCAATGCACACTTAACAATGGTGCATCACGACTATCAACCGTTCTCTATGTATGAGAGCCTGTTACTTAGCAACTCCTGCTAGAGTAACTTAAAGGAAACGAAAAATTTAAAAGCTGGAGTAATTAAGGATTTAAGTAATTAAGGAGGAGGGAAAGCTACAGCCGAGGGGTTTTCAGTGACAGTTTAGGTGATGAAGTGTTATAGGACAAATAATAAGGCTTTTGAATTTTTTTACAAAACTTTTCAATAACATCTCATCGTTTTTTAGAATAGGGGTGACCTGTCAGCTAAGTGTGTGCAATATAATAATACAGTACACACCAAACATGTGAACCATACGCGGCTGAAATCGCGTATGCAAACTGTACCACATGGGTACAATCCCCCTGATCAGCACAAACAGGCACCGAGACGGCCGCCGCCGAAGGTCTTACGATGTCCCCAGGGCTAGCTAATGGATAAAAATAAAAATATAAAGCAACAAAATAATATATGTCCTGCCCTGGTGGACAAAGTAATTAGACAATAACCTTGTCGTACTATCACATTATATAATCTAGATGGCTATCAGCAGCCATGCCACCATGCTTATACTGGCTCTCAGCAGCCAAGATACGATTATAAAGTACCGTACAAAATAATAAAAAACACTATATACATAAATGGGGACGGATAGTGGGGCTAATCAGGTCCCCATCCAAAATCCATGGCCCCCTCTATTCCAAGTCCGACGAATGAAAGCATAATTCGGTAGCGAAAGTCCATATCCGGCAAAGTAGATGATGAAACAGCAACCGACGTCAGACGGTGAGGAACGAATGGCGACAAGAGGATGCAAGGCCAACACGAGAAGGAAACATGACAAGGATGACCAGGGGAGGGAAAGAAAGAACAGTGACCTACGTCCGGGGCTGGCGGTCATGGAGGAGCGCCTCGTAGTAGACGCTGAAGCGAGCTCCAAGCTCAGCGAAAGAGGCGGCCTGAATCCCCTCCATGGTGGCCGGCCAGTCCCCAAGGTCCACTAATCTACGGCGGGCGGCCTGTTCCCTGGCGGTGGGCGGGCGAGAACACTCGCTGCCCATGGTCCTAACGGTCTCCGTCCAGAACCTGAGTTGTCGCAAATAGCTCAGGCTTTGGCGCCGTAGCTGCCGGTAGGCTCTGCGGTAGTCGGCAGAGGAGGCAAGGGAAGGTGAACACTCCCGTGCGGGTGAGTCCGGCACAACAACCACGTCGTCCGGCTCCCGCTTCACTTCCGGAACGAGAACCGGAAGCGAAGGAAGCAGAAGAGCTGGTGGCGTCACGACCTCAGCCGAGCTGTCTGCGCCGGTGACGCGTGGAGTGCCCACGGTCGATTCGTCGGGCTCGGAGACCAAGGTTTGCGCGGCCGGCGCATCAGCAGCGGCTGGCGGCTGGGGAGTGGAAGGACTCCCCAGGGGCGTTATCAGCATTACTGCTGGCTGAACCCCCAGAAGGGCTTCCACAGCCCGCTGGTCCTCCGTCGTTCACGAGGCTGATGACCCCGCTGGTTGCGACCTAGTTCCCCCTTCTTCCTGGGGCTCTGTACCAACCGCAGTCCGGAGGTCGCGCGGTTGCACTGTCAACTGCGTCAATGCCGCTCGGACACACGGGGCCCGGGGCCGCAGCGGGAGCACCCCCAGAGCGGTCCCGAGGTTCAGGTCGCGGCGGGCTAGGATGGCCGAAGGGGAGCAACGGCTCCTGCCCCACAACGTCAACCTCCCCGGGTGGACGAGAGACATCAACCCAGGAGCGCCACTCCACAACAGCGTCGAGCGCGATGCAGCACTACGCTCTGTGCGTGATGACACCAGCGACGGGGACGGAGATCAAGGGGTTAAACGGTAATCCCGCCTAAGCCTGGCAGCCTCACTCCGAAACGAAGTGAGCTGTTCAGGACTGAGGTCCTGCTGACCCCGATATCGCCCCCAGCGGTACTCACATCCCGCAGTGTCGTAGGTGTCAGGGAAGGCAGCGGCGCAGGGAACAACTGCAGTGACGGAGCACTCATCCTGTGCAGCTTCTTTCTGCATGCCCGAACGGTTCAGATTGGCACATAACCGGCCAAGACGTGGTCCGTAATTCACAATGACCACAAAGCAAGTCTATTTTTCTTCCCCCTGGGCACTCTGCTAGATGTATCTTCATCTCCTGAAGCGAGGCTCTCATGTCCCCACATCTCATGTAGTCTACCGCAAATGGGAAGCGGCGGGGGTCAGGAGATTTTGGACCATCAGGGGCCCTCGGTGGAACCGGTGGCGGGGGACCTGTTGGAGAAAGTCGCTTCCGTGCACCTCGACAAACTCCTCCAAGCTGCTCCATCTTCCTATACAAACAAATACCCACAGGGGTAAAACACTCCTAGCCTAACACAATTACCCTAGTTCCTCAAGAGTCTAAGTACCAAGGTGGTAACCCTTAACGGCTATTACCAGCCGATAGAAAGACGATACGAGGCATATACGTCAGTAGGATAATACAGTGTGTGGATGTCCACACAGCACACAACAACATACAAATATTATACAAAAACACACAAAGTCAATACAATAAACAATGCAATATTTACAAGCATAGGACGGGACTGTGGAGCGAATCGAGCGCTACATCCAGAATCCCTATCATCCTGCCACAACCTGGCAGTAGAATAATAATGTTATTCTATTCAAGAATGTACGGCTCCAAAGACGTTGGGCGCCGTAACGTACGAACAGGTCGTGCCGAACCTGAAGCAGACGGGGCCTGGGACTGAGTGTCCCCCCAGGACTGGCTGTCATCCTCCATTCCGAGTAGAGGCTGGTTTTCCCCGTCGGGAGTGTCCAGTCCTTCCGTGAGTCTGGGTGTCGGTGGGGGTTCCCGAGTCCGCTTCAGGCACGGCTGGTGGCGGTGTGTTACAGGGCAGCAGTCGGTCGACATGGACTGTCTGCCGGGTACGCTTCACAGTGTGTTTAAGCACCACCACCAATGGTGACTTAAACAACTCGGTTCGCCACGGGCAATCCAGAGCCGCTGAAGCTTGCAAAACTTCTGACGGACCGGCGGCCTTGGCCAAAACAACCACACAAGTTGGCCTTCAGTGAATACAGCCTGCTTCAACCGCTGATGGGCATCCCGCAGCGTATCCCTTAAGTCGCGCACAAAGGGTTCTGTGGTGCGATGTGGTTCCTCAGGGGGACTGGCTATCACCGCCGCGGGTAACATTACCTCCCGGCCCAACATGGCCATATTCGGGATCATACCCGTTGTCTTATGGACTGTCATGCGGTAGGCCGCCATGACAGTGGGAAGACGCTGGGGCCACGTGGCCGGGTTATCATCAGCGGTGGTCTTAAGCATCTGCAGCAGGGTACGGATCATCCTTTCGGTCTGTCCGTCGCTCTCCAGATGAAAAGCCGTCGTGTGCGACTTGTTGACACCCGCAAGCAAACACAGTTCATAAAACAGCTTAGATTCAAAGTTCTCGCCTAAGTCGCTGTGCAACTGGCAAGTCAGACTGAACGCAGCAAAGAAACCATCATACATGGCCTGCATGCATGTAGATGCTTCGGCGTCTGGCAACGCGAAGGCGCATGCCCACTTGTTGAAATAGTCAGTGAGTACCAGGATGTACTTTTTACCATCAGGCGTGGCTGGCAGATAAGAGAGTACATCCACGGCGACGATGTCAAGTGGGGCACCTGTCAACACGTTTTGGAGCCTTCCTTGGCGACGGGTAGGCGGGCCCTTGCACTGGGCGCACACCTCACACTCCTTACACCACCTGATGACGTCTCCCTTCATTCCTGGCCAGTAATAAGCTGACTTCAACTGAAGGAAGGTTCGCTGGGTTTCAAGGTGGGCAGCCAAAAAAAACCTGAGTGCGATTGGTCGAAAAACGCCCTTCGCAAACGATGCGGAACAACCATCTGGGCAACGTCGGTGTCAAACAATTTCCGCACCAGCATCCCATCGGACAAATGACCGGCCGGACTCTGATCCCACAAATTCCTTGTCTCTCGGCAGTGCTGTCTAAAAACGTCGGTGGAAGGTGTCCTTCTGTCGTCCAGTCGATTAGTGACCCAAGGTCAGAGTCTTCAGCCTGTTCAGCTGAGATCTCAGGAGTGACGACCACCCACCGAACTCCCAAGGGCTCAGTGAGCTCGTCAGTTCGGTCGACTTCGTCCACCCACCGGACCTTGGTCACTTTGTCCAGACATTGTTTACAAAATGGCCTTGAAACCCCATCAACATTACTATGCAGTCGGCCGGGTCTGTGCTGAATGACGAAATCAAACTCGGCCAGGGTCTCCATCCATCGGGTAGAATCCCTTCCGGCCGCTTGAATGTATGTAACCACTGTAGTCTGTGGTGATCAGTTCGCAATACGACCTTATTACCAAGAAGGTAATGACGAAAATGTTGCAGTGTGGAAATAACGGCTAACAACTTGCTACGCGTAATACAATAATTACGCTGGGTAGAGTTCATAACCCTTGAAAAGAAAGCGATGTGTCGCTCTTCCCCGTCAACTTTCTGCGAGAGAACCGCTCCCACAGCGACGTCCGAGGCGTCCGTGTCCAAAATACACGTCTCCTGAGGGAGTGGGAAGGCTAGGGAGGTAGCCTCAGCTAAGGCCTTCTCCAGGGCATCGAACGCCTGCTGTGCTTCTTCCGTCCACTCAAATCTGGCCATCTTACGGGTGAGACGGGTAAGTGGCTCGGCAATGGTGGCAAACCCTTTAACAAACCCTTCGATAATAGGAGGCCAGGCCAAAGAACGCAACGTCCCGAAGGCAGTGGGACACTGGCCAATCCGTAATCGCCTCCAGCTTGTCCGGTAGCGGGTTGATACCATCCGAACTCACCATGTGGCCAAGGAACTTGATTTCAGTTTTAAAGAGTTCGCACTTCGAAGGCTTAGCTTTTAAACCCACATCTCGAAGACGGTTGAGGACAATCCTCAATCGCTGCAAGAGTTCTTGAGGCGAACGCGCAAAAACAACAATATCGTCCAAGTAACACACACGACCCACAACAAGTCACGCAACACAATCGACATCAGGCGACAAAAAGAGCCTGGGCGCCAGACAAACCAAACGGCATTCGCGTGAACTGGTACAAAAAGCGGACCTCTCCTTGGCACGATCAGTCATGCCTAACTGCCAATAACCGCTCAGTAAGTCAATCGTAGCGAAATACTGAGAGCCTCTCAAGTTATCAAACGCGTCCTGGATGTCTGGAATGGGATAGGAATCCTTCTTCGTCACAGCATTTACTCGGAGGTAGTCGATACAAAACCGGAAGGTGCTATCCTTCTTCTTAAACAAACATACCGGCGAAGCCCATGACGAGTTAGACGGCTCAATGACTCCCGTTGCTAACGTGTTGTCCAGGATCTCGTCCTCGGCTTCTCTAGTGGCGATTTGAGGTCGACGTGGTGACTGCTTGATGGGCCTTGAATCTCCGGTGTCAATGTCATGTTCCACCAAAGGGCAGAACCCTAAGTCGGGAGAAGATGAAGCAAAGGTGTCACGGTGATCGTAAAGTAACGACTTTAAACCTTGTACGGTATCTGCTGGAAGGTCTACATCTTCTACCGTTTGCAGAAAGAGAGCATTGACGTGCTCCGGTAGCTCACATTCCGTTGGATTCGGGCTCGGCACTGGTACCTTGAGCTGAGTTTCTTCATCCAGCTCGAACTTCTGTGGTCTTCCGCACGAGAATTCGTCAAACCTTCGTGCATCTTCGTCAACGGCAGACGGATGTGGATCCGTAGTGGAGGTAGAGTCGACTGGTAGATGGACGAACGTGGATGGAGGAGTGGTGGTAGATGGAGGGGTGGAGACAAACCTTGCAGTGAACATCGGAGCAAATGGATCGAAGTAGGTGGAATCGGTGGAGTTGAACGTCGGAGTGGCGGTTGTTGTGGCACGTGCAGTCACCGAGGTCGACGGAAGTCGGTGATTAGGCGGAGGCGGCGAGGCGGTAGTGAGAGGGCCTCGGGGACTCGCACGGCGGCATACGATCAGACTCCGTCAGAGTAGAAGCAACACGGGCGGTTGCAGCGGAGACTGATGACAGGGCGGCGGACAGCCAACCGGCGGCGGACGGAGTAGCGATGGGAGGATCGGCGGTAGATGATGCAGCAATCGATGAGTTGAAAACGGTTGACGACATCTCTCTTGAATATCCGAAAACTTCCATCGCCAACGAGGAAGCTACACTACGCCGAGATGCACGTGACATTCGCGACGAACGAGCGGAGGGGACACCACCGTCGCTGTACCAGCACAAGAGGCGAATACCTGCTGTAGCTCAGAGCTACTGGACGACACTGACTTGGCCGGGCTAGGCGGGGGTGCAGCTGTTCCAGATGTGTGCAGCCACTCATGCACACTAGAGTGAGGTGACGACTGAGGCGACACAGTACGACGACCCAACAACAATAACGACTGGGCCGTAAAGAGTCTCAACTGGCGTATGCACTTGTACTCCCGTACGCACCGCAGCATACTGACTACATACGCTGGCTTGGGTCCAGTCCACGTAGGTGGCTGGCAACTAACATCGGCCAACGTAGGCCTAGGTATATCCGACGCAACATCAACACCAATACTTGACTGCGAACTAGGCAGGTAGGCAACATGGGCCGGCATAGTCCCGACAACACCGGCACCCATAGACGGTGGGTGCACAACATCAATCACGCTAGGCTGGCCTGGTGTAGGCATAGGCTTAGCAATGTCAGCACCCATCAACGACGAGTGGGGTTGACACACGACATCGATTGACATAGGCCTACCCACACCCTGTCGGCCTTCATCACCGACACGCATCGGCCGGGCCGAGCCAGCCGGAGGCTCATCCGCATCCGCATTCATCATCGACCTAGGCTGACGCACGCCCATGTAGGGCATAGGCCTACGCACATCAACACTACTAGGCCTAGGTACATCAACCGACGATGGGCCAACATCGACGAGAGAGGCAGGGTCGAACCATACGCGGGCCTAGCTACGTCAACATCAACGGATGGTGGCGCATACGGGTGCGCAACATCAACAGCAGACGACGAAGTCAAGTCGAGTGGGCGTGGCACATCAACATACATAGGCCTAGCTAAGCCACACTGACCTATACCACTAACATCACTCGACGGCATCGGAGTATCCACCAACTCCTGTAGTTCAGTCTCCGAAGTGGCCAACAGGATGATGTCATCAGCATAGCGAAGGTTCGTGATCATTCGCCCTCCAATTTGTAGTCCACCTTGAAATCCATCGAGGGTTTCCCTCATCACCATCTCCGCTAGGATGTTGAACAAGTACGGAGAGAGGACACAACCTTGTCGGACCCCTTTCTTAACACGAAACCATTCTGATAGTGTTCCTGCTACTTTGACCTTAGCGA
>Ga0126332_10000934_pt1 | contig 10108 bp, 8 predicted proteins | sample InaspJWI42metaG_FD_94482 | JGI IMG/M metagenome (GOLD analysis project Ga0126332, IMG submission 94482) | Marine gutless worms symbiont microbial communities from Oahu, Hawaii - Inanidrilus sp. 2 OAHU.JWI-42 metaG | ecosystem: Host-associated > Annelida > Digestive system > Unclassified | place...
CCCCCAATTAAGCCAAAGGTGTCAGTTATTCTTCCCAGAGGTAAGGTGTCCTGAAGATACAATCACCGAGATTCAATCACCGCAAGGCACAACGCACTTTATTCGACTGGTTTCCTACCTGCCGGGAATCCCGCTCGCAAAACTCAAACGGCATTCAACCGGCTTGCTCCAGGATCTCGGGCGATGCATCGGGCAGATGGATCGGGCCATGGCTTCGTTTGACCACCCGGGCGCCCATCGAGACCTCGACTGGGACCTGACAAATGCACTTCGCGTGGTCGGGCAGTACCAATCTTTGATCGAAGACGCCGAACTCCGGAAACTGGTCGAATCATTTGCCGGTTATTTTGAACGGGAAGTTGTGCCGTTACTCCCAAAACTGCGCAAATGTGTCATTCACAACGATGCCAACGACTATAATGTCATCGCGGGCGGCAGTGGAGACCTTTATGCACGCAACCAGCGGATTACCGGCATCATTGACTTCGGCGACATGGTGTACAGCTGCACGGTTTGCGATCTGGCCATCGCCATCGCCTATGCCGTCCTCGACAAACCCGATCCCCTGGCCACGGCAACCCATGTGGTCAAAGGATATCATGCTGAAAAGCCGCTCGAAGTGGACGAAATCGCCGCCCTTTATAGTCTGGTGGGCATGCGCCTTTGTGTGAGCGTCTGCATGGCGGCACAACAGTACCGGCAGCGTCCGGACAATGACTATCTGACCATCAGCCAGCAGCCGATCCGCAATACCCTGCCGATCCTCGCTCAAATCCATCCCCGATTTGCAGAGGCAACATTTCGGCACGCTTGCGGCCTGGCGCCCGTCAAGCAGGCCCAATCCGTGCGCAACTGGCTCAAGTGCCACAAGGAGAATATGGCCTCTGTGATGGACATGGATCCGGACACCGAATCCCCGGTGGTGTTTGATCTGAGTATCGGCAGCCCCCTGGTGGGCGGCGATGAACAGGCCAATGCCGAACCTGCAATGACACCGCGGCTGTTCGCAGAAATGAATACCGCCGGTGCTAAAGTCGGCATCGGCCGTTACGACGAAGCGCGCATGATTTACACCTCTCCCATATTTTCAGAGGACAGCAGCCCGACAGCCGAACAGCGTACCGTCCATATCGGGATGGATCTGTTTGCTGCGGTGGGCACGCTGGTCTACGCTCCGCTTTCGGGAACTGTGCATGCATTTGCCCGCAATGACGCACCACTGGATTACGGCCCCCTCATCATTCTGAAACACCGCACCGATGCCGGCGATATCTTTTTCACGCTTTACGGCCACCTGAGTGTAGGTTCAATTACCGGGCTTCAGGTCGGTCGATCTATCGAAAAAGGTGAACAGATCGGAAAGCTCGGAGCCCCCGGGATCAACGGCGGGTGGACACCTCACCTGCACTTTCAGATCATCACCGATCTGCTCGATCTCGATTGCGATTTTCCCGGTGTTGTCCGGCCGAGCCAGCGAAAGGTCTGGACCGATTTCTCACCTGATCCCAACCTTATCCTGCGCATTCCGGCGCGTTGTTTCCCGCAGCCGGAACCCGGCAAAGCGGAAACACTCGCCTCCCGCAAAAAACTCATCGGCCGCAACCTGAGTATCGGCTACCGGGACCCGATAAAAATCCTGCGCGGCTGGAAGCAGTACCTGTATGACGAGACCGGCCGCAGGTATCTCGACGCTTACAACAACGTACCCCACGTCGGGCATTGTCATCCGCATGTGGTCGAAGCCGCCCAGAAGCAAATGACGGTGCTCAACACCAATACGCGCTACCTGCATGATTTTATCAACCGCTATGCCCGGCGGCTGTGTGCCACCCTGCCGGATCCGCTCAATGTATGTTTTTTCGTCAATTCAGCCAGCGAAGGCAACGAACTGGCGCTGCGCCTGGCCCGATCATACACCCAGCAGCGCGACATGATCGTTCTGGAAGCCGCGTACCACGGTCACACCACGTCAATGATCGATATCAGCCCCTACAAACACGACGGGCCCGGCGGCAACGGGGCGCCACCATGGGTACATACCGCACCGATCCCCGATGTCTATCGCGGTTTGTACAAGGCCGATGAGCCGGAGGTGGCTCAAAAATACGCCCGACATGTTCAGGCGCTAATCGAAAATCTAAATAAGAAAGGCACCGGACCGGCCGGATTTATAGCCGAGAGCTGTCCCAGTGTGGCCGGGCAGATTTTCTTTCCGGAAGGCTACCTGTCCGAGGTCTACCGCTATGTGCGGGCGGCCGGCGGTGTGTGCATCGCCGATGAAGTGCAGACAGGCTATGGCCGGACAGGCACCCATTTTTATGCCTTCGAGGCCCAGGAGGCTGTGCCGGATATCGTGGTGCTGGGCAAGCCCATCGGCAACGGTCACCCCATCAGTGCGGTCGTCACAACGGTCGAGATAGCAGATGCCTTTGACAACGGAATGGAGTTTTTCAGCACCTTCGGCGGCAACACGGTATCGTGTGCCGTGGGCCTGGCCGTTTTGGAGGTGCTGCAGAAAGAAAACCTGCAGGACAATGCCCTGCAGGTCGGCCGGCGGTTGCTCGAGGGGTTGGATCGCTTCAAAGACCACTACCCGATTGTCGGCGATGTGCGCGGCTGCGGACTGTTTCTAGGCGTGGAGCTGGTTCGGGACCGAAAGACCCTGGCGCCGGCGGCAGATGAAGCTTCATTTGTCGTCAATAGAATGCGCGAGCACGGCATCCTGCTGGGAATCGACGGACCGTATCACAACGTCATCAAGATCAGGCCGCCCATGCCATTCTCTGCCAGCGATGCCGATCTTCTGGTCGCCGCGATGGACAAAATCCTGAAAGAAGATTTTAGCGGATAATGCCCATGATGCCGAAAGGTCGCGATTAAAATAAAGCAAGACATCCGATAAGTGATTAATTTGGTCATTGGATTTTAGAATTTTGAAATTGTTTGTAATTTGAGTATTGCGATTTGGAATTTTAGTGCTCCATCCGGTCAAGTAAATCGCTTCAATCCGCATAAGTTAGAGTTGACTTTGACGTTTCCCTGGCAACCCATCATGAGTCTTGCATTCAAATCGATTCTGCAGTAAAGGTTTCTACCGGTGTAAAACTTCATCGATGATCTTGCTATCAAATCATTAACCCCAGGCAACATTAATACAAAACCCAGAACGATATTTAGGAGCAATTTTGAAACAATACACAATCGAAGAGATTAATCAATCGGTAAACGGCGTACTCATCGGCAACCCGACGATTCTAATAACAGGGTTAGAAGAAATCTCCGAGGCGCAGGCGAACCAGCTGACGTTCGTCGGGGAGAAGAAATACATTAAGTTATGGGATCAATCACGTGCTTCTGCTGCAATCGTGAATAATAACTTGGATGTCGAACCGGGTCAGGACCGGGCACTTGTGCGTGTGGCCGATGCCGATCTGGCCCTGGCACAAGTTCTTCAACTGTTTGAGCCGGAACCTCCAAAATGTGAGCCCGGCACACATTCAGCTGCGGTGGTCGATGCGACAGCTGAAATCGCCGAAGGTGCGGCAATCGGAGCCGGCTGTTATATCGGACCCCGGGTTGTTATCGGTGCGAACGCCAAACTTTATCCCAATGTTACCATACTGGATGAAGCCTGCATCGGCAGTGAGACGATTATTTGGTCCGGTACTGTCGTACGTGAACGGTGCCGGATCGGAAACAACTGCATCATCCACCCCAATGTGACAATCGGCGCCGACGGCTTCGGTTATCGACCGTCACCCGATGGTCGCGGCCTGGTCAAACTTCCTCACATCGGTACAGTTACGATTGGAGACGGCGTTGAGATAGGCGCAGGCAGTTGTGTTGACCGGGGTAAGTTCAGCGCCACATTAATTGGCGACGGCACGAAAATAGACAATCTGATTCAAATCGGCCACAACTGCAAAATTGGCCGCTCCTGTGCGATGGCCGGCCAATCCGGTCTGGCTGGATCCGTAACTTTAGGTGACGGCGTTATGATGGGAGGGGCTGCGAGAGTTAAAGATCATGTGACCATTGGCAGCGGAGCGAAACTCGGCGGAAATGCCGGTGCCATAAATGATGTGGCACCGGGTAAAACAGTTCTCGGATTTCCTGCAGACGACTACAGGCAGACGTTGCGGCAATGGGCAGCCCTGAAGCAACTTCCTGATCTTATTAAACGAATGCAGAAAAAATCAAAGTAGCACTTCATATCTGTTTGCATCCGATCGTCCACTAAGTTTGACCTTTTACGCAGCCTGAGTATATTTAACGAGGTCTAAACAAAAAGGGAAATTTAGATATCCGGATATATTTTTTATTGACAATAAATTAATATATCGGTACATAGTGTCTCTTTCAACTGGGGCCGTTAACTCAGTCGGTAGAGTATCTGCCTTTTAAGCAGAGAGTCGCTGGTTCGAGCCCAGCACGGCCCACCAACATAGCATAGAGCAAAGAGCTAAGCGCATAGCATAAACCCGTCAAAGGGTTTCGAACACTATGCGCTTAGCTCTTTGCTCTATGCTAAATACTGCGTCCCCATCGTCTAGCCTGGTCCAGGACACCGGCCTTTCACGCCGGCAACAGGGGTTCAAATCCCCTTGGGGACGCCATCACACGATGAGATGGGATACCAAGCAACAGCCGGTGTCCCTTTTTATTTCAAAATAAACAAGTCCAGGACATCCCGCTTTCCAAGCGGGACAACAGGGGTTCAAATCCCCTTGGGGACGCCATCATAATAACAGACAGGGATACTGACAACAGTCGGTGTCCCTTTTTTTATTTAGAATTCGACACTCGATCTACCTAAAAACTCAATTCGGTAAAATAACTATAAAACCGAAGGGCGTGCCCATTTTACCCTACAAAGTAAACAAACAGTCATTTCAGTAATAATTTTCACAAAAAGGATTTGACAACGGGGTAGGACCCACTATATTCTAATCTAACGATATATGAGGTTGCTATGAAATTATTTATAAAGGTAATGAAAGCCCTATCAGATCCCAATCGGGTAAAGATTATCAAGATGCTGCAGCAAAAAAGACTTTGTGTCTGTGAAATGCAAAGTGCCCTTGGAATTTCACAGCCGAATGTCTCCAAGCATCTTAAAATATTAGAAGAGGCAGGTTTGGTAGACTACCAGAAAGATGGCCTGTGGGTTAATTATTTTCTGGCGGACGGCCGAAACAGCCCCTATGCGGCGAGTGCTCTGGGCAATCTAAAACACTGGTTGGAAGACGACCCGGAAATTGTCGAATTGGCCAGAAAAGTCCCTCTGTTAAACCGGGAGGAGTTGACCGCGAAATAATTTTTTTTGACGTATTATATAGCTAAATATGCATATAATTATTTATTGGAACCGTATGTATGGATAGGAGAAAATACCCATGAGTGAAGCAATTGTCGTCAAAAGCAGAAAGGCAGCCGCACAGGAGCCTGCAGAACCAAAGGAGGAAGAACCACCTGAAAGCCTGGTGGACTGGAAGAGTATCTGGAAACCAATGGGCATCATTGCAAGCGTTTTCCTGTTATTCTTCTGGCTGCCAATTGACAGCAGCCGGTTTACTGGTGCTGTGATCGAGTCCCTTGCGCTTGCCAAATGGTACGCCCAGGAGCACGTTCTTTTATGCCTCGTGCCGGCGTTTTTCATCGCCGGGGCTATCTCCGTATTCGTGTCGCAGGCGGCGGTCATGAAGTATCTCGGGGCCGGCGCCAAGAAAGTCCTCTCCTATGGTGTGGCTTCAGTATCCGGTTCGATATTGGCAGTTTGCTCCTGCACAGTTCTGCCGCTGTTTGCCGGCATCTGGAAAAGAGGCGCCGGATTAGGGCCGGCCATCGCTTTTCTGTATTCCGGACCGGCCATCAACGTGCTGGCTATCGTTCTGACCACCAGGGTGCTGGGGATCCAGATAGGAACCGCCCGGGCCATTGGAGCTATCGTCTTCAGCGTTGTCATCGGACTTTTGATGCATCTGATGTTTCTGAAGGAGGAACACGCCAAAGCTGAGACGGCTATTCACATGCCTGAACCGGAAGTGGAACGACCGCTGTGGCAGAACGTAATTCATTTCGCCACCATGGTGGGCATACTCGTGTTTGCCACCTGGGGCAAGCCGGCGACGCCCACCGGTCTGTGGCATGCCATTTACAGCGTCAAGTGGCTGGTGACCGGGCTGTTTGCCGGATTATTGGGATTTCTTTTGATCATCTGGTTCAAGGTCGGGGCGCCCAAAGTCGTCGCTTCCGCCGCAGCGGTTTTTGGCCTGGCAATGATCTTTCCCCACGAACCGTTGATCGCATTTTCGGCCGGAATTATCACACTAGCTATTCTGACTACCACTACTCGCGGAGAGACCGAGACATGGTTTCTATCCACTTGGGATTTCGCCAAGCAGATCATGCCGCTGCTGTTTGCCGGTGTCTTAGTGGCTGGATTTTTGCTGGGTCGTCCCGGATCGCAAGGCCTGATTCCATCGCAATGGGTCAGCGGTCTGGTGGGAGGCAACTCCCTGTGGGCCAACCTGTTTGCCTCGGTGGTAGGGGCGTTCATGTACTTTGCCACGCTGACGGAAGTGCCTATCTTACAGGGGCTTTTAGGTGCCGGCATGGGCAAGGGGACCCGCACTTGCGCTGCTGCTGGCTGGACCGGCCCTGAGCCTGCCCAACATGCTGGTCATCCGCAGCGTGCTGGGCACAAAAAAAACCGTCACTTTTGTAAGCCTGGTTGTCATAATGGCCACCATCAGCGGAATGGTTTTCGGTCACTATTTTACCTGATCGCAAAGGCAGTGACCCGTGCGAATTACTATTATTCATTGTGGGAGGCAGCTTTGGCATAACCGAATAAGTATGACGTTGGATTAGAAAAGCGAATGGATTAAGCGCATGTCTTCAGATAAATCAATAATTAACCGAGAATAATTTTTTTACTTAGGAGGTAACTATTATGGAAATCAAAGTGTTGGGACCCGGTTGTCCAAAATGTCAGCAGACCGAAAAAATCGTTAAAGAAGCTGTCACAGAGGTCGGAGTCGAGGCGAGTGTTGAAAAAATCACCGACACCATGGAAATCGCCGGTTACGGGGTGTTCGGCACTCCTGCCGTAATGGTGGACGACGAAGTCAAATCGGTCGGAAAGATTCCAAGCAAAAAAGATGTCAAAGCCTGGATTCAAAAATAGGAGGCCGTGAAATCCACTCGGTAAAATGGCGCCCGGGATTTTATATATCCTGCTGTTTACCGCCGGCCAGTGCCTGCCGATTGTGGTAGCCGGAATTTCAACCGCAGCCGTGCGGAAACTCTTGGAAAACAGGTCCTGGCAGGGCACTGGAAACTGGTTTAGACGCGTGGCCGGAATTGTTATTTTTCTTTTGGGAATTTACTTTAACCTTAATCCGTTAATTTTATCCTGGCGAGGATATTATGCTGCTAAAAAGCTATTCTAAAGAAATATTCAGGCCCGAGTGCAATCCGAGCTTTGAATCGGTGCACTGCATCGCGAATCTTGATCAGGATATTTCCGCAGTGCTGCCCTATCTGAATACCGTCCTGGGCGGTTTTGGTTATCTCAAAGACCCACCTGCATGGTGTTCGCCGCCCGCATGGCCGAGGGCGTCAACGGCCCGGAGGATTGGTCCGCCGTTGGGTGCTGAGAACAAACAACGGCTTGAAGAATACATGCACCAATTTAAGTTTGACGTATAACATGGGAGGCAAATCGATGCGCGGTTTCAACCCCGATCCCTATCAGGTTCTCCGAATTGCGCCGGATGCGACCCAACGGGAGGTCAAACAGGCCTATCGCAGACTCGCGATGCAATTTCATCCCGATCACAATCCTGCAGAGCCGGAAGCCGCAGAGCGCTTCAAACAGATCCAGCAGGCTTATGAAATTCTAACCGGCCGTAAAAAAACGGGCAGGAGTTCGCCGGCAGATTTATACCGCAGACAGAATACGCCGTCATTTTTCAAAAACGTGCATCCGTTCTTCAACTTTTATCGGGTTGTAAAAAATCATTTTGACCGAATTCATAATAACCACAAAGACTCAGAGGGTACTGAAAAGATGGATGAATAAAAAGATGATTCACAGACTCTAGCAAATACATCTCTTGACTTTCATTTTTTTCAATTTTATAATTCGCCACATGACGAATTGTATAGAGTAGATATGTTTGAATTTTTAACCATCACCAAGGCCCTGGCTGAAGAAAACCGGCTTCGCATCCTGCTGGCACTGGAACGTGAGGAGTTGTGCGTTTGTCAGCTTATAGAACTTCTCGAGCTGGCGCCCTCTACGGTTTCCAGGCACATGTCCATACTCCGTCAGGCACGTTTGGTGAACGGGCGCAAAGACGGACGTTGGATGTACTACCGGATAGCTGGTGATGGTTCATCAGCCGAGGTAAGAGAGGCCATTGCCTGGGTGAAAAAATCGCTTACAGACAATGAACGCATCTGCAAGGATTTGAAACGACTGAACGAAATTTTGAAAATCGATCGGGAAGTCCTGTGCAGCCGGCAGGCACATTCTGGTGAATATTAGACCGCCCGATCTACACGGATATACATTTAATACATTACTGCCGACAATCGGCAGTCTGATAACTTTTATTTTTTCACGCCATCAGTTCCTGGCCTGGAGCAAACAAAAATAATTCAAACCAGGGGTAATCAAACAATGAGCAACGATGACGTTTATAACAATGACCGTAAAATGACGAGTGTTTTCGAACGTTTTCTTTCCCTATGGGTAATTTTGTGCATTATCGCAGGTATCCTGCTGGGTAAAATCGCCCCGGGTGTGGCCCAATACCTGGATGGCCTGGCCATCTATGTCAAGGGGGCGCCGGTGGTGTCCATTCCGATTGCCGTCTGCTTGTTTTTCATGATGTATCCCATCATGGTCAAAATCGATTTCAGCGAAGTCATCAAGGCTGGCAAAAGCGGCAAACCGGTGTTTCTGACCCTGTTTGTCAACTGGGCCATAAAACCCTTTACCATGTACGGGATTGCCCTCTTTTTCCTTGGCACCCTGTTTTATCATTTCATTGGGCCGGATGCCGTAGATTTGGTCAAGATGCCATTCGGCCTTAACCTGCCAGTAGGTGCCACCCACGGGGCCGGTACCGTGGTGATGGCTGACGGTATTAAGATGCTGGAAGTACCGCTGTGGCGCAGCTACCTAGCTGGCTGCATTCTTTTGGGCATCGCGCCGTGCACGGCCATGGTGCTGGTGTGGGGGTATCTGTCCCGCGGCAATGACGGGTTGACCCTTGTGATGGTGGCCATCAACTCGCTGACCATGCTGCTGCTTTACGGGTTTTTGGGTGGATTTTTACTGGGCGTGGGACGCCTGCCGGTGCCCTGGCAGGCGCTGCTTCTGTCCATCGGTATTTATGTGGCTCTACCGCTTGTGGCGGGGTATCTTTCCCGCAAATGGATCATCTCCGCCAAGGGCGAAACCTGGTTTAAAGAAAAGTTTTTACACGTGCTCACACCGATAACGATTATCGCCTTGCTCATAACGCTGGTGCTGTTGTTTTCCTTTAAGGGTGAAGTGATCATCAGCAACCCGCTGACGATTCTGTGGATCGCCATTCCGCTCTTCATTCAGACCATGCTGATATTCTGGCTGGCGTATGGTCTGGCGCGTTTGCTGAAACTGCGCTACGTTGATGCCGCACCGGCATCCATGATCGGTGCCTCCAACCATTTTGAGGTGGCCATTGCCACTGCCACAATGTTGTTCGGGTTGTCATCCGGGGCAGCCTTGGCCACTGTTGTCGGGGTGTTGATCGAGGTGCCGGTAATGCTGATGCTGGTCAAGATCTGCTTGAAAACCACCCACTGGTTTAAAACAGCAAAAATAGGTTTGGCAGCGCAGCAACCGACGACCGGGTAATAATCAACATGCGTCATCCCCAAAAGCAAAAGGGTCAAAGGGTCAGACAGTTTTTCGATACAATGTGAAGAATGAACGGGTTGTTGCCTGAATCGATATTTTGAGATCATAAACTTCGGTGAATGCATCATATATTCTGAATTGGGTTTTACTGCTGCTCAGCCGATGATTTCAGCTGGATGGTAAGCCGTATTC
>Ga0126332_10000935_pt1 | contig 10101 bp, 4 predicted proteins | sample InaspJWI42metaG_FD_94482 | JGI IMG/M metagenome (GOLD analysis project Ga0126332, IMG submission 94482) | Marine gutless worms symbiont microbial communities from Oahu, Hawaii - Inanidrilus sp. 2 OAHU.JWI-42 metaG | ecosystem: Host-associated > Annelida > Digestive system > Unclassified | place...
ATCGTTGTGCCGGCCGTTTTAAAATATGTGAAACAAAATTCAGCGATAATTGCCCTTGTCAAGCCCCAGTTTGAAGTCGGCAAAGGCCAGGTGGGTAAAGGCGGTGTTGTTCGCGACTCGCGACTGCACGCGGAAGTTCTCAGTGATTTGAACGCCTTTTTCTCCGACACGGGGCTATCGAACGTTAATATGATCGAATCCCCGATTCTGGGCCCCAAAGGAAACAAGGAATTTTTAATTTTGCTGAAACAGGTGCCTGGAAGTGAATAATATGTGCGAATTCACCGGAAATGCATTTCCTCCGCAAACTATGAGCGAAACACCTTTTTCGCTATATGTTTCATGTATATATGGAGCGCGAAACTTGAGATATTAGTTAAATAGTGTAAAGTTAGGCTTGATTTTTCCAGCCTAAGTATGTAGACAAACATGTTTTATAATCACTTCGATCGTAAATGCAAAATCTAGGAGAGGGGAACGTATATGAGTGAGAAGGTGGACAAATTAAGAAATATCGCACTGGTTGCCCATGGCGGTGCTGGCAAAACATCGCTCGCTGAGGTGATGCTGTACAAAGCCGGTGTAACGAATCGAATCGGACGGGTGGAGGATGGCAATACTGTTATGGATTTTGAGCCGGAAGAGCTCAAGCGCCAGTCGAGTGTCAGCAGTGCGTTTCATCAGTTTGACTGGAAGAAAAATACAGTTAACTTAATTGACACACCGGGTGACCAGAATTTCTTCAATGACACCAAATTCAGCATGCAGGCCGCCGCCGGTGCTTTGGTGGTTATCGATGCAGTCGACGGTATTAAGGTCCAGACGGAACTGGCCTGGGATTTTGCTAAGGATCTGGGTCTGCCCTGCATTATATTTATAAATAAACTGGATCGCGAACGGTCCGATTTTCTGCGCACATTTGAAGAGGCAAAGGAGATATTTTCACCCAAGCCCATTATCCTGCAACTGCCGATCGGATCTGAGACGGACTTTAAAGGCATCGTCGATTTGGCTCGAAAGCGGGCCTATATCTATGATGCGGACGGCAAGCCCAAAGAAAGCGATATTCCGGCCGACATGCAGGAACAAGTAGAAACCGAGCACGAGGCTTTTATCGAAAATGTCGCCGAAACCGATGATGAACTCATCGAGCGGTATTTGGAAGGTGAAACCCTGACGAATGACGATATCAAGGCGGCTTTGAAAAAGGGTATAATGACCCGAACGTTCGTACCGGTCCTGTGCGGCTCAGCCACTGCGAACATCGGCATTGATCTGCTTATGGACTTTATTGTCGGCAGTGCACCCTCACCTGCCGATCGTGGCTCGATTAATGGCACTGATCCATCCGGCGATAAGACGATTGAGCGCGCCCCCGATCCCAAGGCACCCTTTTCGGGATTTGTTTTCAAGACTGTCGCTGATCCGTATGCCGGACGCCTGTCAATTTTCCGGATCGTCTCCGGCACACTCGGCGCGGACGGTAACTTCTATAACACGAACAAGAGAACCAAAGAGCGCTTCAATCAGCTTCTCACCCTAGCCGGCAAAGATCAAAAACCGGCTTCCGGAGCCGGTCCCGGCGCCATTGTTGCCGTAGCCAAACTCAAAGAAACCACTACGGGCGATACGCTCTGTGATGATAACAACAAACTGATGTTCGATTGCATAGAACCCATGCCGACGCTCATCTCCTATGCCCTCGAAGCGAAATCCAAAGGGGAGGAAGACAAGATTTTCATCTCCCTCACCAAACTTCTGGAGGAGGATCCGGGGCTTAAACTGGACCGAAAAGCCGAGACAAAAGAAATTCTGTTGTCGGGTGCCGGTCAAATCCACATTGAAACAACGATTGAAAAGCTGAAAAGAAAATTTAATGTCGAGGCCCTGCTAAATATTCCCAAAGTCCCGTACCGCGAAACCATTAAAAAGAAGGTTAGGGTTCAGGGAAAGCACAAAAAGCAAACCGGTGGGCACGGGCAATATGGTGATTGTTGGATCCAGATGGAACCCCTGGCGCGCGGCAAAGGATTTGAATTTGTTGATTCCATTGTCGGTGGTGTTATTCCCAAAACGTACATTCCGGCTGTGGAAAAAGGGATCAAGGAATCATGTCAGAAAGGGATTCTGGCGGGATATCCGTGTATCGATTTTAAAGTAACCCTTGACGACGGATCTTTTCATGCCGTTGATTCTTCTGAAATGGCCTTTAAGATCGCCGGTTCAATGGCGTTTAAAAAAGCCTCGGAGCAGGCCAACCCGATTTTGCTGGAACCGATCATGGATGTGACCATTACCACCCCGGATGAGTATATGGGCGATATCATGGGAGACCTTAACGGCCGTCGCGGGAGAGTGCTCGGAATGGACAGCGCCGGCAAGAATCAGGTGATCAAAGCCCAGGTGCCCATGGCGGAATTCCTCACATATGCACCGGATCTGCGCTCCATGACCGGTGGGCGTGGTGTCTACACCATGAAATTTTCCCATTACGACGAGGTTCCGGCTCAGATATCGGATAAGATTGTGGAAGAAGTCAGTAAGAACAAAAAATAGACCAATTATTTGATGAAGCGGTGAAACGGTGAGTGGGAGAAACGGGGAATAGTAACCGTTTCTTCTCCGGCCTCTTCACCGTATCTCCGCTTCACCGTTTCACTGCATCACTGTTTCTCTGTATCCGCGATTCCCAATTTCTCCGTTCACCGCATCCCCGCATCCCAGTTTCTCCGTTTAACCGGTTCCCCGATTCTCCGTTTCACCTTTTCTCCATTTCATCGGCTCCCCGTTTCCCCCTATCCCCCAATCATTATCGCTCCGTCAATATTACCGACAATCACGGCCGGCATCGTTTCGCCGGTGCATACCCTGCCCAGAATGCATCCCAGCGCTTGGAAAAATAAACTCTGTTTTTTCTGCTGATTTTCTTCCCGAAAGGACACCGTTTCAGGTGAAAGCGCTTGGATCGGCGGTTTACAATATAACCTTCCCCGGCTTCCTGCCAATGGCGCCACATGCCCTTATCCGCCGTCATGGCTTCTCGCTGCGCTTTGAGAAGCTGCCTGTCATAGCGGTCGTTCGGTCTGCGTGCCAGATAAGAAGCGTAACCGCTTCGAATCAATTCCAGGTTCACAAAAGTCCCGTTTGAAAGAAACACATAAGCCAGCAAGCGATCATATTGGTCGAATTTTTCTTTGTCCAATTCGAGGCGAATCTCTTTGCGAAAGACAAGGGATTTGTTGAATCGTAAGGCTTCGTAACCGAAGGGCTCGGCTTTCCGGTTGTATTGCGCGTGATCGATTTCAGGGGCATTTAATCCGATATATCGGACCCTGCGTCCATCGACAAGCACAATCGTATCTCCGTCGTCAACCCAACGCACCTTGAGCCATTGCCCGGCACCGGTGTCTGCCCACGCCGGTAGGGTTGCTATTAGTAGTAATAACCCAATGAAGATATATATACAAACTCCCAGACCGAATGAAGCGGCGAAACGGAGAATCGGTGAAACGGAGAGTCGATTACCAACCTTTCTCCCCATCTCCGATTCGCCGTTTCGCCGTTTCATCACTTTCTCCCCTTCCCCGCTTCCCCGTTACTCCAATCCACTCGAATCCAGCCCGCAATGGTGCACTGCGGCCTCATCCAGCATGCGTTGCATGCCGCCCTGTTCGGCCGGCACAAATCCCAGCGATTTGTGCCATACTTCATCGTCTTCCATACACAGATAAATATCGGCATCCGGTGCACATTCTCTCAGCCAGGTTACCATTTTCCGGTAAAGACGGATGCGCAACGGTTTGAAATAGCGCATTTTTCCATCAAGCCCCGGTACAAATTCACCATAAACGATTTTAGATTCCGGGAAACGTCTCTGAATAATCGATTTTAATGAAGGCATGAAGCGAAAGGTACCCAGGCTGATCCAGACGATATTTTCCGCCGCAACATGGCTGAAAAGCTGATGAACAATTTCGCGATAGTCTTCTTCACAACCATCATAAATCAGCATTGGGTCAAAATGGAAGGCCAGCGGATAGCCCCAGGATTCGCACCGGTTCGCAGCGTGCAGCCTGGCGGATAAAGTTGCTGTAGAGCGCTCTTCGCTGGCGATGACAGCGGTGGTATTCAGAGACCAGGATGCAATCGTCTTGCGACGGTGACGCAGCGTCTTTAACTTGTCAATTGCACTCGTCTTGGATTTCAATTCCAGAATCGCAAAATCCTGGTCGGCAAAACGGGGAATTAATTCCTGAGAAAGGTCGGTCCAAATATCCCAGATTAAACTATCCGTATATTCACCGGTTCCGATGCGGCACACGCTTTCCTGGGTAAAGAGACGGTCGAGTTCCGAGAAGAGATCCTCATGATTCACGAAATACTGCAGTACCGGTGGGTGAAAATAGGACTGCATGATACAATAGGAACAGTCCATGTGGCAGAATGTAGCGATATGAAGGATCTGGTAGTCACAGCAGCGGTATTCGCACGTTCCCGGGCAATTTTTTATGAAAGCTCCTTTGTTTTGTGTCAGATATAGAACCTCTTTACCTTTTTTGATCGGATCTTCAGCTGCCGACACGGATGCGTATACCTGGCGCGAGTTTTGAACCATTTCGACAGGTAGTTTCAGGCGCGAGCAGATGGACCGAACCTGGGGATGGCCGCTGAGGTCTTGATCAATGTAAATTTGTGAGATGGTCAAAGGTCGGTTGACTCCAGTGATAATTGATAATTGAAGACTGAAGATTTAAGGCCCACCTCCGGTGGATCGATTTTAAAAAGAACTGTCAAAAAATGACGTAGTGATCCGCCTTCGGCGGACCACAATTCATCAATCTTCATTCTTCAATCTTCAATACTTTAAGCCATTCCCGTAAAATCAAAGGCAAGCTTGGATTGAAAACTTTCAATTTTTTTAAAGATCTCTTTGAGCATTTTCTGCTCGATGCCGGATAGTTTCTTGGGATTAATGTAATTATCGGGTTTTGTCTTCTCGTCTATCACCGCAGAAATCTGCCTTACAAATCTCAATTGCATTAAAAAACTGTAGGCCTGTTCGATTTCATTGTAAGAATCCCACGACATAACATTTTTTATATTTAATTGATGCAATCTTTCCAGGGTGTTGGTTTCTTCAATTCTGTTATGCAGGGCATATATTCTTGCATAATCAACGATCGGCATCATGGCATGTTTGATATCAAAAGCATCGCGGTGCTCCCCTTTTGATTCAACAACAAAATTTCGAAAAAATCCAATCGGCGGTTTAAAGTACAATGCGTTTTCGGCCAGGTGACGAAAAAATCCGGGCCAACCCACCAGACTCTCAAAAAGAAATTTGCGCAGTTGTTCGATAATTTTTAAGGAGCCGTATGCGCCACGGAAATCAAAAAAGATGCTCGATTGGAGCAACGCTTCAGCCTCCGCGGTGTGTATCCAGGCTGAGAAATAGGCTTTCCATTTCGCAAGCGGCTGGCACCATTTTGGATTTTTGGCCATAATATCGCCTTCACAGAAGGCATAGCCCGCCTGATCCAGCCAAGTACATATCTTTTCACCAAAAGATAGGAAATATTTTTTTACCGTTTTTACTTGCGTTTTGGGGACATCTTCAAAAACAATGGCGTTATCCTGGTCGGTTTTAAGAGTCTGCTCCATTCGCCCTTCACTGCCGAGGATCATGAAGACAAATTTGGCTGGTGGGGGACCCAGCTCTTGGAGAGCAAAGTCGATCAATTTTTCCAATACGGCATCTGAAACAGTTGTAATGAATCGATTGAGATGTTTTGCTTTGGCGCCGCTGTTAATCAGGTGTTGAATTATTTTAGGCAACTGTTGCTGTTTGGCGACAATTGATTCCAGCGTGTTCGCAGAAGATATTTCACGCAGCAGAAAGAACGGTGATTGACCTTGCGCCGTTAACAAATCCTGATTGGTGACGACCCCCACCACCTTTTCATTTAAATCTGTAACCGCAAGATGCTTGATGTTGTTTTGCATCATGGCCATCAGCGCTTCGAAAATCAGCGCCTGATCCGATATCGATGTAAGCGGGGATGACATGATTTCAGAAATAGGTTTTTTAATATCATATCCCTTGGCGATGACCTTATTTCTGAAGTCATTATCGGTGACAACACCGGTATATTCTCCATCTGTCTGCCGCACAAAAATTGAACTGCAACGCCGGCGGCTCATTAATGCGGCAGCATCCTGTACGGAGGAGCCTTCATCGCAAAACACTAGATTCTGGCTGTAAATGCTGGATACGGGTTGATTTAAAAAAGGTAGGGCATCGACACTGGGTGAGATGTTATTGGCAACGATAGCGGCGTACGAGCGGTCAAGCATGCGTTTGCCGAAAGTATCCGTGAAATATTCAGAGAAAGCGTTATATTTGCTGCAGATTTTAAAAAAATATTTTTGGGGCAAGGCGTAAAAATAAGAATCCTCGGTGGTGCGCAGTGTGCGTACGGCGATCAGATCGTTCAAAAGCATGGAAATTCCGCCAAAAATGTCCCTTTCCCCCAGCAAACCGCGCAGTCTTTTTTCATTGCGCTCTTCATAGTAACGCTCGGCAGCACCCTTTTGAATAATATACAGCCTATCGACTCTTGACTGTCCCTGAACGCAAATGACCGTGTCTTGCGGATAATGAATAATAGTTAATTTAGATGCGATTCGTTCCAGTTCCTCATCCGGTAGAAAGGTAAAGGGTGCGACTTCGGCTATAAAATGTCGTGCTTGTGCAGCGGCAATAACCGAGGCGTACGATTCATCGACCATCCGTTCACTGAACGCATCCACAAAGAATTTATAAAATATTTTACTGCGGTTGCAAATATCCAAGAATGCCTCTTTAGGCAGAACGTAGAAAGATGAGTCTTGCTTAACTTTAACGGTACGCACCGAAAGACCGCCGTTCATTAGAATAGATATACCACCAAAAACCTCGCCGCTTTTCAGCTCACTGCTGAGTATTTTTTCTTTCTCGGTTTTATAGAACAGCTCGAGTTCCCCTTGGTTGATGATAAAGATGTGTTCCAAGGTAGTTTTTCCCTGCTGCGACAACGTAAAACCCTGGGGATAATTAATTACTGCTATGTTTTCGGCGATTTTCTGAAGGTCTTCCTTCGATAATTTGGAAAACGGCGGCACCTGTGACAAAATTTGTAAAACCTCTTCATCCATGGTGTGTCTGGTTCCTCCATATGCGAAACGATGTATCTCCGTCGGCTGAGCAGCCATGTTAATCCATTGGATTTAATTTTGCAAATTTAAAAGCAAGGGCATTGTTTTCAAAACCGGTTTTCAGACATGATCGGATATTGCGGCGGTTGCAACCTCCATTGACACCAGAGCAGCTTTACCCTATAGTTGAAACCGCGCCGCAATCGTCGTTCCAACCAAATGGCAGCAGCCTCATCATCGTCGTTGAAAACGCTTGGGTCGATTGCCAGTCGCACAAAAGTGCATACCATCGTGTAAAATTGATATACTTGGCCATAATATTCGGTGCTTGTCATCGTTTGTCCATGGAGGAATGCCAAAATGACTCCGGAATCCCTTAAGAGCAGACGCTTGGTGGGGTTGTTTTTACTCGGTTGCGTTCTGTTCAACTATCCGATCATATCCCTGTTTAATATAAATTCCTATTGGTTCGGTATTCCGATCCTTTATGTTTATGTATTCGGAATCTGGCTTTTCATCATCGTGCTGGTTGTTTTCGTCACAAAATTCGACATTAACGTCCCCCCTGCCCCCGGACATTTATCTGAGCCGGAATAAAGATTATATGCTTGCCACCGAATCCATCCTATTTTTCGCTTTTGCTTATATGGGCTTGCTATTCGCCATTGCTTATATCGGGGACAAACATGCGCAAATCGGACAGAGTCTCGTCAGCAATCCTTACATTTACGCACTTTCACTGGCAGTATATTGTTCGGCCTGGACATTTTACGGTAGCGTCGGTCGAGCCGCAACAGATGGGCTGGGTTTTCTGCCGACCTATATCGGCCCGACTCTGGTGGCTACCTTGGGCTGGCTGGTGCTTCGCAAGATCATTCGCATCAGCAAGGTTCATCGGATAACATCCATTGCTGATTTTATCGCCTCACGCTATGGCAAGAGCACGACTCTGGGCAGTGTCGTTACCATCATCGCCGTTCTGGGAATCGTTCCGTATATTTCACTCCAATTAAAAGCCATATCTACCAGTTATTTGATCACGACCCAATATCCGTTAATAAATATACCGCGGCATTTCGCTGAAATTTCGGTATTCAAGGATACGGCATTTTACATAGCGCTGATTCTGGCTGTATTTACGATCCTGTTCGGTACCCGGCATCTGGAAGCCACCGAGCGGCATGAAGGGCTGGTGGCTGCCATCGCATTCGAGTCACTGGTAAAGCTCATCGCTTTTCTTGCCGTGGGCTTTTTTGTTACATATGGGATATACGAAGGGTTCGATGATATTTTTCATAAAGCCAAATCAGTCCCCGAATTGCAAAAGGCCCTGACCATGGAAAATGGAAACGGGTCATATGCGAACTGGTGCATTCATATTTTTCTTTCCATGATGGCGGTCATGTTTTTACCCCGCCAGTTTCAGGTTACCGTTGTTGAAAATGTTAATGAGGATCACCTCAGCCGGGCTATCTGGCTTTTTCCATTGTACCTTTTAGCCATTAATATTTTTGTTCTTCCAATTGCCTTTGGGGGCGTTTTGCACTTCACCGATGGCCGCGTGGACGCCGACACATTTGTTCTCACCCTGCCGATGGCCATGAACAATGAATCGCTTACCATGCTCGTATTTATCGGGGGCATGTCGGCCGCCACCGGTATGGTCATTATTGCCACCATCGCACTGTCGACAATGATCTGCAACGACCTTGTCATGCCGGTTCTGCTGCGCTTGCCACGTCTGCGCCTGGCCCAGCGAAGCGACCTGAGCAATTTGCTACTGTCCATTCGCAGAGGCAGCATCGTTTTGGTGCTGTTGCTGGGATACGTATATTTTCGCTATGTCGGTGAATTCTACACTCTGGTGTCGATCGGATTGATTTCATTTACAGCCGTTGCCCAATTTGCACCTGCCATACTGGGCGGTATCTTTTGGAAACGGGGAACAAAAACCGGCGCTTTGAGTGGTCTTATTGCCGGTTTTTTAGTCTGGTCCTATACCCTCGTGCTGCCTTCCTTGGTACAGGCGGGATTTCTCTCGCCCCAATTCGTTACCGATGGCCCGTTTGGCATTGCCCTGCTCAAACCTTTTCAGCTGTTCGGACTCAAGGATTTCGATCACATTGCCCACGCCGTTTTCTGGAGTATGTTGACCAATACAATCATATTTGTCGGTGTTTCGATGTTCAGCCGATCCGGTGCCATCGAGCACACCCAGGCAGCTCTTTTTGTGGATGTATTTAAATATGCCGGTGAGACCAGCGGTTCCAGCTTCTGGCGCGGAACCGCTTCGATCACGGAATTAAAATCGATGCTTGTCAGGTTTTTGGGCGAAGAGCGAACAAAAGATGCGCTGACCGACTATGCGCAAAGGCATGCCATTAAGTGGGACCGGTCGCAGATTGCAGATGCCGCCTTTTTCAGTTATGTCGAAAAACTGCTGGCCGGCACCATTGGATCAGCTTCGGCACGCGTGGTTGTCGGAACGGTTGTCAAAGAGGAACCTCCGGGCATCGAAGAAGTCATGGACATTCTCGATGAAACCCGTCAAGTGATTGCTTACAGCCGTGACCTTGAGAAAGCCACGATTGAATTGAGAGCAGCCAATGAGCGCTTGAAGGAACTGGATCGATTGAAAGACGAATTTATCTCGACGGTCACGCACGAATTGCGCACACCGCTCACTTCGGTGCGATCGATTGCCGAGATACTGCATGCCAATCCGGATATAGATGAAAAGCAGCACCATAATTTTACTTCGATTGTCGTCAAGGAAAGCGAGCGCCTGACCCGCCTGATCAATCAGGTCCTGGACTTTCAGAAGATTGAAACCGGTGCGATGGATTGGCAGATTTCGCAAATGAATATCAAGGACGTTATACTGGATGCCCTGTCGGCGACCACCCA
>Ga0126332_10000936_pt1 | contig 10092 bp, 9 predicted proteins | sample InaspJWI42metaG_FD_94482 | JGI IMG/M metagenome (GOLD analysis project Ga0126332, IMG submission 94482) | Marine gutless worms symbiont microbial communities from Oahu, Hawaii - Inanidrilus sp. 2 OAHU.JWI-42 metaG | ecosystem: Host-associated > Annelida > Digestive system > Unclassified | place...
AAAGTCTTAAGGCGAATGGGGCGTATGACACGATCAACCATTTTGCCTGTAACTTCGCCAAATGTTCACGGATTTTAAAAATTCTTTTACCGGCACAATGATTGACAAATTTGTAATGAAGTACTCCATCATAACTTAAATGCTTGGCTGTGCTATCTTGTGATTTATCATTAATCACAATGCATATTTCAGACTGCTGCCAGTTTTCTGACATTCATATTTCACAAGGTAGTGTAGCGGCATATTTAAGGTGTGGTGGAATATTTAAAAAATGAGTTTGTTGCAAATTTACCATTGAGTCTGGCAGTGAAAGAACTTTGAAAATCGGTTAACATTTGGGGAAGTTATGGGCAAGAGTTTACTGTCTTGTTTTTTGAGACACAGTGTATAGTATGCTAGCTTCCTCGCTTTGACAGTGTCTAACAGTTCCCTCTTTACTCTAGCTTTGTTAAGAACCCACTCATTTGTTTTTTGCTGCCCACAAAACCCACAGAATCTTTCTAAGTCCTTTCATGTCAAATGCGTCAAGACGTGTTTCTTCATTCTTTCTGAGAGTCCAGTTTTTACAGCCGTATGTTGCTACAGGCCACTCTAGCGCTTTCATTAGTCGTATCTTCGTTGAAATCGGTATGCTGTGACTTTTCCATATTTTCTGCAGTGATGCCCCGATAGCCTGCCCTCTGTTTAACCTGGTACGGAATTTCGTCGTACACTCACCGTCTTCTGTAATTATGGACACAAGGTACGGAAACGTATCTACCTGCTCCAGTTGTTCATTTTGAATGAGTATGCGCCTTAGATTCGGCATTTGCTCACCATTTGCTGTTTTTCGTAGTAATTTTATTTACTTACCAACTCATTTATATTGTAATGCTGGACAAAAGAATCAGCTGTCGCCAAGTGAGCAAGGCCGTTGTTACGTTAATAATTCTCCGCCGTATATCTCAACATCTGTCATCGGTAGACTTCAATGCACAAAAGGCATGCACGCAATTTTCATTTTACCAAGTTAGCAAAAAATCAACAATACTGCAAGTCTTTGCAAGAACATCAAACAGAGTTCGGTGTTAACACAAATGCATGATAAATATTACAAGCATTTCAGTTAATAACGCCCATGCAATCTATGGGCTGGTGCTATTTTTCACAAAAGATTTCACGAAAAATATTTGTCTCGAAAAGTTGACTATCACAATAAAGCCTTTTAAAATGAGAAATGTGGTAGCACGACGTCCAAATATGTCAGAAAACAGACTACAAAGTAAGCCGTAGCTCCATATAATGTAACAGCTTTTTCTGAATGGAGGATAGGGCTGTAGTAGCAGAGCCTATGAAATAGAGTAATTGGCTGTAACGGTAACTTTTACGATTGCTCAATCGTCAATGGCGTCAGTTAGCAGCAAGTCTGCCATCAATGCCGAGTGGACGCTTGCGTCAATATTGTCCGAGGCCGCCGGACACAGTGGACTCACGAACGGTCATCGTGGGAGGCGCCAGTGCGCCGGTAGTCACCGGTGATTGGATGAAAGAGATGCGGCCGAGAGAAGATTGACAGCTCATCGTCCGCATCACACGGTCGACGCCGCAGTCATTCAAGAGTTTGTCAGCTGATCAGATCATGTGATCGCCTGCCTGTAGTTTTTGTCAAAGACTGAACCCAGCTGTTTGTTCATCCTTAGAAAATTCTTTTCACCAGGGAGCTTCGAACGCCTTGACAAATGTCAACCAGTTGCGTCTATATTAGTTTTATTTAGGGATTTGAGAAGCAGACATCTGCTTATTAGCCCTTATAAACTTAAGCACCGGCTGGTCGAAAGTCGTGAAATAGCATCCATTTAATGCAGGAATTATTGGAAAATTACTCCTCGCAAATCTCGAACAGCATGACGCGACGTTTGCTAGCAAGTGGCAGTCGATGCTACTCGCGCTCTGCAGAATGAGAGTTTATTAACTGGAGAGACAGTGGTGACGTAATCGAACGTGAGTTACCATGGCTCTGTTTAGCGAGTTACTCGGTCGTCTTGGTAACGAGGACATCGACAACTGGCTGCAGTTACACTCCTGGCAACAGTCGGTTCTCCTGGCGCACTCCGCCAGTGACGTCATCAGGGCACATGCCGGCGTTGCCACAGCAACCACACGTTACGTCATCGGAACGGCAGAAAATGACAGTCGGCTTCTGTCAGCGATGTTGGGTAAGCTTTTAGATGATTCCTGTTACATATTATCACCGTATATCGTTATCAGTGGGCCCACCTATAGGAGAGAAAACGTATTACAGCTGTCGATACACACCAACTCCAGTAAGCCTATTCGTCTAAATCAAATTGATACACTAATTCGCCAGAAAATAATGCAAATCTTGTTTTCAAGGTAATCATCATGCATTTTTGTTTCCCCGAATATTATCAGAACTCAGGACTTTGCCGGCACACATGACCACGTTGCCAGTCGGTCCAGTCCAGCCCCTAATCATTGCAGTGACATCGAGCGTTGAAATTCGTTGAAAACTTGCTGACCCGACACGACAACACCCGATCCGACCCTTCTCTGTCGACAGTTTTCGCATATTGTGGAAATTAAAAGAAGGAACGTGATGACTTATCTCTTTTTGTATTTTGCGGTGATGTAAATATCACCAAGCTATCTTTACAGCCGACAAAGATATCACTAAAACAAAATGGGGGTTTCTTTCGACCTCCACGTCGAAACGAAACTTTTCATATAGCTTTATTTTATAATTTTATACGGTAGCACAAAATAAATAATTAAATACAGCAAACAGAAATTAAACGAACGCAATAGCCAAACAGACGAAACGGATCAGCGCAACATTTGACATAAATAATTGTCTGTTTCACCATAGTTATTATGTTTCTTTGACAATGTAACTATCGTAAACTGGATAATGTTCTATTGAACAGTGTTGTTGTAAGTTGCGTATGTCAGCTAGATTATTAAACGAATATGGTATGGTATGGTATGGTATATCTCTTAATAAAGCGATTTCGACGACAGTGACCAAATTTTCTACAGAATCTAGGCCCCTATGCCAAAGTGTAGGCCTACAGCCTACACATATTTCACTATGTAAGTCCTTCGACATAGTACCGAATATTTTATACACTATCATTGGCGGATCTAGGAATCTTTAGAAGGGGGTGACTTTGGGAACCCGAGCAAGCGAAGCGAGCGAGCATTGAGGGGTCTGGGTTTACGGGAGAATGAAACTTGAGTGTTTCTGAGTTAGGACGTGGGCATGATTAGAAATGTATAAATTGCTTTAATGCATAAATCATGCATGAATTATTTCAAGATAAAGTAGTTGTGTTGTTTATTAGAATAATAATTTTATGAATTATGCTTTGTAAAATATACTTATGCACATAACAAACATAGGCCTACAGATGTAAACAATGCGAAACATACAGTGGCGTCGCCAGGATTTGGCTCGAGGAGGGGCACAAAACGACATCGAAATAACTTAAGTCACACGCATAATAATAACATGAAGTATGGGGCTGCCGCACCAGTCAGCCTAGTCACCCCTAGATCCGGCCCTGACTATCTTGTTTATTGTAAACTGCAATGAATGTTTATCAGCTGAGTTCGTCAGAAAAACTGTCGAAGTCGAATCGGTAAAATATGGGCCTATAAAAACTGTCCTAACTAGATCTATAAGCGGGATACGGGATACACTTTCCTATAAGCTAAATGCGTTATGAATTTAAGCCTGTTCATTTGTCATTACGAATGCGACAACTTGCTTATTTGTCCGACGTATTGTAAAGCAAAGGCCTAAACTTTTTAGATGACAAATTAATGTGATTTCGCATCGCAAACGTTCTGTTACATTGTTACATAAAAATTACATATAACTTTAATCTATTAAGTAAGCTTAAAGTATTCGACCGTTCGAAAAGGAAAGACCTTAGTTGTCTGATGCAAATAAATGAATGAATGAATGATACAGCCTATAACTAGAAGTTAAGAACCCGTCAACTTACATGCTTTATTGTGGCGTCGTACTGTCCCTGTGCAAAACGCCCCTCATGCCCAACCGGTGGGATAAGGTCACATGCCAAATTTGGTCTAGAGCCGCCGAAGACTGTGGTCGTGCATAAGGAACAGAACGCAGACATACAGACACACTGACAGATTCGACATTATATATGCCTAGCTTATGCAAGATGAATAGTTTTCGTGCGATGTTTTGTCCCATGGAGTGTGTGTGTGTGTTTGGGCACGCCGCTGTCTCATTTCAAGACTGCACGTCCGATCACAACTCACAGCGCGCTGATAATCATCATCATCTTCATCACCACCACCAGCAGCAGCCACATCAGAGGCGACAGGAACATGAGGAGAATAGCCAGCAGCGAGATGCTGCCGCGACAAGAACCATGACTGCCGCGAAGGAACTGTGGAGTCCCGGACGTGAGCTGGAACGACATCACAGCCAGTCAACTGGTACGGCATATACAGGATCTCTCAGTGAAAGTACAGGGTGGGGGGTGGACGGGGTTGAATTTGGACGGCTTAGGTCCATACCTTGGAAGAGTCCTTCTGTTCTGCGTCGTTCCGGTTTTATTGCCAACATGTCAATTTGATGACAGCGTACAATAGCAGTCACTGATTAACAAGCTGTTGCAGTGCTGACAGCGAAATGCCGCGACGCTACTGTTAAAGTGCCACCTACCGAATAACTGTGGCTAGCGCCGTGATTTCCTACACTTTACAATTGGCTGGGATATGTTCCCTCTTCCCCGCCTAATATATGGTTCCTTGGGGTCCAGTTGCCCAGAAAGGCATCTCGATCGGTTCATCCGTTTTAGTACAGCTCACGGTCGTGACCGACCGACAGATAGACACACAGAATACAGCACATCGGTAGCCTAGGCCGCATCTTGTGCTTTGCATAGCAGTTCGGCCGAGCAGTATCAATGACTGATATCTTTTGTATTGTGAAGTGGTAAGGCTATGCCTGTATGCTGCGGTTTAGCACGAAACTTGATAAAATTGGGGTGTTGCCCTCGTTTATTAGGCCTATATGGAACACTTTCAGGAAACCTGCACAGAAAAGACTCGTACCGCAGCATTTTAAGGTAGAAATTTAAAAAAATGAAATACACAAAATACAATGGTCTGGCGCCATCGGTGTATCAGAGCTAATTTTTAAAATCAATATTATCGAACGATATAAATAATTCTGTCTGGTGCGATTGAGGCTCAGGCTGAAAACGCACCAAGACTAACATTTTTCGGCGCCGCGGCCGCCGCCATGGCGTTTATGCGATGTTGACGCCGACGTTCGAGTGACCTGACTCTCTTATTATATTGTCCGAGTTTAGGCCGTATCGCTGTGCAAAGCATAAGATGCGGATTACTGCTTCACATGTAGCGTAGTCTGTCTGTTTGTCTGTCTGTCTCTGTTGGTCACCAGCGGTGAGCCCTACAAACGGCTGAACCGATCGAGGTACCGTTTGGGGTATGGACTCGGGTATGCCCAAGCAAGTATGTACTATAGGTGGGGGTCCGGATAGCCCCACGGGAAGGAAGCTCACCTCGGGATAATACTTGCCCGCGATCGATATTCTTAACCTTATTCTCTATGGATCGGCAGCGATGTGACTTCTAACTATACCAGTCTACAGTAGCAAGTTGTTATTTGTCCGAAACGTTTACATTTGCGTACAACTTTCTCTGCAACTGTGTACAACTACATGTGCTGCAGAGGTCGACTCGCGACGTTCGTTGATGCCTCTCTCTGTCACTCACATGACTACATCGTTGCCATCATCATTGTCACCAGACCTATTGACATCGTGTCTGCAGCAGCAGCAGCAGCCTGCAGCACTGGCACCGTGGCCACCTCTGAACTGCCTGGCCCTCATTCAGGTAACTCATACAATGTGCTTGTTAATTAAACCGAAGACTCGATACAAGCCCTAAAACTTTAGTAAAAAATCATGCAAGGGGCCTGTCCATGTATAGGCCATTTGCATTCCCAAAGTTGGTTAAAATATGGTAAAATTTTCAGTTTGTACTTACTTTGTAGGCCCTATGTCCCACTCCTGCACCTTTGGTTGATTCTTCTGTGCCAAATTTCATCCATCCATATCGGTGCAACGAGTCGCCCCTGCGGAGAAAAACCTCAAATATTGCACTCCTGAGTAAAAATGTTAAACTTTCACAAATTCTGCGTGTCGTCACTATACAGACTAAAAGCGCACCGCTGACAACGCAGGCCTGAATATCTATATGCTCCGTCAAACTTATTTGGGCTATCAGTTTCTGTCGATGAGTACATCATCTGTCGTGTAACAAAATTACTTACTAACGAATTAATGAGTTACCAAGTATAGGAAGGTAGGCCTACACGAGCGACGACGGTGAATTAATGCTGTTCACGCTGCAGTTCGCCAACGCGACGCGCCACTGGTCGACGTCAACGGCGGCGTTTCAGGACAGCATGTGGAAGGCTCAGTCACGTGACGTGGCGTCATCAAGATGGCGGCGAGAGAGGGCGACCTTAAGCGGAAGCAGAAATCGAGGAGGCGGCGGTGGCTCGTCGACTGCGGCATTGCGTACGTTCACGTGCGTGCAGTGCGGTAAGAGTTTCAAGCGGTCGTCGACGCTCAGCACGCACCTGCTGATCCACACCGACTCGCGCCCGTACCCGTGCCAGTTCTGCGGCAAGCGCTTCCACCAGAAGTCCGACATGAAGAAACACACCTACATACACACCGGTAAGCCGCCAGCCAGCGCGTGTTCGATGTTTCCTACTGGTGACTAATTACTATACATGTATATCTCAAAGTAAAACCATATGATACCCATGTGATCGTGCACGCTCATTTCATAAGTTCGCGTCATTTCATCCATCCATAACGGTGCAACGAGTCAAAGTTCGAGACATTTAACCCGCTCGTATCTTGAAACTGTAAGTAGTGTATGCTGTTATCTCTATTATGTCTGTATGTCTCAGGCGAGAAGCCATACACGTGTCGTCAGTGCGGAAAGTCGTTTAGCCAGTCGTCGAACCTCATCACGCACAGTCGCAAGCACTCCGGGTCCAAGCCACTTCAAAAACGCTGGGTTCAAGCTTCATCATCACGCACAGTCGCAAGCATTCCGGGTTCAAGCCACTTCAAACACGCTGGGTTCAAGCTTCATCATCACGCACAGTCGCAAGCACTCCGGGTTCAAACCGTTCGCGTGCCACATCTGCGAGCAGCGGTCGTTCCAGCGCAAGGTCGACCTGAGACGGCACATCGACAGCCAGCATCGACTTGTCGCCACCACCAACATGCCGCACGCCGTCTGACTTGGGTCTTCTCTTCTCCATCAGTTAGGCGTCACGACGTTTAACGGATTAATTGATAGGCCTAATCAATCGACAAAGGTCTGCGAATCTTCGAACAACTTGTTCTACAACAAGTCTACAGTGTGAGTCACAAAAAAACAAGACCATGCCATGCCCATAACTTCACTAACTGTTAACCGATTTTCAAAGTTCTTTCGCTGACAGATTTAATAGTAAATTTGCAACGAACTGGCATTTAAATATCCCATTATTCCTTAGATATGTCGCTGCACTACCTTGCAAAATATGAATGTCAGAAAACTGGGGACAATTTAAAGTATGTATTGTGATTAATGATTAATTACAAGGTAGTATATTTAAGCATTTAAGGCGTGATTGGTTACTTTACTACAAATTTATTATTCAATTTGCAGGTGAAAGAAGTTTTTAAAATTGGTGAACATTTGGCGAAGTTTTAGGCAAATGGTTGGTTGCTTCATTCGTCCCGTATGCCTTACACTTTCGTCTTCAAAGATGCAGAATTCGCCAGATAAGTAGAACAACTTGTGACATAACCTATTGTTCTGTTAATGAGCAGATTAATTTTACTGTATTGTGAACAAATATCAAGCTGCTGTAGACCAGTTTTGACTTAACCGACAGACAGACTAACGCCGTCAGTGACTGACCGAATGCTGATCACGTAGGCTACGGAATTTTGCTGCGATATCATTTTTATTGCAGCAATTGTGTAAAGTGGGTCGCGGTTTTTTTAATATGGCCGATGTGAACACCTTTTTGATAATGAATTAAATAATGTTTATTTTATCAGACAAGTCGGTTTTTGAGCAGCTAAGCCTTACATGGCAGTTTGCTTTAACTTATTGCATGAGCATGTCATTTTTTTGCACGTAGGCAGGCTAGATATTCCACAAGGTAGTGTAGCGACATGTTTAAGTTGGGGGTGAAATATTTATAAAAAGACTTCATATTACAAATTTACTACTGAGTTTAATGCTGAAAAAATTGAAATCGGTTAACATCTGGCGAAGCTACGAACAAGAGCATGGCAGGCCCGTAGGCAGGGGGGGTGCGTTGGGTGCGTACGTACCCTCCCCCTAATAAGTAAAATGTAAAATAAAAAATACTGATACTGTACATAACGAACCTTGCATTGAGGAAAGGTCCACCTTTTTACAAAAAACACACACCCCATTTTCCACTTTTTTCACAAAACACCCCCCATTTTCCACTTTTTTTACAAAAAAAACATTCCCCATTTTCCACTTTTTTTACAAAACCCCCAATTCATTTCCTGCCCACGGGCCTGCATGGTGCCCTGTTTTTGATGAAGTTCGAGTATTGCACTAAGCGTCCACTTTTGTCGAACTACATGTAAATTGATGACACGTTATGACGATCGATTGGTGGTAGCGAAATTTTTTAAAGTCCAGAGTTTGGGAGTAAGTTCCTGAAGAAAGTATACATTATTTTGGAGATAACCGAATTTTCTTGAAAAACAAACTCCCATGCTGAAAATGAGCTCGATTCGTTCAACTGTTTCGATAAAACTCCAGACTTGTGACAGACACAGACAGACACATGACCATAGCTAGTACCGCGCTAGCATAACGTCGCGCGGGTAAAATAACTAGTGATTTTAACTACTCGAGGTCTTACAAAACCGCAAACATCGCTGTAGCAAATGGAAGCAATTATCGTTAATATTAAATAATACTTTTAGTTAATTTATTTTATTTACTGCAGTTCATAGCGTTGTCTTTGTTTATTGTTTACTTCTCGGAACCGACAGTCTTCCACAAATTTGTTTTTTTTGTAATCACTGCATTTCACCAAAGCACTGTCGTCCTTTCTTGCATTTTTGATGGCCTGTCTATAGAAAATTATGCACAGGCGTATGTTAACAGCCAACAGCTATTCACTGTACAGACATTGGACGAGACATATGAGTATTCAAAAGATAGGGAGTGAGTGAGTGAATGTTTATATCTGGTAGGCCTACCACATCTGGCTCACTGGGATTGCCCATTTGTCATCGACAAAGGTCCCGTTAAACGGGTTGCTGTAATGTGTTGTTATCGTTGTTGTTGCTGTTGACTGGACAGGCTAACGTTTGCAGAGTGTTCATTCGATGTTGTAGGCCAAGAAATAACAAAATATACGATTGTCTTGCAGGAGCAGTTTTCGTATTTACCTGCCCTTACGCCGTAGTTAGTGTTGCCGCATGGGTCAATATTCTATCTCAAAATGCATTAAAATACTTTTCGGTATGACTCCGTCCTCATCCGGTGGGCTATGCAGTTCGATGGAAGTGGAATTCGGCATGGCGGAACCGATCGTCGGTCAATTTCTGCACGCCACATTTCACTCCAATTGATACAACGTGTCTCCCCTAGTCTCCTGCGATGCGAAAAAAAAATCAAAATCGCGCGCAGTCGTCGATGACCGCTCTACGTCTGGAAAAAAAAATTGTTGAAATTGGGTCAAGTAAAACTCGGGGAGTTTACTGCAAGAGCTTGTGCACTGCAGAGATAAAACAAAAGTTCAGGCTGGCTCGATAACGCTGGGCTTTGCCACGCATTTCTAGTTTTTGATCAAATGCCGCTATAGTTTCACCGTTAAATTGTACAGGGTGGGCCAAAAAACGAGGCCACAGACTCGTGACCATAATTTTGTCGGGGCGACTGAAAATGCGAGACATGAAAATACGGGACGGTCAAAAATGCAGGACCTGAAAATGCGAGATATGAATTTGCGGCACCAAC
>Ga0126332_10000938_pt1 | contig 10084 bp, 5 predicted proteins | sample InaspJWI42metaG_FD_94482 | JGI IMG/M metagenome (GOLD analysis project Ga0126332, IMG submission 94482) | Marine gutless worms symbiont microbial communities from Oahu, Hawaii - Inanidrilus sp. 2 OAHU.JWI-42 metaG | ecosystem: Host-associated > Annelida > Digestive system > Unclassified | place...
AACTTAAATTTCAGACAAGCAACATTGTACGAATTGTCAAGTGTGCACCTTTTGTGCTCACATGCGCTCTACGTGTAAATTATAATTCTTTTAAACTGAACTGATCTGAACTGATTTTATTGAGCACACTTGCAGCCTTGAGGGGCTGAGTTGCTGAATAAACTATACAATAATAATCGCAATTTAATCGCATTATCCTCCATGCTCTCCTCAAAATCCAGACCATTATGAATTTGAGGACTGTCGAATGGTACGCTTGCCTAGGAGATGGCTAGAGCATACCTCACGCATCTTGTCTGCCATCATAGCATAGGCCTACACTAGATAATTATTAAGTTCATAATACGATAGCCATTTCTCACCGGTAAACTAGACGTCGACGCAAGCCGGTAGAAGAATGCGTCCGCCAGGGCACGCACCAACGAACGGACAACCAGAAAACATAATGCCGCAATGCCCCGACATAAAAATTGACCCTACGACGTATATTGTGCTGCTGTGAGAACTTGTTCGTTGCAACTACGAATGCCCGATTTATTTTTGAAAATGGCTTTTGCAATTTGATGAGGTCGTGTGGAGGCACTTTTAAAGTGTGACGGGCAACTTTTTGTATAAAAGCGTACGTCAAACTGCTTCATATTTTCCATACCAACATTCCTAACAACCGACCGATTTTGACTGAGTCGTTGTTTAAAGCGAAGGTGGATGGTTTCGGCTTTATGGACGCAGTGTATCTTCATCGTAGTATTGGCGAAGAATTAACATCGGGCGCAATGATCCGGCCGAACAGCGGACAGCGGTGTTTCTGGGAATGAACACGGCGTCTCGGAGCGTCGCCGGCGCTGGTCGTCTCGCGCGCGGTTCGGACGCTGCGACACTGGACTATCGCCGACGGATGACGATAAATCGCGACGGGCGGTCGGGCCGGCGACGCGCGAGAGTAGAATATCGATGAGAAAATCAATTGCCGCTGTCGATATCTCGTCGAACAATCGTCGAGACTGCGCGGTGTCGGCCGGCGAGGGTCGCCGACGCCCTGAGTGGCGTATAAAACATCCGGGTCATCCGATAGTGTCGCCGGCCGGCGTCTCGGCTGATGAACAATCTACATGACGGATTGTCTTCGGCCGCGCGCCGGCTCCCGTAAAAACGCGCCTCGCCGCGCGCCGAATTAAATTTAATCGGAGCGATCGTCGCTTGCGTTTGAGACGCCTTGTCCGCGCGATCGAGCGCTGCGGTAATGCGAGTAAATAACCAACCAGGCGTTAAACTGGAACGACGAGATCAGCTCGGTCCAGTAGCGACGATTTGACAAATGTGCAAGTCGCGGTAGAAGCGTGCGGTCGAAAAGAAACGTCAAACGCAAGAGCAAATAGTCAGACGAGTCATTTTCGCTTACGATTTTCTTTCGCTGTTATTTCTTTTTATTCTTCTACAATGCCGTCTGCATCGTGCCGCTAAAAGTGGACTAAAGAGCTAACTGTGCTGTACTCCTTACAGGAGTGTAGGTGGGGTGCATATTTCCGTTCCTACGGCCATTGGGCCCGTAGGTGGCTATACCACAGTCAGTGACGCGTGGCCGGCTCGACGTTAACCTACGGCTACCTTCCCAGACGCAGTGCATTATTGACCTGTACTCACTTCATGTCCTGCTGAGAGCAAGAGGCTCAGTTGGTTTGTTTGGCAACCAGTAATCGTGTCAGCAAAACACGGACAGAAGTTACGAGTAGATTTTCGTGAAAATAGTTAGATTGTAATCACAGAAGAGTTGGTCGATCGTTTTGCCTTATCGTTTAACACGGTCGGCAAAAATTCGACACAAAAATGTGTCAGGCGTGTTGTATACCAGGGCGACGCAAACGACATGTTTCCTGTTGACATAACGACGTCGTTGCTGACATACGGTACGGGGCCGTCCTGCTGAACCGAATAGGTCTACCTGACGGCAAGGAGACGGGTGGTGGCGCGAGCGGCGGAAGGACGAAATTACCGTCGAAGTGAGTGGATCGCCTCCGGCTGCTGCTGCTGCTGCTGCTGCTGGATGCGGACACGGGCAGACTGTTGCTAACGCAATTGCGGGCCGCGCAACCGACAATTACGTACAATCGATGTCGTCTGCCGTCACTGTGTCGACGTCGTCGTCGTGGTTAGCGCCGCCGCGCAGTACGTCATCTCCACCGCGATGTCTTCTGGTCAACATTCGCTCCACGCCCGCCGTCTGGTCGCTTCCCACCATCTCTCGACTGCGACGACTTGGAACTGGGCGGTGCGAAACGGGAACCTGGCGGCATCGAACGACGACGCTGTTATCGCAGAAGTAAAAGACAGCCGGCCAGCTCAATCTTGAATCTACAGAACTCAACCGAAAACAGGAAAGATAAGGGAAAGGCGTACAACAGAAACCGGCATGTTTCAGAAGAAACGGTAATGGTCAAGGGTCCATGGCATCACTCTTGAGGGAGAAAGGAAGTTGTGATTGATAATAGTGGTGAATTAGCACTGGGCGACGATGTGACAGGAGTGGGAAGAAATGAATCAGAAGCAATTAAACGGGAGACGGGTGGAAGCGGGAAACGGGAGTGGAGCAAAGTTTTACATCCCATGCACTCGACACAAAACAGGTCATTTTGAAAACTTTCTTCCTAACCAATCTCTTGGCTCGGTACTGAAAAAACTAAACTCAACAAGACTAACTTGGAGAATACAAAACAAAAGTGATCTAAACTAACACCGAAACACACAAAAATACAACTAAACCATTACAAAAACACCAAAAAAACTTAATGTAAACCAACTGAATACAGATTTAAGAATGCTCATATTTGCCTGCATACCGTTGTTCACAACTGTCGTACACAATACAGCACACAGCGTTTATGATAATATTCCCCCTTTAACCTCCAGACAACCACCATAGCTCAGATACAGTCGAGCGGAGGAAGCTGGGTGTCAGAACTTGATGCTCCAGGGCCTGACACACACTCCACTCGTCAAATCTGTCAGTAATCTCCAAACCTGTTGCTCGCCGTCGACTAAAAGTCACGTACTAGAAAAACTGCCTTCGATCGAGGATCGAGGTCAGACCGACCGCGTTGCCATCCTTGCTAAGCCCAACCCTGACGTAACTTTGTCCTACAATATGGCTTGATTTTTAATCTCGGGCGTGCTGTGGTCAGTGCACATGCAAAAACCGAGGTTGAATGTCAATGGGTTCATAAGTTAGAGTGAAAACAAACGGACGGACGGACGGACACGACCCGAATTTATTGCGTTCTTCGCTAACGCGGACGGTAACCAGTTCGTCCCTTACAGCCGACGAGTCTGGCCGCGAGTCTGGCGCGCAGTCGCACGCCCGTTTGTCGTACCTCAGTCGGTCCGTTGTCAGTGCGCCGCCGACGTGCGACGTCGCCCCAGGATACACGTCGTTAGCAGCTTGTTTGATGATCGACCGACCGGCGCAGTTTGCTCGACGCGTCTCGTCCGCATTCGTCAGTGACCGGCGGGCGTTCGACGGCGTTGTGCAAAGACTAGTGGTACGTAGCCTACGCGAGATAGAATGTCGTCGTACCTGACCTATAGCGCCGCCTCCGTCGGCCGTCGACAGTCGCCGGTCGACTGCGTGCTTGTTCTTTATCACATCAGCTATATCACCTTGCCTACTTTCTTTCATTTTAAAGTCATTTTGAACTTCCATTTGCTAATTTAAGGTCCTGATTACGTCGCTCTAGGAAGGCTGCAAAGTACTGTGGTCAGCGCGTATTTCAGCCTGTTCATACGTCTGTCCGCTCGCATATCTCAAAACTACGTGTCCAAGCTTCACGAATTTTTTTACAGATGCTATCTCAGCCTACCTGATGCAGCTGTGGCTCGAGTCTCTTCTGACGACAATGTACTTCCGGTTTTGTGAATGCCGTCATAATGGGCCCTGTAGCGCAGGCGACGCAAGTAGGGTGCAAGCTTGATCCCGCAAGCTTAAATGACTCGCCAGGGAGCAGCATGGATTTGATACCGCAATGTACACTTAAACTGACTCACTAGGGGGCAGCAACGGGCCGTGCCGGGGGCAAAGTCTGATGTCTACGATTGCCTTTTACATGTCTAGTAGTAGATAATCCACTTTAGCAGACGCATTTCGTCAACCGCTGCCAGGCTACGGCTTTGTTGCCAATTTTCCTGTTGATAGGCGGCCCCATTCAAAACGTCGATTTTCAATTCTGCGAACAGTTCGAATTACTTCTATTCGGGCGTAGGGATCTCGCTCGCTCGTCTGTCTTACTTACATACGTCTGCTGGTCAGTTAGTTAAACACGACAGAGCGGCAGCTAGCGGCGATCGGGTGGGTTTGACTGCGGCGATGAAGTCATAGATCGGAACGGCGAGTACGCTCATATACTACGAGCGGGATCTGGATGAATATATAGGACTTTCCCCTCTCCCCCGGAAATCACCGTCGCGGACATCTTCACCTGAGGCTGACCCCAACCGTAAACTTAACCTAACCCAAAATCCTAACCGTAACCCGAAAGTCCAAAACCCAACCCTAATCCACAACACTGATTCTGTCCTTAATAACCCCTAACTCTTAACGGTAATCCCTAACCATAACCCAAACTGTATTAACTCCAACTGTAACCAGAGACAGTAACCCTATAATTCCAAACTGTAACCGTAGCGATGGTAGTTTTCGGGGGGTCGGCAGGTGTCGGGAGGCAAATGCCCGAACAGCGCTTACTACGAGTAGCTGAATGATGCACGATGAAGCGACGACTCAACTCAACTCACTCACGACCTAATCTCGATTACTCGCTCCGCCGCGTCACTCAGTCACACCGTCACCATGACAACTGCTTCAGCACCATCGCCACCACCACCACCACCACCACCAGCTCTATTATTCCGACTTAGCTGTGCTCGCGCCGGTTTGCACTCATCTGCGTTATTAGATGTGAAACATCCAAGGTGCAAAGTCTGAACGTGCTGGCGATTAGGATTAGGTACGGCCGGATTAGGTCTATATAGGCCATAATAGCTGCAAATACGGAAGTAGTTGTACAGTAGTGTGAAATGACCGACAAACGAATATACGTGTAATGATTTTCGTCTACACAAGAACATGAGTTGCATGTTTAACTAGAGATATGATACGATACGATACGATGCGATACAATACGAGATGCTATTTTAAAGTGCGCTCAAAAGCCGACATAAGTCAGCGTAATCTACCGCACGGAATCAACAACTAAAAAGTAGGAAAAAGATAAAAACTAAAAAGTACAAATGGATAAATTCAGATTCAGAAGTACCAGTAAACAGTCCGAAAGTTGCCAGAAGTGCTAAGAAAGCAAATTGCATACGCTTATCGTCTGTGTTTGGATAATCTTTTATTCACCAGTACGTTGTAGGCAAGGAAATCAACAAAATATTAGTTATAAATCAAACGAGAGAAAAGAATAACTTCACTAACAGTAAACGTCAGACTTGGCCAAGTGTACTGCAACAATTAGTTGCTACAACTTGCTGAGAATTCCGCCACAAATTCAGCGGCTCCATTAGCAGCTGTGACGTTAATCGATATCCATTAGTAAATCTCTAAATATCCAGCTCAACACTGCGCTCACTTCTGTGCAAACACAACGTGTTCTTTCATCACACTGGCGTCTTCCGAGCTAACTGCTCCGAGCGTGTGTATTAGCTTCATCGTTCAGTTCCGGTGGGATCAGTTCGGGCTGGTTCCGGGATACGACGACGACGACAGAGATGCGGAGCCGATCGGCAATTTCACGGTCCGTCGCTCAGGCGATATTGAAGACGCGGCCGAAAAGCTACGCGTCACGCCCTCGTCGTGCCGCCGAGGTACGACGGGAGCCGGCGGCTACTCGAGCCGGCCGTGACGGAGCGGCGGGCCGCGAGCCGCTGAGATAAGGAGATTAGACCGTCATGGCGCCGAATTTCCCGCCAATTATGCGGATATAGCTCGCGCGGCGTGCGTGCGTGCGTGCGCGCGGTCCTGGTCGTCGATGACGGCAGAAAATTGGAAGCAGCGGGCGACGGCTTGATGGAAAGGCGCGGGCGAGCAGCGCGCCGCGCCGGGCAGCGCCGCGCCGAGGAGCGCCGTGCCGGGGGTCAATGAATGACCGAGCTGTGGCGCGTACGGACACTTCACCCCCCGATCACCTACCCCGCCAAACGTGTGGCCTGGTGGCGTAATGGTTAGGGCGTTGGCTTCGACTCCGAGGGTCGCGAGTTCGACTCCCGGCCTCGCGCTTTCAGGTAACAACCTTGGGCAAGTTGTTCACACACATGTGCCTCTGTCACCAAGCAGTATAATTTGGTACCGGTCAAGTGGCGGTGATGCCCTGCGGCTGGGAAGGTAACCGCAGGTCTGGCGTAGTGGCGTCGCACTGGCCATGCGTCACATTCTTCAGTGGTTCATCCACCTACTGGCTCACAGCCTAAGGAAGGGAGATGAGCACCCCGCCTACACTGCTCGTGCGAGCACACTTTTCATTACCCCGCCCAAACGCCCAAAACTACCATCTTCGACATCTGTCGCCCCGGTTATGGTTAGGGTTTTAGGGATAGGGTTAGGATATAGGGTAATGGTTATGGTTAGTAGGGCTAGGCTACTAAGCTTAGGGTATTAACGTTAGGTTGAGGGTTTGTGGGGTTAGTTTAGGGTTATGCTTTGTAGTTGGTTTGTTTTTTACTTTTTGTATTTTCATGTGCTGCTAATTCTGGTAAAATAAAGATGTGTGTTACGGTTTGGGGTCAGGTTATGAGGTTAAATTCGGGGGTAGATGTTCGGGGGAGGGCACTTGTTCTACGTTTAAATTGGGCCGTAGTCGATCCATCGATTTTATTTCGTCGCCGACGACAGTGTCCCGGTATATATATTGCCGCGGGTCGGCTAGTTCAGCTTTTCGTTTCGCCGGATTACTCTACACAGCGCTAATCAGACGATTGTTTTAACTTTCGTCGCGTTGTCGGCGTCTCTGATTATATCAGATGCGTCGGCAACAGCGCGCGTGATATATGGGACAGCGGCAACTCGTCGCCATTAAGCATCGGCCTCTGCTGCGGCGAAATCATAATTTATTTATGCGAGAAATTACAGTCTCAGTTTGTGTACTTTGTGCGCAGCCTGTATTATACGGCGACGACGAAACCAGCTCCGCATACAAATAATGTAATATTGCAGAGCGTTAATTAATTACAGAAACGTGCTCATATCAGTATGCGTATCTGTCTTGACCGCTCTGTTGCTAGGGTGTGTTGCAAGTCGACCCGTAATTGGTTGACGTCTGGGATACTGGATACTGTCACGATCAACCAGTATAGCAGGATATATGCACCATAGGTCACAGGTCATCGAAGCCAAACATTATTGTCCGGACACATAGACAAACTTACTGGCTTTTGTCCAAAAATCATCTGTGGTGAGGTAGAAGATGGAACCACGGGGAAGGTATAAACAGCCCTTCAAGAGGAATGTGTAGACAAAACACTGCACACACGCACACACCGTACCGATTGCGCTATCTGGGCCTTTAAAACGGTTGATTTCACGTCTTAGAGATGGGTGGTGGCGGCGTGGTGGTGTTGGGCGAGTTCTGTCAGTGGGACACATTCAACGCCTCGTGTCGCTCAGACGAGGTGGTCGTCGTCACGGCGGCTCGCTACGGCCGCATGAGGGCCGGCCGCTGCGCCAGCCGCAGCTACGGCGCCGTCGGCTGCTCGGTCGACGTGCTGCCCTACCTGGCGGCCCGCTGCTCCGGCCGCCACGCCTGCCACCTGCTCGTTCCAGACCGACACCTGCGAGAGATGAGGCCGTGCCCCATCGACTTCGCCGCTTACCTCGAGGCCGGCTACAAATGCGTCCCAGGTCTGCCTACTGTTGTCCGGTTGGCTTTCCGGCTCGAGTTGACTGTGATCTTCTATCAAATGCATTACAGTGAATTCAGTCCGATTAGGTCTGTGCGCGGAAGACATCGTAGTTATGTTGTACCAGAAAACATCATGTCGAATGTTATTGCTAGGATCTCAGTAGTTTCATTTCGCTGTTGGGACGAGAAGCTCTGCAGCTATCGCAGACGCGCTATGTCAGTTGAAATGTTGTCAGTTGCTACACAACTGTATGGAGAAGTATCAGCTGTCGCTATTTGAACTGCGCGACAAAATCGTGCTGTAGACAGAGCTTGACGATCTCTGCGATAAACTAAAGTGGTCGATCGTCGGAGCTGGAGATATTGTCAACTTCGTTGACCGAAGACGGTCCAGTTCATCACGCTTGGAGCGACCACCTTTCTCGAGCTAAGTTGATAGCACGTTCGACGATCGATATGCCGTGGCGAATTTTTCGGAGTTTAGAAAAAGTTCCTGAGGGAAGTATCCTTATTTTTGTAGATACCTGAATTTCCTTAAAACACAGTGTAAAACTGGTCGAAAGAAGCCCCCATGCCAAAATCAGTGATGCAAGTGTTTAGTACGAAACCGACACTGATTTGCACGGCTGGTGTTTGCACATGTACCAGTGATTCGGCCGGCGGTGAGAGGTCCTTTCTCGTGTTTCGACGCGTCGCGTGGCGGTCCCGGACATCGAGCGCTCGAGGTCGACGTGGGCGGCGGCAGCGGGTACCTGTCGAGCACCATCACGGACCGCACGGGCGCCGGGTCGGCCGGGTGCCCTTGGCTGCTGCGCGCCTCGCCGTGGCAGCGCATCAACGTCACGCTCATCGACTTCAGCGACGCGGACGCGGCGGAGGCGGGGCACGACGCGGTCGGGTACAGCATCGTGCTCGGAGAGAACGCCGGCGGCACCGGGCAAGGACCGCACCACCGCCGCCACGACGTCGAGGAACCCCACCCGGCCGGCGACGTCGACGAAGACCCGGGCGAGGTTGACGCTGGCCCTTAGCCCCGCGAGTATTAGTCCTCTGAGGGTACGACGCTGCAGCTGCACCAGTCTGTCGACATCGACGAGGACCCGGGCGAGGTTGACTTTCGTCCGTGGCGGCGCGAAGACTCCTCCTCGTCCACTGAGGTCTATACAGGGTGGTGTACGAAAAAGTGAAACGTATATAATTAACGCAAACATTTGCTCAGTCATGGCTTTATCCCTGTAGTCTGTAGATCGCCGTTTTAATTCCCCGAGAGCACTTAACTTCTAGTTTCTTCCAGGATATTCAGTCATTGTTTTCGCACTCGCCCTACGGTAGGGGTCATTAGGCAATGCTGCGATTCGTCCGTCCGTCTGTCTGTCTGTTCCGTGCCCCTAACACAGACAACTGTGCATTCTAGGGCTATATAGTTACTATACGACACTAATTGGAGATCTATGCTGGAATGGAAAGTAGCCGAAGCGGCAACGAAGCCGTCGCCGGCGCGGTGCATGACCACACTTTCAGCAACGTTTGCTGGGGCGGGACCGATGCGCACTGATTATTTTTAGAAGTAAAACGCGGGACAAAATTTCACAGGTATGGAAAAAGCAGGACCAACGTCTGTGGAACGCTAAATGGATTAGTATAAATGTACTAGAGGGAAAGTACTCTCTTGAGAGTACAGATCCCCGCGAAAGCGAAATTCGCGCCACTCCTCAACCCCTACCATACTTAATGCCCATTCCCCCCAACACGCTTTTTATAACAAAAAATTTATCACAGCCTTTTTGTCGCTAGGACTTGGCAACACTTCATAGACTTACTAAAACGTAAAAATCCCCGGTTTGCGGCGTTTTTGGACAGTAACGCGTATATAAAACTAGCGCCTAACGGCGCCGGACCCGTCCGCCGGCTGCCGCCGGCGCTGGGCACCGGCGCTGGCCCTGCGGCCGCAGGCCGTTGCCCTGCGGGCCGCGGGCCAGGCCGTGGCCTGTGGCCACGCCCCGCCTTGCGCTTTATTGTGAAAAAACACTTACTTATTTACCACGTGCATATGTATCAGTGTATAGATATTCACTGGAGATTTTTCCTGTGAGTAGCCTAGAGTAGGACAGGAAAAACGATGACGAATAAACTAACGTTTTTTTGGCTAGCGATCGTAACCGCAAACGAACTTGGGCTTGCTTTTCCCCCTAGGAACCTTC
>Ga0126332_10000939_pt1 | contig 10079 bp, 3 predicted proteins | sample InaspJWI42metaG_FD_94482 | JGI IMG/M metagenome (GOLD analysis project Ga0126332, IMG submission 94482) | Marine gutless worms symbiont microbial communities from Oahu, Hawaii - Inanidrilus sp. 2 OAHU.JWI-42 metaG | ecosystem: Host-associated > Annelida > Digestive system > Unclassified | place...
GACTTTCGACAAATAACCGGCTATATCTCGAAAACGGTACAAGACAGACGCATGGTTTCTATTAAAGTCGAATAGGAAGTCGTATGCGCTCTATCGAATGGTGACATTGCCGATGACCTTGAGCGACCCCTAAGTGCCCCAAACTACCCCAATTTGTACATTTTGCAGCTTCTGATATGTTCGTAATGAGTGTAGTTAGAAACTTCAAATTTGGTCTGTAGGTTAACGGTAGCAAGTCCCACCCTGCCGATGAAAAATATTCCCTGAAAGGGGCGTGGTCACAATCACGTGACACATTTTAGAATTTTACACCCTGTGAAATGTCTCCGCAACGGCTAATGCAAGAGACTAGCACTGTGTGATCACATGTGGCATGTAAGTTCCTGTAGTGGTGTGGCAACCTTGCGAACTGCTATACACTGTTACTTACTTACTTACACACTGTCACAGATGACAAACCCTACTACAATAATTATATTAGGTCCATGCTACAAAATAAACAGGAATAAAAAACGTCCAAAACCAAAATTTTATTGTTAAATACGGACAAGTAATAAGTGCACAAAATAACACTGCATCACTAACAACATAGCACCAGTTCACTAACAGACCTTATTGCTTAAAATGACGTTCATACCAATAAAAAGACCACCGAGCACATTTCTACAGAATTTCTCAAACATAGGCCTAATATTCAGCCAAAAACAAGTATTACAATTAGACATTGTCTGAAGTGCATGTATAGCAGGCTAGTCATTTACTTCTGTACAGCAACTAGCAGTTCTCCCCCCCCCCTAGTCCTCATCATGCCCTTCTCAGCTCCTTCCTCACCTTCCTTTTTCCCCCCTAAAGCTGCCTCTCCCCCATACCCCTCCCAATACTGTCCTATTCCTTGACATTCCCCTTGCCATACTAAGAAGTTTCTGCTTGTACAGGTGTACATCGCTCATCTTCAGACAAACACAGGACATAGCAAATGCAACCAAACCGACTACATTTCATTCAGCAAATAACACGCTCAGACTAACGCTGCTAAAACTGCAGTGTAGCAGTACTACAAACGAATAGTAATCAAGCACAACAATCACACAGTGTCAGTTACCTACTACTGAGACACGTTGTTAAGTTGTACTAAATGTTTCCCGAAGTTCCGTCAATGTGTCTTCTAGCAAACGTTCCGAGTTTCCATTTACAAGTAAATGGCGATGGATATGAAACTAAAGATCAATGTGACAATGAATTATCAGTACAAAGGCTGATGTCTTGCATAATATAAAAAACTCACAAGCTTTAGAGTAACTACCAAGAAGGCCTAATTAATTACTTTATTACCAAACTACTTAAAAGAAAATCTGTCCCGACGACGGTAGTTATAGGTAAGACTTTCCAGTCTGCATGATAGTGGCGGCAAAACAAGCAAGAATCACCGAAGAACACCAATATTTAAACAATTTATAGATGGCCTAACACAACACAACTATTACGCATAAAATAGTGTATTGTTTGCACGTGTCATAACTACTAACTAAAATCAACAAGAAATAAGAAAATATATCGCTTGTGATAAAGGTTGTTAACATTTTTCATTTTAGTTTTGCTTTAAACTGTACTGCATGGTTGGAAATAATTTTTGCACCGCAGCTGGTGGGCCCCCTAATGCTCGTGGGCCCTTGGGCCTGTATAGCCGCCTGTGCTGCATGATGGTATTATAAGTAGTGCACAGGCACTGAAAAGGGTTCTGGTATTGCAGAATTGGTGCAAAGGGACCAACATACCTTTCGTCGGGAATCCAGTGGTAGATGAAAAAAGGAAGAGACCAGAGGACAATTTTCACAACTTTCTCGGGTCGGGGTCAGTGCATTTAGTTTCCTTTAGTGTTTTAACTCCGTCAACAGCACGACAGGAGCATCCTTCTTGTAAGAACTGGTGCACTTATCCCAAAAAGTTTATCTTCTAGAAAACTGATGGAAGGGTTCACCCAGAAAACGACAAAAATGGAGGCAGTGAAAGAGGCAGCAAAATGGTTGAATACGGCTGCACCAGCAAAACTGAAAAGGGCAAGTAGAAAAAGATTGGATGGAAACGATCTTGGTACAAGGATGACTTCAATGTGAAAACATGTCAACATGATCACCCCCAGCACCGTACATGTCTGAGGACATGAAAGATTAACGTTTAACAATCAAAGCAACTCCACATGAAAAGACTGCACAAACTACACTACTGATGACGAAAGTATTACATGTACAACAAAGACACGATCAGCTTCCACAAAATCATACAAACACACAATCACTTCATCTATCAGTCATGTTACACAATTCGCTTTTACAAAAACTAACCAAATGTTGGCATGCAAACAAAATGCAGCTAACGCTATGGCGGTCAACAAATATTAGATCAAACTGAAGTACACTTCATCATCAGCATTCATATTAAGCTGGATTCTTCCACAACAGCTGACGGCATTGCACACTGTCCAAACGTCGATGTTCTGCTGAGTAACATAACATTTCTGATTTAACTGTTTCTTGATCCACTTGTGTGGCACTAGAAAGTCTGGAAGTCAGTTGTGGGCTAGAAGGAAAGGAGGATAGGGAGGGAAAAGGGTAGAAGGGAAAATCAGGGTGATAATTACAGAACAGTGATTTTTAGTGGACGCAACAGCAAATGCAGACAGACAGTAAACGCGGCTTTTGATCTCAAACTTGTTCGTTACAGGACAACTTTCATGCTAATTTTAGGCTTTGCAGGTCATAGGTGCTGTCTCAGAGACGGGCATGTGTAAGCAAACAGATGGACTGCAACTCATAATGGTGTTTACTATGGTGAACAATACTGATCCAACTTCAGTTTTTCAATATGTACAATATCTTACAAGCTATGCAAAAAAAACAGTCACACACCCATGCAATAAGTAGTACTAGATAAAAATACATAATCACACTGAAGATAACCATAGAAGGCAACTATATTTATCACTACATAACATGTAATGTGCACTACATGATGAATACGAGTATAAAGGACAATTACGGATATCTAAAACTATGTACAAAATACAAAAACAGTAATCTCTCTAACATAGCAACCAGTGATAAATCACCAGAATTAGGCTGCAAATGGCAATAATGCAACTATGCAATAGATAATGGCAAGCTGAACAACTATTACTGTGACTATTATTCCTTCCATAAAATAAAATATTAGAAGATTATGGAAATTCGCTTCTTAATATGAAAACAGGACACACGCAGTAAGCACGTTATCACATGGCATGATATGGCAACATAGACTTATCTGTAATAGGCTGGTTAAGCAAAAGCCTGGGGTTCTACGCATGTTGCTGTACACCACACATTCGATAAAATAATATTAACCCTACAACCACATGATATGTCTAGGATCTAATGAAATAAACTGTTAACTTTATTAATTATGTGATATGAATACAGAGATGTATGGAGAATACAATATTCAGCATGCAACAGGCTTTTACTTTTCACAGCTGCCTATGATATGTACACTGCCACAGATGAAATACAGATTTTGTGCACTGAACAGATACCAATAAAAATGCATAAAAACATGGTAAACATCACAGCAGTTACAGACAGGTTTACCGGTCGTTCCCCTCTGTAAATTCAGCTGTATAAAACAAAAAAAATTCCCGGAAATAATCACAACACCAACTAACACAACTGTTCAGCAACTAAACCACTGACAGTCTGAGGTGAAACATCTGTTAGTCAGAACAATGCTGAATACAGCAGCCTATGAGAGTTAGAAGTAACTGAGCATTTCAATCATCCAACTGTTTCAAATATAAACAACATTTCACCTATTCTAGACCTACTGTAGTTACAGTGATCTGTATTTTGCTGTCACAGCAACGTGCCCCAACATTCATTAGAACTATTTCATGTTAGTAGTTCTTAAAAATATATACAATAACATAAACTTATATCGCCGCTAGAAAACACTGGTCGTTTCCATCGAAGAATCCCTGTTCACTGGTGCTGGGTCCCACAGTCAGTCATATGACACAGCAGCAGGAAGATGATGCACAAGAAAACAATCATCATTATCAGTAAAGTGATGAACTCGGTTCCAAACAGGCATGACTCTCAAAACAGGGACAACTACGGCTGTACTGAATAGTGGGTACTTACCAATTCGGCTGAATACGAATATGAACGTTTGCAGAAAAGCCAACAAGAGCAAAAACTCCAGTGACCTTATGATTCAGTCAGTATTATGTTGTAGACCTACAGTGATACCACGGTAACCAAAAATTCAAATTAAGAGATACTGATACAAGAAGTCAGAATTTTGACTGAATGACTGGACTATTTTTATTCGATACGGACACATTATTCGGCCGAATACAAACACATTATTTGACTCATTATTCGGAGCCAAAGCAAATATGAAGCCAATATTTGGTACTGCTTAGAGGCAACTACAGTTGAAAATACATCAACAGAACCAGTTCATATCAGCGAGGTACTTGTGAGCCATAACTGCTGACAGGACCGTGGTACATCATCCCTGCATCATATCCACTGGACATCTCTGGAGGCGACAGAGCAACAAACGAACTATCGGATGATGTGGATCCGTACGACTGTCGGATTGCATACTCGGTTGCAATGTTCTCGTGAAACGTCACTGTCTTCTTGCCTGATCCTGGCGTCGTCGCAGGCTGCCTCAGTGCCGAGCTGCTCACACCACGTGCTGAAGGCAAGCCGCCTGTACTCACCTCCAACCCCGACAGATTTCCTGCCTCGTTTACATTCTGACGGTTGTCGTAATACTCCGTTGTTGATGCCAGGTACCTCTGCATATCAGAACTAGCAGTCTGTCCCTGTACGGGATCATATGCAGCACCATACTGGTTCCAGTTTTCAGTCTGGCCAGCAACCACATTTGCTGACAAAATGCCGGACGTCTGTTCTGCAGTGGAAGTCTGGTACGGTGCATATGCTGTGGTTGCGGATGACACTGTTTCGGACTTCACGATCGCTGACGGAACTGGCACTGGCATCATTCGACCAGTGTCCCAACTCTGCATCTGTTCACTGCTTGGCACAATGGATCCAGATGTAACCGACGGCAGATGATGAGATGCCTCCATCATCCAGCTTTCGCCACTACGTCCAACTGCAGCAGGTGGACGGCTATCGTACATCTGTGACGTAGGTACATATGGCTGAGTTGCTTGCTGTTGACGCACTTCATCACCCGGCCTACACACAGAGCAGCACTCAACAGCTCTATGTATCTTTTAGACATCAGCAACACTGTAATTAATCTGCTGCCGCTGCTACTGCTACTACTACTGCTATTGACTAATGGCCATTACACAGGACAACCTGCACCTTTAGCTAAGAACACAAAGATTTTGTTGGAGCAAAGTTTTACCACACCACCCTTGTTGACGACAATTCAAATTAAGAGAAAATGCTACTCTTCTCACCAACAGTGTTTCTTGTACCATCTCTGTATTTTGAACAGGGCAATTAATCTGTAAATAAATAAATAAAAATTAACACAGCCATCATTCACAGCATAGTAACTGCTTAATTGGCGACATTTTATCAATTACTTAAATTATCCTGTTAAATTTCATTGGATTAAACTTTCTGTTGCTTGCAAGTTTTTAGCTATTCACAAAGAAAAGGCTACACTCAAAACTGAAAGCTTTGCAGTGTGTGTTATTTATTGTACAAAATATGCTGTGAAGCAAACAAAAGTCTACTGCACACACACACCCATTTGACGGCCCTTTGTCCGGGGCTACCTGGGTAAGCCAGTACCAGAAAGGTAAAACCAATCTGGATTTTACTGAAGCAAGAGACCGTGAGTGGCATCAGCTGGGCCATATGCAAGTCTGCACCTCGCTCCAGACAGATAACCACGTCAGCACCCCAAAACTCTGTTTTTACACGCCGGATGCCCTTCCCACTGCCCAACCAACAGCATCAAAGCACCGAAGGCAATGGTACACAGAAAATTAACTGGTGAAAGTTTTTACATGCCTGTAAGGTGATGCAACAGTTATCTGCTGTGATGCAGCTTCGGATGGTTGACCAAACACAGATGCTGTTTGCTAAATACAATAACACAACACTACAATGTGATAAATTCAACTGGAAAAACCGCGATTATTGATATAATTAAAGCACAGTGCGATATCTAACCGTTTCACAACTCATAATACTGTCTGCAAAATCAGACATGTTAGCACAACCCACCAAGCTAGCGGTTAACTTTAACAGCCATATTGAGGTGAACCTAGTCTAGCTGGTTGCTCCATCGAAACATGGTTTTCTTCCCTCACTTGGTCCAACAACTGGTCACCCTTTCTTCACACCACCAGACTCCAGAGGGAAGAAGCATTGGTTCGATTATGATGACTTTTGTGAACACAGCTGCAAATAGATAGATAGATAGATAGACATATTTATATAGCGCCTATAAATTCGAAAGAGTCACTAAGCGCTTAAAATAGAGGTTGGCAAGCCTGTCGGGAATGCCTCCACACAGGAAAGCACACAAAGTCGCCCAGATGCAAGCATGCATGGACAGACGGATAGACAGAAAGTCAAAAATAAGTCCAGTCGCCGTTAACAGAGGGATGGTGCTACCATGCAGCCCATGATGAACATTTCAAACTTCTCAAAGACATCAAAGCATGTCAATGCACTACACATCCAAAACGATGCAAATCCAGTGCACTGCAAGGCACTAAATGCCTTCAGTGCTTTGACGATGTTGGTTGGTCGGCGGGAAGGGCATCCAGCCTGTAAAAAAACTTAGTGGTGGGGTGCTGGCGTGGTTATCTGTCTGGAGCTAGGTGCAGACTTGCATATGGCCCAGCTGATGCCACCTCCACTCATTATCTCTTGCTTCAGTAAAATCCAGATTGGTTTTACCTTCCTGGTACCGGCTCACCCGGGTAGTCCCAGAAATAGGGCCGCTGAATGGGTGTGTGTGTGTGTGTGTGCAAGGCACTAAATTTTGTGAAAGAATGGACATAACTAATCAAATACATCAACCTAACACACATAACCAAGCAGCAGGTCAACAGGTGGTTAAAACTGGTTCCTTCTTTAGAATTGTTTTTCTTTAACAGTCCTGTTCTTTTTTAACAATTAATGACCAGTGAAGCGAAAGGGTCTTACCATTGACGGCAACATCCTGTGCTGTTCGGAGTCTACGTCCTCGCGTTTTTCATTCATGTCAGCAAGTCTCTTGTCAAATTCGACTTCAACACGAAGGTTCTGCAGCCTGGTCTGTTCACTAGCTGTCAGATATGGCCGCGACTCCAGTCGCTGGATTTCCAACATCTTCTGCTGTATTTTCTCCGGCTTTAGCTGCTTGCCATCATCTCTTGTTGTAATCCCTCTGGTTTTCCCCATCATGCCTGCACTAGCAGGTAGCTTTGGTTTGGCAGCAACCGGAGGTGGCTGCTTCTTTGGTCGTATGTCACTAGTTGGCATTCCAGGTGGAACACTTGGCACAGAACTAACAGCATTCTGCAAGCTGACATGTACTTCTGGCTGCAAAGGTTTCAAGCCATCACCAGCATTTTGAACATGTGGTGCTGACAACTGACTGTTCTGTGGTGGAATATATGCCGAAGGTGGGACCAAGAACTCACTTCGAACATTCGGTGCTCCATAGCGTTCTTGTGGTGATGGAGGCAATGGCCAACCATCTCCAGTGCTAGCAGGTTCATACCGCATGCCTGCTGGAACTTCCAACATACTACCAGATGTGCTGCGCATGCCATACGGTGTTTCCTGTGAACCGTAACTGCCTGCAGCGTCATATAACGACTCATGATGTCCACTGGGTTGACAAAACTTTACTGCCGGCTGACCCCGGACTGCCTCATGAGAACTACCAAGCACGACTTCAGGCAACCTACCTTGACTGCTTGATGAATTATAGCGCACACTAGGTGCCGCAGAAGGCGTTTCACCGGCAATGTTCGGCATTCCATACTGAACATCACCCGGTGCTGGTGGCATATAACGTACTTCCTGTGATGCATATGGTTTACTGATATTATGGTCAATATGTAATGGAACGCCTGCAGGGACTGCTCTATTCTGAACAGCCGACATTTCATATCGCACATCTTGCGGACGTGCTGGTCTCTGGTTATAAACAACGGGTAGTCCATAACGTAAACCTGGCATGTCCACTGGTCTTGCAGCTGCAATGGAAGATACTGGCACTTCGGTAAGCACATCAGATGGTGCAACTGTCACGTCCTGCATCCCATACTGCCCACCCGTAGGTCGGTATTGTACACTAGATCCTACTACAGCTGGCTGCGGGCGAACAACTGGCAATTCTGAACGTAGACTTGAACTGGGCTGCTGTATACCTTCAGGAACCATTCCCGGCAATGGCTGCCTTGCCAGATCTGACGCCTGAGGCCTCACATTAGCTATCTGGTTGAACTCAGCTGGAGCGGACGAGGCAACATTCTGACTGGGCTGCATCTGTGGAGGTCTGTATCTCTGATCAGCAGAATATATTGGTGTGTTAAAAGATTTTTCCACAGAAGAAGACTGCTGCTGGACATTAAATACTGTCTGATCACGGTTCCCGAAAACATTATCTGCAATGGCTGGCATGGAAGTGCTCTGCGGCAGTGGAGACGCATTCTGAGCTGGCCGAGACACCACATATCCAGGCTCTATTAGCTCGCTCTGAGGTCTCGTAGGATAGTAATAATTTGGCTTTTGCTCCGAGCTAACAGTAGGACTTGTGGCACCAGCAGACAGTCGGTACTGTGCAATGTCTCCGCTCACTGGCAGCTGCTGGCGAAGATCGGGCAAATCTGAACGAGGTCCAGGATGCTGCACACTTTGAGGAACCATTCCTGGAAATGGGTACCTTGTTGCTTCTGACGTACTTGGTCTGACAGCAGCCATCTGACTGAACTGCGGCTGAACAGAAGCAGCAAACTGATTGTACATATTCGGCTGCAACTGGCGAGGACTATATCTCTGATCATCAGAATACATCGGTGTGCTTGCAGATGGCATGCCTGCAACAGATGACTGTTGTTGAAAACTAGCTGCCATTTGACCACGGTATGCCACAGCAGTGTCTGGGATTGATGGCACTGAAGTGCTCTGTGGCAGTGACGATGCAGCAATAGCTGGCCTAGACGTTCCAGACTCAATCAACTGACTCTGTGGCCTCGTGGGGTTATAGCTTGGCTTTTGTTCAGAGCCAACAACAATAGCGGCATTTGCTGCACTGTCAAAGCGCTGTTGTACCTGTCCCGAATTCTCTGCATCTTTTGCCATCTGGTTTCTCATCTGCCACTCTAGAACCCGCTGGTTGTTTGTGCTGTCCATGCCAGGTCTCAATTCTGCGGCCAAATCGCTGCCAATTCTCTGATTCTGTCCGGTGGTCTTTGGAGCCAGCCGGCTGACGGCGGACTCACCATAGCGCTGCTGAGGAACTGTGGACTGCCGCAGATCTGGATGTGACGTTGATGCTGGTCGTGATGAATCCCATCGACTGGCAGCAAGCACACTGGCCAGTGACGGTGCGACAGAAGACATTGCGTTGTCTCGTACTGCGGGATCTTTCTTCGGCACTGAAAAACAACATATCATAGCAGACTGTCCGTGAATAAACAACGTTGCTGCTACAAAAACTAATTAACCATATCATGCTAGCAGCAAACTTGGATTACTGTTGTTCTACATTCCATAAATTTCCTAGGCAACTCCTGGATGCGTATCCTGACACTCAACATGCAGGCCTCTTCTTGTACATGGTCAAAAACACTAGTCACTACTGCCAAGATGAAAGTAGCTCTGGTAACATACGAAGCATAACAAATTATTACAGACCAACCAGCTATTACGAAAATAAACCATTACAAATTAAGCAATTTTACGAACTAAAAAAATGGACGCTGATTAGGGAGAGACGGATACAAACGTACGCTGCCATAACATTACCGGGAAGTACAGGCGTTGAAACAGCCTCCATCTGTTGATTCAGTGGCCTTGATTGCATGCCATAGCTACCACCATCAC
>Ga0126332_10000941_pt1 | contig 10059 bp, 3 predicted proteins | sample InaspJWI42metaG_FD_94482 | JGI IMG/M metagenome (GOLD analysis project Ga0126332, IMG submission 94482) | Marine gutless worms symbiont microbial communities from Oahu, Hawaii - Inanidrilus sp. 2 OAHU.JWI-42 metaG | ecosystem: Host-associated > Annelida > Digestive system > Unclassified | place...
AGTCTTATATCACAAAGTCAAACCCGCTTAAGTGTATAGCACTAAGACCTGACTGTGAGTATCCACTTGTCCATGTTTACTCTTTACATTGTGTCTAAATGGGACCAGACAAATTATATCCATTTAAGTGGGTTATCCACTTAAGCGGTATCCACTTTGAGAGGTTTGACTGTAATGGATTACAACAACCACCACTGTTTTATGGCCATCTGTAAATGTATGCGCAGTGCTTTGACACCGTTGGTTGGGTGGCAGGAAGGGCATCCGGCCTGTAAAAAACTTAGGGGTGGGGTGCTGGCATGATTGTCTGGAGCAAGATGCAGACTTGCATATGGCCCAGCTGATGCCACTGCCACTCACTTTCTCTTGCTTCAGTAAAATCCAGGTTGGTTTTACCTTTGTAAAACCACTTAAACCAGCTCACCTGGGTAGTCCCGGACAAAGGGCCATTAAACGTGTGTGTGTGTGTGTGAATTTATGTGCAAATATGGTGACGATCTTTTGTTTTCATAGATTCTGGCAGCAGTAACCCTCAGTCATCTGCAAATTACAGCAAAGACAGCATCCAGAGGTCAGCCAAAGACCATCACACTGCGGCCGTTACTCGACATAATCAACGCCACGATTCTGACTCTGATCAAGATGTTCCACGATGCAGATCAGAGCAGGGACGTGATCACTCCGATTCTGATCTGCCTCCGATGAGATCCGACCAACGACACAACACCAGTTCTGGAGTTCTTGCAGTTAAAGGCAGAGACCGGCGTCATGACTCCAGTTCTGACTCTGATCTTTCGCCAGTTCGAGCCAGTGGCTCTGCTGGCCAAAGAGTCGACCCCAGTTCAGATCAGTCACCGAAACGAGCCGGCAAACGATCGCGACAGCGGCACGATTCTGATTCCGATCTTTCTCCACCAAGGACCAGGGACCAGTCAGCATTAAAGAATGCTGCTGTTGTAAGTAATCGACATGATTCGGACTCAGATCTGTCACCTCCCAGAACAAAGAGGTTCAGAGATGCCGATTCCAAGACGTCACCTTTACGTCACAATAGAAACTCCAGTCATTCTTCACGGCAGTCAGTTCATCATCACAGTTCACATTCAGATGACCTACGACAAATGAAACATGAAGCTTGCAAGCAAGATTCCGATGGTGACCTTTCTCCAGTAAGACGACGACCAAACAACAATCCTTCAGTAGCCACGAAACGTCCGCAAAATGATTCCGATTCAGACTTATCACCACCGAGAGCAGACAGATCACAGAAGACAACACAGCGTGATGAAGATCGGCAGAAAACAGCCGGAAAAGCAACAAAGACTTTGTCTGGAGCTACAGCTGGATTGCAGTTAGCAGCAGACATGAGAAAGGAATCAAAAGAACTAAGAAGACGACAAAATGCCTCTTTTGCTAAGGCATGTTTTATGTGTACTATCATTTGCTTAATGAATAAGCAGAACATTTAGGCTTTTGGGGTCAAGCGTGAAACAGAAGGCAGTGTAGCCAACAGTGTGTGTCAGTTTTTAATTTTTCATACTGGTACCTTGATATTTTTCTTAATTGCTGTGATTTCAGTTTTATTGACTTTTAATTGGTTGTGCAGTCTGAAGGGCACTCGCCTGTTAAAACCTGCACCGGTTATTTTTGAAGGTTCTGTTTTTGGAGAACATACTTAACTTCGTATATTGTTAAATTGGGAGGGTTGCTGTGAGAAAGGCGTTCAGAGGTGCATAACTGTGTTTACACTGTATGGTCAACATATAAAATAAACGAAATGTCTATTACTTAGATTGTTAATTTCACAGTTGGCCGCATTGCTATTTGCTATACATAGCATAAGATGCAGTCTGTTGTTACTTATGTGGTGTGGTCTTCCTGTGTGTTGGACTCATTGGTGAGCCCTGCAGATTGGATGAACCGATCCAGGTGCTATTTGGGATGTGGACTCGGGCGAGCCCAAAAAACCATTGGCCCAGATCCCCCACGGGAAGGGACACTTTTGGGGGAAGTTACGTCACACATAAGGCCAGTAAGGTCAGAGTTTGAGGATGAGCAATTCCTGCTGATGTGCTATGGTATGTCCATCTGCAGTACTACCAATTGACCAGTGTTAAATTCTAATCATCCACAAAAAAATCTACACACCATGATGCAGCCCTTCCCAAATTACTTTGCACAGTCTTGTTACAGTTAGTTCTGTGGTATGGCGTAGTGGTTAGCGGCATTCGTTGCATGAACAAAGTTAACCCATGTCGGGCTCGGTTAGTACTTGGATGGGTGACCATCTTCGGGTGGGTATACCATCTCGGTATGTAACCAGCTAACTAGGTCAACTCAGCCTTGCAACTCTATGGGGTCGCTAAATAGAGTACCAGCTTTGGCTGGGGTAATGGCGAGAATGTCACCTCTGCCAGGAGCAGGTAACACTTTGTGATCCCATATGGCATGAGAGTTGCTGTAGTGGTAAGGCTAGTTGCTAACTGCTATACTCCATTTATCTTTTTTTGCCATTTTACCTAACAGAGTGTTGATGTGAATTTGCCTGTTCAGATCTCAGATGAATTGTTGGGCAAGAATGCACAGACAGTCGTGCGGGACAAAACAACTGGACGCAGGCGAGACCTGGATGCGGAGCGTGCTGCTCAAGCCGAGACAGATGCTGCCATCGCAGCGACCACTGCTAAATATGATGCCTGGAATAAAGGGCAAGTTTCCACTTTGTTTATGCTCTTCATGTTTCTCTGGTAAATTTCAGTCCACATATCCCCACTGTTCAAATTTCATGGCATCCCATTTTACACCTACGTGTGTTTATAACAAACAAACTGATAACGAAAAGTCCGAGTTTTTTAGTAGCAGTTTTTTTGTATTTGTAAAGTCATACAAAACAATTTAGTTGCCCATGAATGGTTTTGGAATTCAACACAAAGCTGTAGAAATTTGGCTTCTGGAGTGTCAGAACTCACAGCAAATACCTGCAATCTGGTTTACACTAAAAAGACCCTTTCTTTGCAACTACAACTAAAGTCCACTGTATATTTTAAGGTAACCATGTCAACATTTATTAAAGACATATAGAAATGTGTTCCAACATGTTTAGTATCTGAACCCTTTTGAAAATTGTTACTGACTGAATAGCAAGTTACTTACTGTATTTGGTTTGGACACATAATTTTCTCAGCAGAATAGAGATTCTTGAACATTTTATTAGTTGCAAGGAAGACAAGCCTTTCCTTAGGAGTTAATGGATGAAGGATACAACAGTAGACAACAGTAATGCTGATAGTTGTCATCATAAAAAACCTTGCAACTAGAAAACATGACTACATTGTCGTGAAAATGAGCAAAGGTCAAAACCGCAAGAGACTGGACAAACCTCAATGCAAAGTTGAGTGAGCAGTTGGCAGAATTATTTAATGTTAACCTTTGACCTTGACTTTCTGTTCCCGGGAGCTCTGTGGTCATGTCCCAAACCATATGAAAAACTAGATGGCTAGCGCTGAGTCCGCACGGTAGCGGCGCATCTAGCTAACAATAGTAAAGCGAGTTATGCTTGAAAATTAAACTTGTTTAGCGAGTCCGCTACACTTCCAGCAAAATGGGTAAAAGGAGACCTGCATATTTTTCACCAAAACGTAGGGTATTTATCCCTTTTTCAAAAATATTTTCCAATTTTCATATATGCATCAAGTCAGCGAATGAGGGCACTCAAATTTTTGACGAACTTTGGGGCTATTTCCCCATCTTCCCAAAAATAGGGGGACGAGATGACGAATACAATCATGGGATATTAAAATTCCACCATACACCCAACTCATCGTAACATACCCATTCGCTGTTCTGAGATCTAAGGAATAATAAAGATTTTTAAAAAATAATCTAAGTAACAGAGGTAAAACATTTATCCTCCTGTACTACATACTGAGTGGACTAATCATGAAAGGTACAAAAGACAGGGAAAACAAACGAATCGACACGACTGATTGCAATACCTTCCCGCTAATGTGGTAGTAGGTAAACGTAGCTAAACTGATGTGTGTGTGTGTGTGACAGACTGAGACAGAAGGAGCTGCAAGAAGAAAGACTGCAGGATGCTATCCATGAAGCCGAGAAGCCGCTTGCCAGACACAGCGACGACGCGGACCTCGACGCAAGGCTCCGAGAGCTAGAACGGGAAGGAGACACAATGCTGGCTTACATCCGCAAAAAGAAGTCCAAGGGCATTACTAAAAGTAAGAGCTCTGTTAAACGACTGCCATGCTGTAGCTGCATCCATAGTGAAAAGCCTAAAGCGTTAGCCTAGTGTCTGTCTGTGCCATCTTTGTTTCTAACTTTAACTGCAGTACATCAGCAGCAACAGTACTTTTATAATGTAGTTACTCCATGTGTTTTTATGTTATGTATACATTGTAGTATGCTACTGGGCAGTTTTCTGTTGTAATTGGCTTATAATGAGTACATGATGTAAAGTAAAACAGCAGATACGACAAATCAGTTGATGGAGCATAAATCAATGCGAGAAAAACCAATTAGTCAAATATCGGGTATAAAAGTTGCTGATGCTTTAACACTTGCAACATTGTTCCTTCTAGATTAAAAAAACTAGTCTCGAGTGTATCACTCTGCTTGTGTTACCTTCTGACATATGATAAGAACAAGTCTGTGTTCAGCCTTCTATGGCGGCTGTAAGCGTGACACTGCTCAGTTTTGCTGCTAGGCGCAGGTATGCAGCAGTCGATTGATATCTCCTGCTCGCCGGGCCCTCAGCAGCAAACCCACCACAGGCTGCTGCAGTGGTCGATAGCTGGGACAGACAGACGGACACCGTACCGTTTCGTAGACCCTTTGAGCAGTGTCACTAATGCCATAAAACTAGAACAAATGCCCCTTGTTTGTTCAAGCAAGTATGTGTGTGTGCAGGTAAACCAGTTTACAGGGGCCCAGAACCTCCACCCAATCGATTCGGCATTCGTCCAGGACACAGGTGGGATGGTGTCGACCGATCGAATGGATTCGAGAAACTCTACTTCACAAAACTGTCGGAGAAGAAAGCTATAAAAGACATGGCGTACAAATGGAGTGTTGAGGACATGTAGTTTGGCATCGTCACTAAACTATGTTGTGTGTTACTTACTTTTTCCCAGTACGCAAGAAGAGTATTCTGATGAGCATGTTTTGTCTTAAGAGCATATCTCTGGAACCACTGGTTTAAACTGACCACATTTTCTGAGCATGGTACCACTGGCTGTGGCTCGGTCATCCTCTGGGGTGTTGATATGTTGTGCACTGTTGACAACGCAGCTCAAAAGCTGGAGCACACATTTTTACCTCATATATGCTTTGTATTTGTTGGCCAGTTATTCCGGCGTGAGTTTTGTCATTGTGCTTCGTATTGACAGTTGCAGTAGAAACACCATGCATGAATGTGCAATTGTGCATGCATCTTAATTGATGTAATTGCATCTTAATTGATGTAATTGCATCTTAACTGATGTATTTATTTTATAAAAAAAATTTAATTGCACTTCACAAGCTGTCATGGTTACCTAGTAAACAGCTTTGGGCATGGCAGTGCGGCATAAACCTATTTCGTTTTATACAGGTACTGCTCGGCAAAAACGTCCATTAAACATGCACTATGGCTGTTTTCAAAATACTCTATTATTTGCAGATGGTACACACAGATGAAATAGTGACTGAAACTCAACAATGTTAGAGAAAAAAATGAGAATCCAGTGACTGCAAAGTCTGTCCATGGATAGTCCTCAGGTAAATATTCTACCAACAGCAAGCTTCAATCATTACTGCCATTATTTCACGGTATGGCTTTATACCAATATGAATCTTCAGGATTTGTAGAGCAGTTTTACAAGTTGGGTTAGGATGACTGGAATAGAATCCAACAGCACTGAAAATCACAGCATTATACACACACACACACCCATTTAATGGCCCTTTGTCCGGGACTACCCGAAGCAAGAGACACGCCAGCACCCCACACTCAGTGTCTGGAGTGAGGTGCAGACTTGCATACGGCCCAGCTGATGCCACTTCCACTCACTGTCTCTTGCTTCAGTAAAATCCAGACTGGTTTTGCCTTTCTGGTGCTGGCTCACCCGGGTAGTCCTGGACAAAGGGCCGTCAAACGGGTGTGTGTGTAAACCATAAAACTCCTAATCAGAATAGCTCACATAAATAACAGAATTAACCAGAGAATATCACCTAAAACAGTCTTATTAACAACTAGCATCAAACGATTTGATATGTCAATGTAACTTGAGTAGAACATGTTGAGAAGTTGACAACGAAAATACTGCAAATAAATTACATTTAACAATCTGACAGTAAGCCTGACTACCTCCACCAAAAAAGCAATTAGACTGGCGCAGTTTGTCTACTGTTAGCGAGATTATGTGACACAGCTGCAGATCATTTTTGTGAAATTCTGAGTAGGCCTCTAGACGAGAAAAAATCTACAGCCATCGTAGAACTACATGTATTAGGGAAACCATTTTAACTTCATATCTGTAAGTTGTGACTGCATGTACAACAATGTTAACCCTTTCAATAAATATCCCGGCACAGCACTAGGATCTTAAACCAGGCTGCTGTGCATACGTGGGACAGCACTGGGATAGACACTCTAGAAGTGTAGTACAATGGGTGACCACCAAGACAGTTGTGAAAGAACCGGTTAAGTAAACTTGTGGGCCTTCTATAGCCTTTTTCAACGATTATGCAGCTTAATAAATCATCCTGCACATTTTGTGTAGAACATCCACTGGCATATTGCACACTAATAGCACTGATTATAACAGATGCACAACAATGGTAACGTAACATGGACATAAGTGCCATTAAGAGTCGGGAAAATCTTAAGAAATTTCACGGTGCCTTGAGAGCATACACCTTGCTATTACATTTTGGAGGTGATCTGCATGCAATGCATGAGTCATCTGCACTACAGAAAGCACAATTTTTAAACATTAAAAACTGGTCAGCCTTGACGGAGATCTGAATACCCTAAAAACTCGCTAGTTTTTATTATCGAATTATCCGTAAAATGGTTCCATTCGGTCCAATGACAAGTGGAGCAGGTTGGGCCTGCGGCTGGGCAATAACCCGCACGCCACCCTGTATAACAATTCGACCGTCTGGAAGCTGAACTAGCTGCTGCTGGGGCTGCTGGTTGGCAATGGCTTGAACCGGGATGGCTTGTAGAGGTAGACCGGCTGGCCGAAGGGTGGCCAGTGCGGGAGAGCTGGCAGTGAGGTGACCGGGAAGTAGTTGGACCAGTTCTGCAGCGGCTCGCTGTCTCTGCGCCGCGGCAATGGCCTGTGCCACCGCCACCCGCTGCCGGACCTGGGCCTCGGCTTCGGCCTCCTCCTGAGCCCGAGCCAGGGCTGCCACAGCCGGTGACACGGCGAGCACAGTCGCAGTCCGGTTCTGCTGGACAATCGGCACCAGTGGCGGCTCCACCCCGACCCCGGCCGACACCATTTGTATCGGCACCAGACCGGAACCAGTGTGCGCCATCACAGCTACGTTGCTGCTCAGCGGCTGTCCAACAAGATGCTGCTGCTGCAGACGGAGAATCGGCGTTAAAATTTCCGCAGCGGGAGCGGCTTCATCAATGTACACCTGGTCACCCACCTGTTCCTCTGCTTCTGTACTTTCTTCTTCCTCTTCCTCGTCGATGTCCATCCCAGTTTCCTCACGGATTCGCTGTCGGCGGGCATGCCGTTCTGCCTGCCGTCGCAGTGCCCCATACTGCTCATCTTGCTCAGGTGGTATAAACGTGGCCGGTTTTAGTGTTTTGACGTCGAGCATTTGCGGTATTGGGTCTTCATCACCGGCAATGTCGTCTTCCATGTCTTCTGGTGGAGACGGCGGCCGAGGTGGTGGCATCAGCTCTTTTCCGGCTTCGCTGTGACTGGTAAGCGAAGCTGGTGGCGGAGGAGGTGGTGGCATGCTGCGGAAGACCAGCGGGTCGTTGGGACCAATGTGCTGAAACTTTGCAGTAGCTGGTAGTGGGATATCTTGCTTATGTGCCAAAGGATGATTACTTGGTAGAACCGGCCCAATGAACGAGTGGCTACCAGAAACCGTAGGATGCTCTAGTACTGGCAGTGGAATGCTCTGCATGTGCTCCTCTGGAGTCGGTATACACTTAACATCTTCAACGGCAGGGCCAGTTGCAACTTCTTCGGATTCCTTAGTATTAATCGAAGTTGATTCTTTCGCCTCCGCAGAGTTACTGCCACCGTCAGATGGCCCTGTTAGTGCTGCTAATGGTTCACTAACATCTGAATTGTTCTTTACTTCACTGGCAGAATCTGTCTTGGTTTTGACTTTTGAAGTCTTCGGCGGATGTGTGGACGGCTTTGTTTGCTGTGTGGCTGTACGTGATTGCTTTGATGTGGCCTGTGACCGCCAGCCGGACCTACCCCGACGTGGTGGCGGCTGACCACCAAAGGCACGGCGAGGCGGGGAACGAGAGACACTTGATGACTGAGATCTGGAGTAAGACCGTGACCGCCAACGCCTTCGTCTGGAGGTCGATCTGCTTCGCGAGTATGATCGTGATGAATGGCTATAATCGGACGCAGAATATGAGTACGAACTGGAAGAACGCGACAGCCGATGACGGCCATGATACGAATATGAAGATGAACGATACGAACTGCTAGTGCAGCTGTAGCTACTTGCCGACGATGTGCTTCGATATCGGCTTTGCTTGCGAGACCTCGCGCTGTTGTCAGAAGACCAGTTCAAACTTCGCGATCGACTGCGATGCCGAACGGTCTTGGCAGAACTCAGGTCTGCCGATGCTGGTGCCTTGGATTTCACAATCTCACTTGTTTTCCGGTCGGTGGTATCCAACCGTGTTGGCTCTGTCTCACTATCACTGCTTGTGTCCCACCTACTTTTGTCAGTGTCCTTTGCTGCCCCGATCATACGTACCAAATCATCTTCAGCAACTGTCGGCTGAATGGTTTGGGACTGGCTGCCAGAAACACGCTTCCGAGACTTATCAGCAGCTGAAGCATTACGTTTTTTAGACTGCGTTGGGTGGGGAGATGTGTCCGGTTTCGTTGCTTTTGCTGCAGATTTCCTTGACTTCTTACTGCTTACTGCAGGATCTAACAAACTCTTATATTTCTTTGTATGTTCCTTTGTGGTGTCTAAATGGCTTGCTAATTTCAATGTTTTACTCGACTCTAGTATCTCCTTATTAACGTCCAAACTGTTTGCACTCTGGTGTTCAGCCTTGGAGCTAGCTGCATGGTTGTCTGTATTTTCAGTATGACTTTTCTTGTGTTTCTTCTTATGTCTGTGTTTCTTCAATTCCAGTTTGCCATCGGCGTTTTGCTGCATGCCTGACAGAAGCTTTCGAAAATTGAAATACAGCGGGTTGCAGCTGTATACAAGTTTTGGAGCCACCTCTGTCTCATGAACCATTTCACGTGGCCAGTCCAATCGCAATGCATCATTACAAGACCACACCTTAACAAATGTATCCTTTAACTTAATCATGTACGAATCATCCGATTTCAGACTTGGTACTAATTTTGTGTCAACTGCTTCAGTTTTAATTCCAGAAACTGTCAATGCAGACACATGCTCTCTGGCATCAGTTCTGTCACCATCGGCTGCGATGCCTGGCTGATTTTCCATGGTGTCTCCAACTGCTGCCTTGCTTGTTGCCGTATCGAAGGCACTTTTGGAATCGAACTGTTTGGACTTTTTAAAGTTCTGATCATTAAGCAGCTCCTCTTTCCATTCCAGTATCCTCTGCTGCAGGGTTTTCGGGCCAGCTGCCGGTCCACTCTCCAACTCAACACTTGCTCCATCTTTGTTCTTCTTCATCCGCTTCAGTCGCCGCAGTTTCACCAATCTGCGATTCACTTCTTTCACGTTATCGTCAGGTATGTCAAACACTGACGCTTTGTTGAGCCGTGGACCAAGTTTACGATTCCGGAGAAGAGTAATCGTTCCGACGCTTGTCTTTGCGTGTACCGCATCGCCAGCCCGGGCACTGGACGAAAACTCGTC
>Ga0126332_10000942_pt1 | contig 10046 bp, 5 predicted proteins | sample InaspJWI42metaG_FD_94482 | JGI IMG/M metagenome (GOLD analysis project Ga0126332, IMG submission 94482) | Marine gutless worms symbiont microbial communities from Oahu, Hawaii - Inanidrilus sp. 2 OAHU.JWI-42 metaG | ecosystem: Host-associated > Annelida > Digestive system > Unclassified | place...
CCCAAGGTGAGGGAATGAGGACACGAAATCAATCGGTTTGCCGTCAACACAGAACACGTTATCTTGCAGCAATGGCCTAAGATAACGACATGCATTAGAAAGTATAACGAGGCATTTGGATTTCTGAGTATTAAAAGACATAAAATATTCTGCAGCATAAACAGCGCATATGGCTAGCATCTTGCGTAACGCAGAAGCAGTGGGAGCAAGCATTACCAAATCGTCCGCATATGCAAGAGCACCCGCATAGTTGCTGCCAATGAAACAACCGATGTTCGCGTTCGACAGTCTAACTAGTAAATCGTCAATGTACACGCAGAATAGAACCGGGCTTAAGACACCACCCTGTTTAACACCGTTCGTAGCTAGAAAGTACTCTGAAAACAAGCCACACCAAGATACACGAACAAAATTATTAGTATAGAAACATAACAACACTCGAAGTATGCACGCAGGTAAGTCACGTTTCAACGATAGCCGAAAAAGTTTGCAATAATTAATCCTGTCAAAGGCCTTAGTGGCATCCAAAAAAGTGCAGAAAACATTACTTTGATTTGTAGCGTAATATAATAAAGCCTCCTTCAGAACAAATGTACATAAATTTGTGCTACTTTCTGCCATAAATCCAAACTGAAGCTGACTAGTTTGCAATTCATCCCCGAACTGGAACAGAACACTGTTATCCAACAACTTCCCATAAACAGTACTAAGAGCGATACCACGGAAATTATTACTATCTGCAGCATTCACAGCACGTCACTGTCACTGTATGTATTAGACGATGCGGTAGCATCGTAGCCAAGAATTAAAAGAGATGCTACCAGAAGGAGTTTTAAGTATTACGTAAAACATTATAGTGATTAAAGAAATATGTTCTTTCTCTGCCACCTTTCTGTAAACAAAATCTCATCCTATTCATCCAACCAAAGTGGCAGCTAAGAAGAACATATTTGTTTAATCACTACAATGTTTTGTTTTAATGAATTTGCATTCACCGTCCAAGTCAAACACAAAATAATTAATATACAAATTCTTAGGCTTTATTTTGATATGTTTGTATTTTACGACTGGCCATTTCCACTTTGCAAAGAATGTAGCCTATTTCCCTTTTAATTCTTGGCTCAGTTTTTAGCGACTGTGTCGTCTATTATGGGGATTGTCCTATAGGTGCCATAAACAAACCGACCAGGGACCAGATAATAATAATAATAATAATAATAATAATAATAAACAGATTTGTATAGTGCCGTAAGGTCGTAACTTCAGAGCCGCTGAGATGTGGATATCACCTGTATACCGACAACTTGCTGTGGCGAAATTTTCTAAGTCCACATCCGTCACAACGTGAAAATTGCTCATGCGACCCTGACCACGCCCACTTAGGGAAAACTCACTTATCACAAGACTAAGACTTCACATGGCCGACCTGTGTACAAAATTTGAAGTCTCTAGCGTTAGCCGTTGTGGAGATATTTTAGAGGGTGTAAAATTCTAAAACCGTCACCTGACCCTGACCTCGCCCCTTTCAGGGAATATTTTTTCCTCGGCAGGCTGGGACTTGCAATGATAAACCTATGTACCAAATTTACTGTCCCTGCGTGCAGCCGTTATGGAGATATGAATGGCTGTGCAAAATGAAGAAATTGGGGTAGTTTGGTGTAGTTAGGGGTCACTCAGACAGACAGACACAGACACAGGGCCATAGCATATACCGCGCGGTAAAAATGAAAAAAAAACTGTTGATGAGAAAATAATATTATGTCGTCGTGTAACTAGAATATGGAAATCTTGAAGGCTCACTATATTTAGTTCAGTCTTTGTTACTTTTATTTCATTTCACAAGTTTTATAACGTTGTGCTATTATGTCCAAATTCTACTAGGCGGGCCCGACCAACGGGTCTCCGATTCGGGTCTCCGACAAGTCCTCTGACTATCTGGTCGGGTCCGGCCCGGTCCGGTCTGATCCGTGTCCATGTAGTGGAATTTAGCACTTACGGTGAACACATGTGCAGACAGGTAGCTGCAACGAAGACGCGCAAATTAAAGACGTGCAATTTTCTGCAGCAGTATATATTGAGTAATTGCAGTCGTTGCATGCAAGCGAGAGCCAATTGCTGCTCAGCAGTCACAGTCATGTCGAGACCGCTCATGGTGACGTCGACTTCGCTTCCAACGCCCAAGTCGCGCTATGTTTGAAAGCCGAAGGACACTGCAGGATAACAACATAAACTGTAACACATAAAGTGTATCCATTTTGACGGCTAGTGTTCATATTTCAAACGTTTTATGTTACACAATGAAAGCTGAAATATCAGTGGTCATGCGCTCGTCTAAAAGTGCAGTTTTAAGTTTACACTTAAAAACAGCAGCGTCATTGATGCAATGAAGATGTGATGGCAGGCTGTTCTCCAGGCGTCAGGACAGGCAGACCAGAAGCCACGCTCGCCAAACCTCGTTCTGGTGCGAGGTTTGATGTAGATGGCCGTAGCTCCAGATCGAAGACCGCGCCATGCACTGGTGTGTGCGACGCTGTCGGCGAGATACTGTGGTGCTTTGTTGACGTGCACCAAGTGCATGAGCAGATACAGTTTGTATTTGACTCGGTGTTCAATGGGCAGCCAATGTAGCTGCTTCGGCGACGGTGTGACGTGGTCGAACGGTCTGAGTCGTGCGGCGGCTTTGAGCACTTGTCAGTGTGTGTCGTTGTAGAACAGAGTTGCAGTAGCCGGGTCGTGACAGCACGAACGAAGAGACCCGCTGAGCAGTGACTTCAAGACGGACGAGGTGGCTGACCTGGTGTAGACGTCGGAGTTGACAGAAGCAGATACTGGTGACATTTGAGATGTGGTTGGTCAGGTCTGAATCGAGCAGTACGCCCAGATCGCGCACGGCTGTGGCAGGCTGAATGATGCCAACGCCGACTTGCATGTCCAATAGCCTACGTTTACAAAAAGAAAAATGGTATAACTGACGGTGTCCAATGCGGCACTCAGGTCTAAGAAAACGAGTCATAGTGATTATCGAGACATCTCAGTGGACTGCGTGAGTAATTCGTTCGCATCACTGCACGCAGTGCTACGTGCAGACTAGGCCTATTCATGTGCATGTCTTGACTATGTGCCTGTCTAAAGGCAGAATGGCTCATTCCACGTGGGTGCCAGGCAACACTGTATGATCCCGTTAACATGTCACTATCCGAGCTACATGTGGAACCACATGCTGTACCACGTGTGGCCCCAAATGTTGCTGGTCTGAAAGCACTCGTAAGGCACGTGCAGTAATAAGTGCCAGAGCGCTTTAGTGGCGAGACTCAGTATAGAGCGCTATACAAATGTTCTCTTCGGTTTACTTTACTGCGTGTCGATGTGTTGGTCACAACTGTGAATCCTTAAACTGGCTTAGCAAGTTGTTTCATTCTGTCATTCCGTAAAATGTTACAACTTTCAAATATGCATTTGTTATGAAAGAGCATTCTAGAACATGAGATGTCGGTGACCCAGTTATTTAGCAGTTTTTCATTATTTTGCATTGGCGTGAAATATTCAGCGGCTAAGTAGCCGTCTCAAGCTAGAGTACGTTGCTTATTAGCAGACTTAAGGCTGTGAGTACATATTAACAAGGCGCAGGTGCATATTCAAGCTCGTCACGTGACACACCACGTGACTTAACTTGCAATCGAGTTGCAGCGGCAGCTGACTGACGCCGTTGGCTCCAGCAAGCGTTAATTGTACGTCGTAGTCGTCATCGCCATGCTGCGCTGCAAACTGTCGGACTTGGCCAGCGAGCGACGTACCTCGTACTTTGCATTCCGTGATGAACCTACTGTATACTCGATAAAATGACCCCTCCTCTCACCCACTAACGAAATCCTCACGAGCACCCAACAGCCATGCCTGCATAATCTCATCTCTGTTCAGGATCCTTGCAGCAATCGCTCTTGATATGTTGTCACTCTCACTCAGCTACCTACATCATCTTCGTTGCGAATAACTGGTCACTTCTTCCTATTGGTTTACACCCATCAACAACTGAGAGTTCAGATGTCATCAGCTAACTACATATTTCAATGTTTTTAAATGGCACCGACGTTGTCGATAGCGGTCAAAGCGCGAGCCGCGGATAAATGCAGCTGATCTTTCTCGCAGATAGTGTTAGTAGTCGGTGGCGTAGTGACAGACGAACGGCGTCGGTTTGACGTGAATGGTGAGGATTAATGTGCAATGAGCGAGTGTCGCGGCCTTCGTCGCTCCATCATTTCACTCGCAATCACAGCAGTCTTACAGCGTGACGTCAGCGCCGAGCCTCGCAACCATCTGTTACAGATTGATTTCCGGTTAAACGCTGAATGGCGGCGGAGATGGACATCATCAATGCGAGGCGCAAGTGACAATAGACCCCAGAGCAACAATACGACAGCCGTGCGGCTGTCGTAATGTTGCTCTGGGGAGAGGCGAGCGCTGTGTTGGACACTGTCTTGAAGTCGACTTCACTATGCCGCCGAAAACGCAGTTTATTTCATGCTTGCCGGCAACTGTTCATCATCAAAATCTATCGATTGCTCCCTAGCCTATACCAAAGCGAACCTTTACCAAAATGTAACAAAACTGATATCAAAATTCACAACTTTTTACCGCGCTACGCTATGCTAGCGGCGGTATTTTGCTGTCGTCGTGTCACTCGTGTATCTGTCCGTCTGTCCATTCGTCACAAGCCGATATTGTGCCAGAACGATTGGACGAAGCGAGCTGGTTTTTGACACGAAGGCTTCCTTCAATCTATCTTACACTGATCTATGAGGAAATTCGGGAAAAAATAAGGATAGCTCATTCAACAACATTTGTCTCAAACTCATGACGAAAGAAAATTTCGCAATAGCAAATGGATCATGTTGTCAGCAAAACTCATCGACGGTCGAGCTAGTGGATGACACCTACAATAATAGCGTAGCTGCTGGACGCACACAGTTTATTGCACGTGGGTCGACAGTAACCCCTCTAACTCCATTACTTCAATTTGTTACCGCGCGATGCTATGCATCCGCGGTACTAGACATGGTCCTGTGTCCGTCCCTCCGTCTGTCACAAGTCGGTGTTCTACTAAAACGACTAAACGTAAGATCACACAAACAACATCACACGATAGCCCAGGGAGTCTAGTTTTCTGGTGCCAAAGATCTCCGCGAAATTCGACCGGGGTCACCCCCTACGAGGGCGCCAAATGCAGGTGGGATGGGTCAAAATCGGCAACTTTCGACAAATAACGGGCTATATCTCAAAAACGGTAAAAGATAGACACATAGTTTCTATTAAAGTCGAATGGGAAGTCGTATGCGCTCTATCGAACGATAGCATTGCCCAAGACCTTGAGTGCCCCCCAACCACCCCAAACTACCCCATTTTCTGCATTTTGCACTGCCATTCATAGCTTCGCAACGGGTGAACCTAGAGACTTCAAATTTGGTACACTGATTTAACATAGCAAGTCCCAGCCTGCCGACGAAAAATCTTCCCTGAAAGAAGCGTGGTCATGGTCAGCTGACCCGTTTTAGAATTTTACACCCCATGTAAAATCTCCTCAAAGGTTAACGCTAGAGATTTCAAATTTTGTACACGGGTTGGCCATGCGAAGTCTTAGTCTTGTGATGAGTGAGTGTTCCTTAAGTGGGCGTGGCCAGGGTCACGTGAGCAATTTCTACATTGTTGACTAAGAAAATTTCGCCACAGCAAGTCGTCGGAATACAGGTAATATCCACAACTCGCCCGTGGTCGGTTTGTTTATGACACCTATAGGACAATGAAAGCGACTGGATCGCGTTATCGTTGAGTACACATGTTTATTACACATTTTCCCACTATAACCCTTTAACTTTATAACTTCGATTTGTTCACGACTTGTTGTACAAGTAGTCTGTGCATTGTTGCGTGGTAATTGGCAAGATTTCAACTGACACGACGCATCGCGCGGTCCCTCAGCAATAGCTGAGTTTCTTGTTTGTGATTTGTTGTACAGCTTGTTTCTACAGTTGTGCAGCCGGTGACAAGATTTCGACTGACATAGCGCGTCGCGCGGTCCGTCTGCGGCAACAGAGCTTCTTGTTGAGTAAGTCAGCTCAAAGAATAAACTACGAACGAATATTTCACTGCTTCCTTTTTCGCCGAGGTAATTATTCAGTTCTTTCCATTGCTCCCATTCCACCAGCTTGTGTGATGTCATTCGGCGGACTCGTCGGCGGAATATATTGGTCAGTTCGCGGAATAGGTCGACGAGGACGTTCTGTTCAGGTGTATTCGTGTGAACAGCACCTGCCGATGACAGCTTGATGTCACTGATCGACGTCAGCGGACAGGCAATTAGGTCACCCGGCAGGTAGGCGCCAGGCTTGCAGGCTCGTGCAGCTGACAGGCTGTCACAGCCACAGACGACAGATGTCCGGACCTACACCGACCACCGAGCGGCTTTAATTCTGCGATAACTGTAAATGCATCTCACACGACGACTAACGACGTCATCAGCATATTGCTTCAGCGACTGGTGAGCCGGCTGCAAATGACTGACGTGCTGTCAATGTCTGTACCGCTGCCCATGAGTGACCCTCATTCGCGTACCATGTACAAAGTCGATGTGTAGTATAAGTCAAAAGTTACAATGCGACGTCGGCCGATGTGGAACGTCCGTCGGTAAGTGATAGCCTATGTCAGTCGTAAGCAGTCGGTCGACGATCGACGCACGCCGCATCACGTCAGCGTCGACATTAAATCTGTCTCGCTTATGTCTCACTGGCACCGTAAACACCACGTCGCCCGACCATCGATTCAACGCACGCCGTGCACGCATAGAAATGCGTCCAAGCGGACTTGCCGCTATAGATTTATGATGTCTTGAAAACAAGAGGTTTCGCAAAGACTGAGAGATTTTTCACGCTTGGTCATTGTAGTCGGTCTTGTGATCGGCATACTAATACAGCAGCTGTTTGTTGGTATTGTTTCCCAGTGAAACACGAGCTATCAGGTGTACAAGGCGCTTTTGTATTACAGTAAGACTACTTATCAACTGTTAACGCTTGAATTGTGTTGGCCAATTGGTCGAGATCACGATCGACATAAATTTACCTCTTTTACGACCCAGTCGGAAAGCGCAAATCGCGTACTTGGGCAAATTTACAAATAGTTCGTATTTTTTCGAGCTATGTGGTCACATCAATCTCAGACAATTAAATTGCTCAGCTAACATTCTAAAAATGCCGGTGAAGTTTTATGGACGTCCTGGTAGGCTGGTACTGGTAAGTGAAATTCACCTACGTAATTTATGGTGATGTTTCAACACGCCGTGCGCAAAAACGCATTCTTTTCCCGCAGACAATTTCTTCATGTTTTCGACTCCCGCAAGAGCAGAAATAACAAGCAACAACAACACAACAATCGCGTTACACGTATCTTGCCTTACTTTAATTACGGGTGAGCAGCCCATTATATAAACGCCCCACTCAGCGTTGAGGCCGTTATGAACACAACCTAGTGCGCAACCTACACGTATCATTATCGTGAGCTATTTCCTAGCATACATTTAGCATTACATCAGTACAGGTCGACAACACAACTCGACGTCGATGGCGCCGCGCGGTCCCGCACGTTTTCTTGCGTTTCGTTGCGTTGCGGCGCCTCAACCTGCATCAACGCAGCTTAACAGTGGATCACAGCTCTTTTGTCATCTTGACCCGTACATTGGTATAAGTACAGTGCCCTCTAATCAAGTTCGTCGATTATATTTTTATTAGCCACGCAGCAGCATGGGTTCGCTAATCTGTGTCAGTTTTCCATGTCCAAACTACACATTCATTCGCTACGTTGACTCGCTGACGTGATTCGTAAGACATGGGCCTACTAGGTTCATACAAACCTAGACCTACCTAGACAAGACAAGACTGTGTATTTGATATGCCTTTTATCCAATCACGGCTAGTACGGTAGTACAAGCTGTTGTAAAAGACAATAGCCAAAGTAATGGGTAAGACCGTAAGGGCAAATTTCGACTCCCTCTGGCTGCAAAACCCCTGAACGGACTTGATGAAACCTAGAATATATAATCATATCGCGGGTATAACCACACACGCAAATCCATGTGCCGATAATGGTGTCGGTGAACACGTGACATGTCACATGTTTTGGTTTCTTAGTCGACCTTTTTTCTTTCTTTATTCTTGGGATCGCGCTGCGCCATCGCTCTAACACCGATTTTGACGATCTATACGTCACATGACGTATTTTGGCGCACGGATTTGCCTTTTGGGGTCCCGTTGTTGCCACTCTCTATTTAGGGGATCAAATCCCCCAAAAACAATTTTGGGGCATGAATATAGGCTTTTTCAAGCCTAACGCACAAAATACTGAAACCTGCTTAATATCAAAAATACTGCATTGCATCGATTCCAATCAAATTTGCACAACAGTAAAGACCATCACGTGCTCATCGTGGGTGGTCCAAAGCACGCAACAAATCCAAGATGGCGGACGGCCGCCATTTGGAAAACCGTTAAATTGCCACATCTCCGCAACCGTTCGACCGATTTTTATTAAATATGGCACGATGACGCAAATTGGCCCCCTGCAGGAGATAGACCGTTAAAATTTCGAATTTTGAATATTTAAGATGGCGATCATATAAATTGCAATATCTGAGCAACGGATTGGCCGATCTTCACGAAATTGAAATTTGGCACGATGATACAAAATGAGTCTCTTAACCGTCAAGGCCGTTAAAAAAATTCGAATTTCAAAAATCCAATATGGCAGACGGCCGCCATTTTAAAAACAGTTAAATCGCCATCTTTCTGCAACAGTTTGACCGACGTTGATGTAGTTTGGCATGCTGGTGCAGAACCCGTCTCCTCAGCCCACCGGCCATACAGAATTTTAAAACAAAAAATTGTGGACGTTTGCCGTAGTGACGCAAATCGCCTAGCAAATGTTAAAGTTTCAAATATCTGAAAATTCAAAATGGCAACAAGCCGGCATTTCAAAAGGTATTAATTATTATTTTAACTAATAAAACCGCAAATATTATATGAACAAAATTGGCTTCAGTTTCTCAATGTTCTAAAAGCCACTGCTTTAAAACAGCAAATATCAGAATTTTATCCACACATTATAATCACAGAAGTTAGCTTTTACACTTATGACAAGCCACTGACTAATATGACTATGGCATAATTGTGGTAGTGGCTTCTGACTAATGCTGCTGTTGATCAGGACAGAACACCAAGCAGCCACGCAGAACACTGATGTGCAATGCACGGCCGCAGCCGCTTGACCACATCACTCGCTGACTATCATACTGAACAACGTCGTGGCCAGCGTCATAACTTGCTTAGCAACGGATTTGGTAAAATGCGGGATACAAGTGCATACGGGACTGCAAGTATAACGAAAGATAATACGATACGATACGAGATGCTGTTTTAACGTGCGCTCAAAAGCTGACACAAATCAGCTTAATCTACCGCATGGAACCAACAACTAAAAGTAGGGAAAAAGAAAAACTAAAAAGTAAAAATGGATATACTCAGAAGTATCAGTTCTGAAGAAGAAAAGGAAGGATACAGTGGTAAGGATTTGCAGCAAAGGAAGGTTTTAAACTTGGAATGAAAGAGTGAAGGGCCATCCCATGAGAGTGGTGAGTCGATTGAACCAATGGGAGAAGTGCCACTCGTAGGACTGGGTAAATCAGAATGGGAGAGATTGGTGCGTGGTTGGCGGATATAAGCCATAACATAACATAACATAACAAAAGATATTCGTTTAATAACAGCTGTCAAACCGCAGGTGTAAATCAGAATAAAACGATATGTAGGCCTAGCAATATACAAGTTAATAAACATACTAATACAAAATTCTAAAGATAAAATTACAGTAGTTAATCGAGTGAAACGGCAGGAAAGTTGAAAAAATTAGTACGTCTGTGAACGGAGAATCAACACATTCACATTGGTATTCGGGTTTAGGTACAAAAGTTGAAAAGTGCCATTGTGCGCAGTAGAACACAGACCGTA
>Ga0126332_10000944_pt1 | contig 10037 bp, 6 predicted proteins | sample InaspJWI42metaG_FD_94482 | JGI IMG/M metagenome (GOLD analysis project Ga0126332, IMG submission 94482) | Marine gutless worms symbiont microbial communities from Oahu, Hawaii - Inanidrilus sp. 2 OAHU.JWI-42 metaG | ecosystem: Host-associated > Annelida > Digestive system > Unclassified | place...
CATTGGCAATGTCACCATTCGATAGAGCGCATACGACTTCCTATTCGACTTTAATAGAAACTATGTGTCTATCTTTTACCGTTTTCGAGATATAGCCGGTTATTTGTCGAAAGTCGCCGATTTCTACCCACCCCACCTGTATTTGGCGCCCCCGTAGGGGGTGACCCCGGTCGAATTTCGCGGAGATCTTTGGCTTCCGAAAACTAGAGTCCCTGGACTATCGTGTGGTGTTGTTTGTGTGATCCTATGTTTAGCCGTTTTAGTAGAACTCCGACTTGTGACAGACGGATACGGACAGACAGACAGACAGACAGACAGACACAGGCCCATGGCTAGTACCGAGGATGCATAGCATCTCGCGGTAAAACTTATGAATCGTCTCTGAGCTGAAATTGGCCTAGATACTGTCATTTATTGCGTGTTTTACCGATAGCTGTTTTTGTTTATTATTGATCTGATGATTTTTCGTTGTACGCAGATCCCGGTATACCTGGCTATCGCGGGCCGTGTCCTCGTCCCGATGTTCCTCGTACGCCCTTCTGCGGTGTACCTGGTTTCGGGCCGTGTCCTGGTCCTCGTCCGCCGGACGACTGCGGTGAGTCTGGCTATACTCTCCAAATATTTGATAAATGTACTATAATTTTGTGTTTGTTTTTGTGAGCCCGGCTTTAGCCGCAAGCCGCCTGGTGATATAGGCAGCCTGTCTGGACTCTGGACCCCGGGCCGATGAGAGTTAGTGGCGCCACCAGAGTTCCAGATTTGCGTTCCTTGACAACGACGTCCGTTTTTTGATTTTAAAATATCATACAGGGTGGGTCAACACATAAGCTGTTGATTTTAAGCGAATATGTCAATAAAATTGAGAAGACAGGAGGAACGTCAACAAATACGAATAGCTACATCTATACAGAGACAAGAAGCTCAGCTATCGCCGAGGGACCGCGCGATGCGTCGTGTCAGTTGAAATCTTATTAATTGCCACAATGTAGAAATTGCTTACGTGACCCTGACCACGCCCACTTAGCGTTAGCCGTTGCGGAGATTTTACGTGCGGTGTAAAATTCTAAAACGGGTCAACTGACCCTGACTACGCCCCTTTCGGAAAGATTTTCCATCGGCAGGGTGGGACTAGGTAGTTCGGGGCAGTTACGGGTCACTCGAGGTCATCCGCAATGTCACCGTCCGATAGAGCGCATACGACTTTCTATTCGACTTTAATAGAAGCCGTGCGTCTATCTTGTACCATTTTCGAGATATAGCCAGTTATTTGTCGAAAGTCGCCGATTTTGACCATCCCACCTGCATTTGGCGTCCGCATGGGGGGTGACCCGGTCGAATTTCGTGAAGATCTTTAGCACCAAAAACTAGATTCCCTGCGCTACAGTGTGGTTTTGTTTGTGTGATCCTATGTTTAGCCGTTTAACTAGAATACCGACTTGTGACAGACACAGACACAGACAGACAGACACGGACGCAGGCCAGTGGCTAGTACTGCGCATGCATAGCATCACGCGGTAAAAATTAATTAATATTTAATTTTTAAAAATTTAATTTAGCAGAAAGGAAAGATACAACGTGATAATAGACGTCCGCAAGGAAGAAGCATCAATTCCACAACAAGCGCATTGACACGAGTTATTTTGGTAACAAAATACAGAGTTTAGATTTTTTATTTATTTATTTCAACGTCTTGTAGCATACAGTACATGACATCATGTATATGAGAAATTTGCATACACACAGAAACACAACACGAAAGATATACTACCGGCGATTAAAGGTGGTATTCAGCCACCACATACATAACCCCTAAATTTTTTAAACACACGCAAAAACAAACATAAAATGATAGTACACTTCAATCAAACATCAGGAGAGCAAAAAGGACTATTGCTATTTGCTAATCAGAATATTATTACCGCGCAGTGCTATGCTATGTCCGTGTGTCTGTCCGTCACAAGTCGGTGTTTTACTAAAACGGATAAACGCAGGATCACATGAACAAAACCACACGATAGCCCAGAGACTGTAGTTTTCTGACGCCAAAGATCTCCCCGATATTCGACTGGGGGGCGGGGGCGCCAAATGCAGGGGAAGTGGGTCAAAATCGGCGACTTTCGACAAATAACTGGCTATATCTCGAAAATGGTAAAAGGTAAAGATAAAGGTAAACGGAGTATAGCACTTCGCAACAAGCCTCACCGCTACGGGAACTCACGTGCCATATGGGATCACACAGTATTACCTGCTACCCGGCAGCGCTGACATTCCCGCCGTTACCCCAGCCGAAGCTGGTACTCGATTAAGCGACCTCGGAGGGACGCAAGGCTGAGTTGACCTAGTTGGCTGGTTACAGCCCGAGATGGTATACCCGCGCCCGAAGACGGTCACCCATCCCAGTTGTAACCGGGCCAGACGTGCGTTAACTTCGTTCATTGCCGAACTCCGCTAACCACTACGCCACGCCACCAAAAGATAGATACATACACACACACCCGTTTTACGGCCCTTTTGCCGGGAATACCCAGGTGAACCGGTACCAGAAAGATAAAACCAATCTGGATTTTACTGAAGCAAGAGATAGTGAGCGGCAGTGGCATCAACTGTGCCATATGCAAGTCTGCACCTCGCTCCAGACAGATAACCACGCCAGCACCCCACCACTCACTTTTTTACAGGCCGGATGCCCTTCCTGCCACCAAACCAACAGTGTCAAAGCACTGAAGGAATGAAAACATAGACACATAGTTTCTATTAAAGTCAAATCAAATCAAATCAAATCATTTTATTCGCTCATATAATACAAATATGTTTTACACATGACAGTACACGAGCTGGACAAACAAAAACAAAATATAAATCAAGAATAATGAGTACATACTATACAAAAATACAATAAACCGATAAAGTAAAACCATAGCTGTTGCTGAAAGGGGTGTGGTCAGGGTCAGCTGACCCATTTTAGAATTTTACACCCCATGTAATATCTCTGCAACAAAGTGAGTGCAACAGCTAATGCTAGAGACTTCCGATTTTGTACACGGGTCGGCCATGCGACGTCTTAGTCTTGTGATGAGTGAGTGTTCCCTAAGTGGACATGGTCAGGGTCACGCGAGCAATTTCTACATTGTGGTCTTAGAAAATTTCGCCACAAGAAGTCGTCGGTATACAGGTGATATACACAACTCGACCGTGGTCGGTTTGTTTATGACACCTATAAGACAATGGAAGCCTTCGATCGCGTCATGGTTGAGTGCACGTTTTTATTACACATCAGCCCACCTTAACCCTTTAACTTCATAACTTTGATTTGTTTAGGACTTGTCGTACAAGTAGTTTTTGCACTGTTGCGTGACAATTGGCAAGATTTCAACTGACACGACGCATCGCGCGGTCCTGTTTCTTTTTATATTATGTATGCTTCTACCTACGGGTGAATAAAGATGAATATAGCTGAGCTTCTTGTTTAGATACTGCAACAAGACAGTTCGTCTAAGAAAACTTATGAATCGTCTCAGTGAACTGAAATCGACCTAGATACTATCATTTATTGCGTGTTTTACCGTTTTACTGTCATTTTACCGATAACTGTTTTTGTTTATTATTTATCTAATGTTTTTCGTTGTACGCAGGTCCGCTTGGCTGTGTCGGGCCGATGACCGGCCCCACTGGTCCGGGCAGCAGGCCGCCTGGTGCGACCGGCGGGCCGATTGGTCTGCCCGGCTGGCCGATTGTTCTGCCCCCCGGGCCGATTGGTCTGCGGCCGATTGGTCAGCCCGGCGGGCCGATTGGTCTGCCCCCCGGGCCGATTGGTCTGCGGCCGATTGGTCAGCCCGGCGGGCCGATTGGTCTGCCCGGCTGGCCGATTGTTCTGCCCGGCGGGCCGATTGGTCCGACCGGCGGGCCGCTTGGTCCTACCGGCTGGATGCCTGGTGGCGGGCTGCGCTTTCGCCGGCAGGTTGGTTCTGGCAGCCCGGACAGGCCTTGCTATACAGGTACGATACGATACGATACCAGATGCTATTTTAACATGCGGTCGAAAGCCGACGTTGAGTCAGCTTAACTTAATCTACCGCACGGAAACAACAAGTAAAAAGTGTAAAACAGAAAAACTAAAAAGTAAAAACGGATATGCTCAGAAGTAACAGTAAAAGTCTGGGGAATCATGTAGTCAGTCCTGAAATAGAAAAAGGAAAGGCTGCAGTGGAAAAGATTTGCAGAAAAGGAAAGTTTTAAGCCTGGAGTGGAAGAGTGAAGGGGTAATGGATGATGAAAGTGGTGAGTCCATGGAACTGATGAAGGAAGTGCCACTCAAAAAACTGGGAGGTGAAGAATTGGAGAGATTAGTGCATGCTTGACGGAGGGAAACCGGGAGACGAGAGACGATGGAAGCATACTGGAAGGAACAATCTGTTATTCGTAGAGAAGATGATGTGGATGGATTGGCTTCTAGTCTAGTCTGTTGTGTTACACAAAGTGTTGAAGGTGAGCGTCGCGTGACCTACCCTGACTAACCCGGTGTCAAGGTAAGTCTTCGTCGAGTGAAAGCCAAATAAAGGCCTCTGGCATCGAACGATCGGATTATATTGCGCCTGCGATTCAGGGGCGTCAACATTGAGGGTCGCAGGTCGAGCGCCGAAGACGCGAGAATCGAGGCGCCGTATAGGCGTCGAGGGAGTGGGGTCTGGGGAGGGACTGTGCCCTGGGGTGTAGTGGTAAATTTTGATCTGGGGGAACGGTTTCCGAGACATAGGTCCCAGCAACGGGGGAGCTTGCGACCCCGCACACGGCGTGCAGCCGTGCTGGGGTGGGTGCGGGAGGGGGTCGCCCTCTCCCGCTGAGAGATTATGAGTCGCAGATGACACTCTACTCTTTCTTTCCTTCCTTCCGACTCACTTCGATACTAGCATGCGATCGTAGATCACACCCAGAATGCTCTAAATCAAATTTTGTCCTGGATTACTGCAAATCTTCTTACACTTAATTCCGCTAAGACTAAATTTTTGTTCATTGATTTTAGTAAACAACTTGCCAAAATCCACAAGTTCTCACTTAACACCACTCACTCTGCTCGAAACCTCGGCTTCATATTTGATGAACGCCTCACTTTTTCCGACCAGATCTCATCTGTCTCCAAGTCTTGCTGTTACCATATTCGTCAGCTTCGCTGTATCCATCCGTCCATACCTCGATACCAAAACGGCTTCCACCATCGCTACTTCCATTGTTTACTCCAAGCACGACTACTGCAACTCTTTTTATCACAAGATGCCCAAGTTGTCAGATCACCCGGCTCCAACAAATCCAGAACTCTCTTGCACGTGCTGTTGTCAAAGCTCCCAAATCTAGTCACATCACTCCCATCCTTCGGTCTCTGCACTGGTTAACGATAACCGAGCGCATCGAATACAAGCTCATGTCACTTACTTACAAAGTTCTCACAACCACCCAACCTTCATATCTGCATAACCTCATCACAGTTCAGCCTCCTCATAGCACTCGCTCTTCGTCTTTGGTCACACTCGCTCGTCCATCCACATCAAGCGCTTAGTGACTCTTTCGAATTTATAGGCGCTATATAAATATGTCTATCTATCTATCTATCATCTTCTTTACGAATAACAGATCGTTCATTTCAGTATGGTTCCCTTCGTCTGTGGAATCAACTACCGGCTTCTCTCCATCAAGCAAGCAGTAATCTCTTCAATTCCTCCATCGGTTCCATGAACTCACCACCTTCATCATCCGTCACCCCCTCATTCTTTCATTCGAACGTTCCTTTTCTGCAAATCCTTCCTACCGCATCCTTACTTTTCTTCTTCAGGATTGACTCATATTATTCTCGGACTGTTTACCAATTTGTGAGCATATCCGTTTTTTACTTTTTATTTTTTTTGTTTCCCACTTATTAGTTTTTGTTTCCGTGCGGTAGATTAAGCTTTTGAGTCGTGTCGTATGTACAGGGTATGCCAATTTAAAAAAAAACAACACCTAGAACAAATTCATATCTCCGCAATTGTAGTATTTTTTAAACGAAACTTACAAATTTTACAGCGGATGATTTAGCCCATTAAAACAACAAATTTCGTTTTGATATTTGGTTTGGTTTATAAATCACAACAGTTTGATTTAGAAGTACTTTTTACCTAAGTGAAGGAGTTATTAATCTGCGATTCCGATATAACAGCACTAATATTTCAATCTTGCACACAAATTTACTAATTATTCACATGCATATTATTTTTTTAAATATAACGTCATTTTTGACGTCATTGTTAGTCGTTGTGATATTATTGATAAACTTTATCGTCATCATTTGTTCGTGTTTTACTCGTATGATGGGTAAACTGAGTTGGACAGGGATGTGAACTTGTGGTCGAGTGGTCTGTCTATAGATAGGGTGAAGTAACGTCACAGAATCTATGGCCACGACACGACCGCAATTTTGTGGGTATAACATGTCATAATGTGACTTGTTAAGGGTTTTACCCACAAGATGGAGGCGAAAACCCAGCTGGCACAGATATGGATCGAAATTACGTCACTGTCATCCTATGCATACAGCCACTCGACTAGGGAGACAGAAACTGGCTAATGAAGACAAAATGCGCATTGACACGCTTCGTGAGCAAAGATTTGGAGATAAGGCGATGAGAGCGAGTTACCTTGACAAAAACCGGAGCTTGAACACGTTGAAGACGATTTGCTGTGGGTCGACGAGACTGGTTCAGCAGTGACGCGTTGTGTAGGCAGCCGTAGGCTGATTTGCCACAAGAGCTCATGCTTACAGCAATCGTATCATTTCGGAGCAGACTTCGATCGTATGCTGCTACAGCTAGTGGACATTCTGAACAATCTGTTTAATGTACTAAGTGGGCAGTAGAGATGACCGGGAATGGATTTTACATTGTCATTCCCTCAATCCCTCCCATTCCCATGCAGTAAATTCCCATTCCTTCTCATTCCAATTACCAAGTTGAAGTCTTACAAGCCGCCACGCGCCGTGCCGGCTTGAATTTTGTTACTCCTTTCATTACACTTATACATGTATTGTTTCGTATAAAGTCGAAATTTCGTCTACAAAGTTGAGGCCTAACGTAAAGCAGTCAGAGTAGGCATACATAGTAATGTAAAATTTCACATATACAGGGGCGCACGGCATTCCAATCGGCCGTTGGCATTCACAACAACGACACTAATGGCATGATGTGCAGAAACAGTCGCCAGGGGGCATGGCCGTGTGCAGGGGGGGTGACGTCCAGGGAGGAATGTTTTAGCTGTCCTCGATCCGACCGTTGGCCACACCATGGACGTACTTACTTGATGATGTCCATCCGGAAAATTCGTCACCAAATACTGTAAATCTAAATCATATGGATTACCAAATACTCTGGATCTAAATCATGTGGATTACTCGGTGTGGGGGCATTACAACAGACGGTGTATCATTACTAAAATTTCAGGCACTGATCAGTTGAAACGCGTGCTAATGGATTTCTGGGCTCAGCTAATTAAACAAAACCCATTAACCGAGCGGTCGACCAGCTGTCTAAAACACTGATGATGGTTATCAAGGCAAGAGTGCCCACGTTAAATGTGTTTGGACTAACTGTGTGTACTAATTAGCGTTTTGTGATTTTCCGTATTTGAATGAAAAATGGGATAAAATTTATGCGTTGTTGTCACATTTAGCATAATTTAAAATGTGTTGAATATTTATGCTAACCACGCAAAGAATATATATAATTTTCCTGATATCCAAATTCTCTGTGTCTTGCTTCAGTAAAATCCAGATTGGTTTTTACCGCGCGATGCTATGCATCCGCGGTACTAGCCATGGCCCTGTTTCTGTGTCTGTCTGTCTGTGTCTGTCACAAGTCGGAGTTCTACCAAAACGGTTTAACGTAGGATCACACAAACAAACCCGCACGATAGCCCAGGGACTCTAGTTTTCTGACGCCAAAGATGGCCGCGAAATTCGACCGGGATCAACCCCTGCGGGGGTGACAAATGCAAGTGGGGTGAGTCAAAATAGCCGACTTTTGACAAATTACCGGCTATATCTTGAAAACGGTACAAGATAAACACATAGTTTCTATTAAAGTCGAATAAAAAGTCCTATGCGCTCTATCGAATGGTGGCATTGCCCATGACCTTGAGTGTTCCCTAAAAACCTAAAACCACCCCATTTTCTGCATTTTGCACTGCCATTTATAGCTTCGTTACGTGTGAACATAGAGACTTAAAATTTGGTACATTGATTTGCCATAGCAAGTCCCACCCTGCCGATGAAAAATCTTCCCTGAAAGGGGCGTGGTCAGGGTCAGGTGACCCGTTTTAGAATTTTACACCTCATGTAAAATCTCCGCAACGGCTAACGTTAGAGACTTCAAATTTCGTCCGCGGGTCGGCCATGTGAAGTCTTAGTGTTGTGATGAGTGAGTGTTCCGTAAGTGGGCGTTGTCAGGGTCACGTGAGCAATTTCTACATTGTGGACTTAGAAAATTTCGCCACAGCAAGTCGTCGGTATACAAGTGATATCCATAACTCGTCCGTGGTCGGTCGGTCGACTCGATCGCGTCATGGTTGAGTGCACATGTTTATTACACATTGTCTTCCTGTAACGCTTTTACTTCATAACTTCGATTTGTTTAGGACTTATCGTACAAGTAGTTTCTGCACTGTTGCGTGGTAATTGACAAGATTTTAACGGACACGACGCATCGTGCGGTCACTCGGCGATAGCTGAGCTTCTTATATCTTTCTGGTGCCGGCTCACCCAGGTAGTCCCGGACAAAGGGCCGTTAAACGGCTGTGTGTGTGATATCCAAATTTAACTTTTTTTCTAGACGAAACTAGGAAACTTTTGAAATGCAAGATTGCTAATGTATTGGTGGGCTTTACACGCCTTCCTACCACTAACTGCTGCAAAGTTACTAAGTCGCAAAACAGTCCAGTTTCGGCCCAACCTGTAAAATAATCAGAGTGTGTGATTGTTTCAGATCGCTCTCCAAATAACACGGCTCATATACTGTTCACTGGACCAAATACAACAACAACTAATACTGAAGTTTGTGGTAAAGCGCAGAATTTCTCGGATTTTTACTTCGAATGCAAAATAGATCTGCAGTCAGACACAGCAGACAACGCTCGTTATAACGTTTCTTTAACGTTTGACGGCGAACCAGATAAAAGCAAACCCGAGACTCATGTCACGCTGGATTCGACGTCGCGGGTCGCGAGATTTCCATCTTCGTCGTTGATTGGAAACATGGGAAAATCGGTATTTATTGCATGTTTTCAACAGTATTTTAATGCGTCATGTGTCATTTTATCTTTCGATAAGACCAGTTTAAATGCACGTTTACACTATGCGCGTGTGAACAATCAGTTACATTTTAATCAAATACCAATCTTTATGTAAACTGGTAGGCATAAGACCTGTGATAGACCGAGTTCAAACTAGACTTTGTTCAAAATGATCGACTTCAAACTAAACTGTGGTTTGAGTTCAAATGTTGCACCGTTGTCGTTTCCGCTGAAAAAGCAGGTATTCTGATTTTCGCAGAGATTTCATCTTAGCAGCAGCTGCGATGTCTTAATTGAGGCAGAAAAAAGAACCACTTTTCTTTTTTGAGTAAATCTTTTAATACGCAATGTAATATGACAAATAATTAGTACTGTTATTGTTACTTATTCAATTTCTGGAATTTCCTCACCTTTCTATGCAAAAAAAGAGCAGGAAAAGACATGTGAGGAGTTTGGATGCATGGTCGGAGATAAGGTAGAGGAAGTAAAATGGAAAGGTCTGTGTGTAAATGGTCACTGGCAACAGATGAAAGGTATAATGATGGAAACCGCGCAGGACATATGTGGAATGACATAGGGTCCACCCTGACACAAGGAAACATGGCGGTGGAATGAGGAGGTTGCTGAAGCAGTTAGGAATAAGAAGATAAAGTATGGAAAGTGGAAGAAAGAAAACACTGAAGAGGCAAGGATGGAGTATAAGAAGAGTAGACAAAATGCGAAGAGAG
>Ga0126332_10000945_pt1 | contig 10033 bp, 8 predicted proteins | sample InaspJWI42metaG_FD_94482 | JGI IMG/M metagenome (GOLD analysis project Ga0126332, IMG submission 94482) | Marine gutless worms symbiont microbial communities from Oahu, Hawaii - Inanidrilus sp. 2 OAHU.JWI-42 metaG | ecosystem: Host-associated > Annelida > Digestive system > Unclassified | place...
TTTCCGCTTGCAATAACTTTTATTATCTCACAAAAAATACCTCAACTATTTGAATTATTATGATTTATTGACGGTTCTAATACCTAATTGCAATTTAAGGAGATCAAGTTTCCTGAATTTACTCTCACTGACGCTACAAACCCAATGAACCCAATGAACTCAACGAACCCAATGAACCCGATACCGCATCTCTGCGGGAAGGAATGAAGAAAGCATGGCCGAACAAAAGATAACACTGCCGATTACCGGCATGACCTGCGCCAATTGCGCGGCCAACATCGAGCGCGGTGTAAAGAAGCTGGATGGTGTCGACACTGCCAACGTCAATTTTGCCAGCGAGCAGGCCGCGGTCACATTCGACCCACAGCAGCTGCATATCCGCGATGTGGTATCCAAGATACAAAACTCGGGATACAACGTCACCACCGCCAAGGTTGAATTACCGATTACCGGCATGACCTGTGCCAACTGCGCGGCCAACATCGAGCGGGCGTTAAACAAAAAGGTGCCAGGGGTCGTCAATGCAGGGGTTAATTTTGCTTCGGAGCGGGCCCTGGTGGAATACATCCCCGCAGTGGTGAGCATGGATGATATGATTGCTGCTATTGAAAAAGCCGGTTACGGCGCCATTGCCCCGGATGAAAGCCTGGATACAGAAGACACGGAGCAGGCTGCCCGGAATGCGGAAATCAAGGACCAGACCCGTAAATTCATCGTCGGTGCGATGTTCGCTCTGCCGCTTTTTATTTTCAGCATGGCCCGCGATTTCGGTCTTATCGGTGCCTGGAGCCATGCCGTGTGGGTGAACTGGGTTTTCTGGGTCCTGGCAACGCCGGTTCAGTTTTACACCGGCTGGGATTATTACCGGAACGGTTTTAAAAGTCTACGCAATCGCAGCGCCAACATGGACGTTCTGGTGGCCATGGGATCTTCGGTGGCCTATTTTTATTCCATTGCCGTCATCCTTTTTCCGTCTGTCGGCGCCCATGTCTATTTTGAAACCTCGGCTGTTATCATCACCCTGATCAAATTGGGAAAGGTGCTCGAATCCCGCACCAAAGGTCGAACCGGCGGGGCCATTCGCAAACTCATCGGGCTACGTCCCAAGACAGCCACCATCATTGAAGCAGGGGCCGAAAAAAAAATCCCCATCGCGCATGTCAAGGTCGGTGTTACGGTGCTTGTGCGTCCGGGTGAACGGATCCCGGTTGACGGCGTTGTCCTGGAGGGCGATTCTTCGGTCGATGAGTCCATGCTGACCGGCGAACCGCTGCCGGTGGACAAACGCAACGGCGATACGCTGGTCGGAGGAACGATCAACGGTGAAGGGCTGCTGCGTTTCACCGCCACGCGCGTGGGACGTGAAACCGTGCTGGCGCAGATCATACGCCTGGTGCAGGAAGCCCAGGGCAGCAAAGCGCCCATCCAGGCGCTGGCCGACCGGGTGGCTGCCGTATTTGTGCCGGCGGTTATCGTCACCGCCCTGGTGGTGTTTTTCATCTGGTGGGCTGTTGCCGGTGAGTTCGTTCCGGCCATGATTCGTCTGGTGGCGGTTCTGGTCATTGCCTGCCCCTGTGCCCTGGGTCTGGCCACTCCCACGGCGATAATGGCCGGAACCGGCAAGGGCGCCGAAAGTGGAATTCTGTTTAAAAACAGTGAAGCCCTTGAGACGGCTACCCGCCTGGCAACGATCGTTCTGGACAAAACCGGAACAATCACCCAGGGGAAACCGGCCGTGGCGGATGTCGTGCCGCTCGAGCAGCACAGCCGGGAAGAACTTTTAAAAATCGGTGCATCGGTTGAAAGAGGGTCCGAGCACCCGGTGGGCAAGGCGATTGTGAATGCGGCCCAATCCAAGGGTATCGATCTTTTTGATCCGGCGGAATTCAAAGCCACCGGCGGGATGGGTGTTCAGGCCCGGATAAACGGCCATCTGGTAAAACTGGGCAAACCCGGTTGGTTTGAAAATCAGGGAATCGATATCCGCCATATTGAAGATCAAATCAAAGCGATGCAATCTCAGGGTAAAACCGTCATGGTGGTGGCCAATGACGACACAGTCTGCGGTATGATATCCGTATCCGATATGCTGAAACCCGAATCCAAAGCCGCCGTCGCCGAAATACATGATCAGAAAATCAAAGTCGTCATGCTGACCGGCGACAACCTCCAAACCGCCCGAACCATTGCGAAACAGGTGGACATTGACGAAGTCGCCGCCGAAGTGCGGCCGGATGAAAAAGCCTCCCAGGTTAAATCTCTGCAGGTGGACAGCCGCAAGGTCGGTATGGTGGGCGACGGCATCAACGATGCACCGGCCCTGGCGCAGGCGGATGTGGGTCTTGCGATCGGCACCGGCACGGACGTGGCTATCGAGACGGCGGATGTGATTCTGTCCAGCGGCAGTTTGACCGGTGTACCCCGGGCGATCCGCATCAGCCGGGCCACGATGCGCACCATCAAACAAAATCTATTCTGGGCCTTCGGCTATAATGTAATTCTTATCCCGGTTGCGGCCGGAATTTTAAATCCCTTCGATTTCCTGCCTATGTTTCTGCGCCAGCTGCATCCAATCATGGCCGCCCTGGCCATGGCCTTCAGCAGCATTTCCGTTGTCTCCAACAGTCTGAGACTGTATCACGCTAAAATCAAATAGTTTCTGGAAAAGAGCGAACTTCAGTCGACCGGCTTGACATCTGTACATAATTCAAGATAAATGTCACATGCACAACTTGATGGATTTTAATATCAAGATTCCGTGATTAACGAAGTCTTATTAAAACCTTGCTGGAGTTTCATCGTATGATCATATTATAAAAATGGAGGAGATACCAATGACCGACATGGATAAACAAGCTGATCTGGCTGGTCCGGGTGTAAGCACCTATGAAGAAGTATCAAAGATTTTGCCCGAAGATTATTTACCGCTCCAGAAGCCTATGGAACGCATGAAAGCTCTTTTTGAGGTCAAGCGCTATATAGAAGATAACCTGTGCCGGGAACTCAACCTCCAAATGGTGCAGGTGCCGCTGATCGTAGATACCGATAGCGGGGTCAACGATTATTTAGATCGCGACGGTTCACGAACACCCATTGAATTCCCCTGCGGATTGGGTCTGGAAAAACCCATTTCAGCCCAAGTGGTGCAGGCCGCCACCAAATGGAAGCGCATGGCCTTAAAACAGTTTGATTGCAAAATTGGTGAGGGAATATGCACCGATATGAAAGCCGTGCGCAAGGATTATTTCCTCGATCACGACCACTCGGCTTATGTCGACCAGTGGGACTGGGAACGTGTGATTACCCCGCAAGAGCGTAATCTTGATTTTTTAAAGGATATCGTTACCCGAATATGGAAGGTTATCTATGGTGCCGGCAAACATATTCAGAACCTTTACCCGAATTTGCAAACCGATAAATATCCCGACTTTCCCGAAAAACTGCAGTTTTTCCATGCCGAAGAAATACTAGACCGATATCCGGACCTACCGCGCAAACAGCGTGAGACAAAACTGATTCAAGAAGTCGCTCCGGCCGTTTTCATCATAGGAATCGGCTGGGTTCTAAAGGATGGCTACCCGCACGAAATGAGAGCTGCCGACTACGATGATTGGGTGACCGAAACCATCAGCAAGGATGGAGAAACCTTGCACGGCCTAAACGGCGATATTCTGGTCTGGAATCCGGTAACCCGACGGCGTCATGAACTCACATCAATGGGCATCCGCGTTACCAAAGATTCCTTGAAGGTTCAGTTAAAAATATCAGGACAGGAAGATTTTCTTAAGCTACCCTATCATCAAGCGATTCTCAACGATGAGATCCCTTTGTCCATTGGCGGAGGCATCGGCCAATCGCGGACTTATATGTACCTGCTGCGCACGGCCCATCTTGGTGAAGTAAGCGACACGGTCTGGCCGCAGCAGCTTAAAGATATTTGCAAGCCTAAAAACATTAACGTTCTTGAATAGAAAAAAATTATAATAATTTTATAATCCATTATTCATTCTTGCTTTTTCTCTGCGCAGCTGCTGAAGACTTTGGCCGCTCTGGCCATTATCTTCAGCAGCATATCCGTTGTCTCAAACTGCCTGAGACTGTACCGTCACCTAACAATTAACTAGTATTCGGGATACAGCGGCATTCAGCCGATAGGCTTGACACTTGTTCACTGTTCAAGATAAATGACTTAGGGCTTTTCTCTTGACCTCCACGAATTTAAAAATAGTATTCTGGCTGCCTTATCAATTCCTGTCCCAAAAAGGAGCATAAATAATGAAACAATCCAAAATAGCACTTAAACCTTACCTGGATACGATTAGCGGGTATTGCGATTCTCTCTCCAATGAAGAGTTGACAGAAATTATTATCCGTCTTGCAAAAGATGTCCCGAATCCGGGCAGGGTATCATTTCTGGAAAAATTTCAGTCCTGCCTATCGAACGCCAAAGCGGAAATGAGTTTTGACGCTGGCCCGGTTGAACAGATTCTTGATAACATTGAGGCGCTTAAAGAAAACATGGAGGAGAGGATTGAGTCAATCGAAGACGGAAGTTACTGGAATGATCCTGATGGCTGGGGAGATGATGAATATTATAACGATGAACCCGATTATATCAGTGAAGATCAGGTTGAAGAGTTAGATTCATTCTTTGATGATGCTGAAAGCCTGTTTCTGAATGACAGACTCGAAGATGCCCGGAAGGTGTATGAGGCTTTGTTCAGCTTGATCAATGATATCAAGGAAATCGCCTATATTTCACTTGGGCAGGAGACAGATATCCGGGAAGCGCGAGCAAGATATTGTCGCTGTGTCTATGAAACCTCAGATGCACGCACAAAATTGGATGAATTTGTTACTGCCATGGAAATCGATGTGTCCGTCCCTTATGATGAAAATGAATATAATGAGGACTACCCCATGCTGCAGGATGTTATGGATGCCAGGCCGGGTGAAATCGCGGACATGGAATCTTTCTTGCCGGCCTGGAAGAAAGTTCTGGCCAAAATAGGAACAAAAACCAGACCCGCGGTTTTACTCCTGGAGGCAGTTGATCACCTTGAAGGTATCAGCGGCGTATCACGGCTGGCAAAGAAATGGAAAGGTAAACAACCTCAGGGTTACATATATTGGCTCAACATCTTGAAAACGGGAAATGACCCCCAAAGCGTCATAAAAGTAAGCACGGAAGCTCTGAAAGTATTAAAGGAGGGTAGGTTTAGGGAGCGTGTCGCGCAATATTTGATAGATGCGGCAGAAAAACTAAATGATGACGAACGCTTAATGTTCGGAAAACGGGAAAAATTTTTTTCCCACATGAGCGATCAAAACTTGCTTGATTTTGTGGATGAAGCAAACAAACTGAATGCAAAAGGTGAGGAACTCGAAAAGGTTATTCAATTTTTCAAGGCGCGAAAATCAATGGATGATAATGAAAAAGTCCTTTATCTCAAAACCTTTTTGATGTCAGGAGAACTAAATGAGGCGGTAGGCATGGCAAAACATGCAAAAAGTGTGGGGTGGTCTTATCGTAGTAATGCCGGTGTCGTTTTCGGGTCCGTACTATCTGCTCTTACCGGTTATTCTGAAAAGGCAGGCACTATAAAAATTCTTCTCAAAGGTTATGCAAACCAAGTATCTGTCTATTCAGGTAATTTTTTAATCGATGACGGCACGCGTACCTCCTTCTACGATGAGATTATTAAAGGGCTCAAACAAAAAAAAGAGGTTAAATCCCAGGCAAAAGGATCACTTCCCTGGGCTGAAAAAATCGGGAAAAGCCGGATTGATCATATTGTTTCCAACAAGCACAGGGGTGCCTATGAAAGAGCCGCACAGGTGCTGGGTTCTCTTGCCGAGACTTATGTGGCAATGGGCCGGAAAGGCGAGGCGGTAAAATTACTGCATACATATTATCGTGAAAAATATAAAAGATTCCGTGCTTTCCGAAGGGAGGTAAAAGCAGTTGTAATTGGTTCGGATCTATTGAGAAACTGCGGTTTTTTACCATAAATATATAGGATAAACTTGATTAACAGTCCTATTATGATAATTCGTGGATATCGACGCGAGGAATTTCCGGTCCAAGTTTATGTCTAATCTCCGCGCTTTGAAGTTTCCCAATTGGTATTTGATTATACGGACGGATTTTCTTCCATACCTGCCTGATACCTACCATTTTTCTTTTTTTACCAATTGATTTTGTCTGGACTGCTGGTGAGGATTAATTTTTTGTAACCCATCCGTAGTTTCTGGTTCAATACAGGCAATTTTCACAACATGTGCCTGATCAAACAAACTTTACTCTAACTGATTTGGATTGAAATTTATGATTGAAGGAGGATTATTGGCCGGGAAAGTATCACGACGCTCACTTCTCAAGGGGGGGCTGGCCGCGGCCTGCACCTTGGCGGCTTCCACCCTGCCGGTGGCGGCTTCAGAAATAACAGATGAAAGACAGCAGCTAGCCACGCTGCTGGATATTCGCAAATGCGTCGGCTGTGAAGCCTGCGTGGAAGCATGCGCTGAAATAAATTCCCCCAAGCACCCTGAACCGCATAAACCGTTTCCCAAGATGTATCCCACCCGGGTTAAAGCATCTGACTGGTCGGACAAACGCGACGTCACCGATCGTCTCACACCTTACAACTGGCTGTCTATTCAACATGCAACGGTAGAAATTAACGGTGAAGAAACCGAGCTGACGATTCCGCGCCGCTGCATGCACTGCGTCAATCCGCCCTGCGTAAAGCTCTGCCCATGGGGGGCGGCAAAACAGCTCGATAACGGAATTTCAAGAATTGATGCGGATATTTGCCTGGGAGGATCCAAATGCAAGAAGGTTTGCCCCTGGGATATTCCCCAGCGCCAGACCGGTGTGGGGCTGTATCTGGACATATTGCCCAGCTTTGCCGGCAATGGGGTAATGTACAAATGTGATCGCTGCTACGATCGTATCGCTGATGGTGAACTGCCGGCCTGCATCGAGGCCTGCCCGGAAGACGTGCAAACCATCGGCCCGCGTGAAGAAATAATCAAAATGGCCCATCATCTGGCCCAGGAAATCAACGGCTATATTTACGGTGAGAATGAAAACGGCGGCACCAACACGATTTATGTTTCTCCGGTGCCATTTGAAGAATTGAACAGGGTCGTCACCAAAGGCAAGGGGATGCCTCATCTGGAGCCTGTCCGCGACACCATGGCTCAGGCCAACAACCTGGCGGCGGCAATGATTATTGCACCGTTTGCTGGAATGGCGGCAGCAGCGGGAAAAATTTACAAACGGTCAAAGGAGTAAAATCGAATTCGATTAAATCGTCCTTCTGGCGAAGGCCAGAATCCAGTTGTTTCAGTATGTTCTGAATGCCGGATCCGTCATCCCGGACTTGATCCGGGACCGGCATGAAGAATTCGGACTTCTCACGACAGCATCAAAATTAAATAACCAAATCCTAAATTCACGGTTTTATGTAAAGCAGAAAACAGGAGCAGAATAGGAATGACTGATCGAGTGAAATCTAAAGTGGCCGTCTTGAAAGAACAAAGCATCGTTCGTATTCTCTACATCATAACTGTATTCAGCATGGCACTGACCGGCTTCGGTCAGATGCCGATTTACAAACGGTATTATCTGGCCGATATCCCCGGGTTACAGTGGTTGGCAAATTTTTGGACGACGCGTTACGTGCATTATCTCGGTGCGGTGCTGTTGCTCGCACTGCTTGCTTATGTAGTGTTCGGTTATGTGGCGTTGGACCGTAAAAAAGACAAAATCACTATAACCGGCTACTTGCGTGGTGTACTCCTGGCCGGGATCGTCACGACGGGGATACTGTTCATTCTTAAAAATTTTCCGGTTTATTTGTTTCCACCGGCTTTTATCACCGTGCTGGATTTGGGCCATCTTGGGTTTGTCATGTCTTTTCTTCTGGTTAATCTGTATTGCCTGGTTTTTAAAAAGAAGTGGACAACCACACGCTAACATCTTATAAATATGACATGAGGTGATGTTATGAAGGACTATCTTATTATACTGGCAGTGATCGGAATCTGGGTTCTGCTCCAGAGATACATCCTGCCGAAGATGGGCGTATCCACCTGAATGAGCGAAGCTTGTCAGGTGACAAGAAAAGAGAATCATGACCACCAATCGGGATCGGAAGAAGATCATTGATGAAGATACGGAGCTGATTGAGGCTATAAATTCAGGGCGGCATGAGCTGTTTCGGGAGCTTGTAAAACGCTACGAACAGAGGCTGTACAATTTCGGGCTGCGTATGTGCGGGGATATCTGCGACGCCGAAGATCTGGTTCAGGATACATTTTTAAATGTATTCAAATACCTGAAAGATTTCAGGTTCGAAACAAAGTTCAAGAATTGGCTGTACCGGATTGCCACCAGCACATGTATTAAAAAGCGGAGAAAATCAAAATTCGCACCGGAACGTGAAATATCGTTGGATGATTTCGTGCCCAAAGATAACGGTTCGGTTCCGGCGGATATACCTGATTGGGCGCAGTTGCCCCTTGCGCAACTGCTGAACGAGGAACTTTCAATCCATTTGAAAGAGGCTATTCTTTCACTGCCGGAAAAATATCGGCTGGTGGTTGTCTTGCGGGATCTTGAAGGATTCTCCACAGCAGAAACCGCGCAAATACTAAATTTGAAGCCCTCAAACGTCAAAGTCAGACTTCATCGCGCGAGGCTTTTTTTAAGAGAAAAATTGAAGGGATATTTCGAGCAATGACCCAAGATGAAAATGATCAACACGATCCCAAGCATTGTCTGGAAATGTTTAAAAAATTATCGGAATACATCGACGGGGAATTAGACAGCGTAACATGTGAGGAACTGGAAAGGCACGTCGAAGAATGCATCCCTTGTAAAATCTGTCTTACGACGCTTAAAAAGACCGTCAAGATCTGCAATGAAATGGAATCGAACCCTGTGCCGAAAGCCGTCTCTCAGAGATTGAAGGAGATGATTCAGAACCTGCCGCACAATGGATCGATGGCTCAAAAAAGATAAATTAAAGCGGATAATTTCCGGTGAGTAATGCCTCGCAATTCTAACGGCACCGCGGCGGCAGTCTTCCTGTCATCGATGCAGTATTGGATTATGATGAATTAATTCACAACTCTAAAATCCCCGAATTCCATAATCCCACGAAAGATCCTTAATACGGAGATATCTTCTCCGGTGAATCCGTGAAATTTTATTTTAGGATGGCATTTAGGGTGGCGTCAGTGTTTGATAAATATTGCACTATGGCTGAAGCGCACAATCGGAGTTGCATGTACCGACAGGCCTGTCGACTGGGCGGCGTTAATAATTTCTTGAAAGATTGATGGTGAAACATGAAACTTGGGTTCAGCCACAAATAGTCTTCCTTTTGGGGTCATATTTGATGCTAACTGCCGGAAAAAAGCAATGCGATCCGGCACTTCGTGAACCATCCAGAATGCAAGCACAAAATCTGTTCCTCCGTTTAGGCCGATGTCACCCGGGTCGCAAAGATGCGGCTGAATTCGGTGGGCCACACCGGCACGTTTTGCACGTTTCAGCGTAATATTCAGCATTTTTTGCTGCAGGTCGACGGCAATCACGCGTCCACTGTCACCGACCATTTTTGCCATCGCAATCGAAAAATATCCCATTCCACAACCGACATCCATGACCGTCATGTCTTCTTGCACATAGGGCGCCAGCATGTGCTGGGGCTTGTGAAAGAGTCTGCGCAGCGGGTTGTCAAAGGAGTAAGCCATCCACCAGGGGCAGACATGGTCCTTTTTCAAGACATTGTGTTTCGTAGCCATTATTTTGGTTTCTTTTTGTCCCACGCAAAGACGCCAAGACGCAAAGGATTCATATAAGCAGCATCACTTGGTGCCTTTGCGGCCTTGCTTGATAAACTCAGGAAACTTGATCTCCTTAAATTGCAATTAGGTATTAGAACCGTCAATAAATCATAATAATTCAAATAGTTGAGGTATTTTTTGTGAGATAATAAAAGTTATTGCAAGCGGAAAA
>Ga0126332_10000946_pt1 | contig 10032 bp, 8 predicted proteins | sample InaspJWI42metaG_FD_94482 | JGI IMG/M metagenome (GOLD analysis project Ga0126332, IMG submission 94482) | Marine gutless worms symbiont microbial communities from Oahu, Hawaii - Inanidrilus sp. 2 OAHU.JWI-42 metaG | ecosystem: Host-associated > Annelida > Digestive system > Unclassified | place...
AATGAATACAAGATTACACTAATACCACCATGTTCATGCTATTATTTTAGCACCTAATCCAGAAAAAAGTGGTTCATATGAGCACTATAACTGGCAAATGATGGCAAATTAGTCTGCTTACTTAAAATTATTGTACTATATGGCAACACTTAAAATAAACATATTCAAATCAACTGAACAACAGCTGGACACACTCACCCAAGAAATGATAACGATGCAAACGCCGACAATGATGGGAACAATGTTGGTGGTGATGCCGAAACGGTTCATATGCACGGGCATCATGAGCGCAAACAGGCCAGTGATGAACAGCATAAAACGCAGCTGTCGGTTCATCTTGGCGACAGCAAGCAGAGTCACCCAGAATGAGAGGATGGAACAGAAGAAGTCGGAGAATTGCAGTGAGCTGTATGGAGCAACACAGTGCCAGTGCTTGGACCACGTCATCATGTCACACCAGTGATACAACTGCATGCACACATACACAAAAGTCAGCAAGTACAACGTTTACAAAAAAACACTGGTCATATAAATGAATTGGACATGCTGAAGTTTGACGTAGGGGATAACGAAAGCTGCTCGACACATCGTGGATCTTGCTTTCAAGCTCCATGCTCAATTTAAAGTGCTTTGGTTAGATGATATGAAGACATCCGGCCTGTGATAAATATATCCTATTTATCAAAAAGGTTTCCCTTCCGAAAAACAGTGGAAGAGAGAAACCAATGAGAAGTCACTAACCCAGAATCATCTGGAACAAACACACACATACACACACATGTTTAACGGGGTGAGCCGGTACCAGAAAAGTAAAACCAATTCTGGATTTTACTGAAGCAAGAGACAGTGACATCAGTGGCATCAGCTGGGTCATATGCAAGTCTGCACCTCGCTCAGGACAGATAACCACGCCAGCACCCACCACTCTAGTTTTTTACAGGCCGGATGCCCTTCCTGCCGCTCAACCAACAGCATCAAAGCACTGAAGGAATCATCTGGAAAATGGCTGTTAATGATGGACGGTAGAAGCAGCAAAAATACAAACGTTCTCTACTTAGTGGAAGACCTACATCATCTCCATGATTCTGCTTACAGTGGATGCTACTCTATAATATGCGCACTCCTGGTCATATATATGCACTGAAGTCAGTATTACCAAGCATAAGCAAGCATTTTACATCTTGCCACTTACCGACATCAAGCTAGTGAGCTGAACTTAGATAGGTATGTATGAGTCGTATATCATGATACACAGGGATCTGTGACACTAGCCACAGCAACAAAGATTTAATCGTATGTATGAGATATATTATAAGGCTCAGTTATCATTTTATAATAGTCACCACTAAAGACTCCAGCAGCATACCTCAAAAGTGTCACTAAATGACACATTTGATTTCTGTTTTAACTAAAAGCAGCCAACAGCTCAGTTTTTTTAACCACCCTGTACAAATGTAACTGTTACAAGATGTCAATGCCACTGGCCAAACCGTGGAGAAGATCATGTTGGCGACATAAGCGACGGCTTCGACGAAGTACCAGCGCCAGCATGCGACAATGATTGCTGGCAGAAAGCCGAGGTTGCTCAGTGTCAGCAGTGCGGTGTACAGCTTCTGCATGGCTTCACTGGCCGCTTCTGTGTCATCCTCACACGAGCAGCCACGGTAACCTAGCACACCGCGGGAATGTCACCTCTGCCGGGTGGCAGGTAACACTGTGTGATCCCATGTGGCATGTGAGTTCCCGTAGCAGTGTGGCAACCTTGCGAACTGCTATACACTTGTTACTTACTTACCGCAGCTCAGTTACAGCAACAGAGCTATTTATATTGCACCCCTACTGGAAGACTGACAGCACATCACAAAACAATCATCAGTCTGTTTCCCAGTTATGTTCTCCCAGTTATAAGTTTCTGGAAGAGAAACGTTTTCAGCTGGCAACATGAGGTGTTGGTGATCAACTGCAGCAGCTTCAGCTCTGTCGACAGCCTGTTCCAAAGAATACTGTGTCTGCAGAAAAGTTTTCGTATCTTCATTTCATAACCTGGCAGTCAAGGCTAGCAGACTTTGCCCGATAACCAAAATTGTTACTGCCGTGCTTAGTTATCTGTATGTGAAAACATGCCACCACCCACAAAACTGGAGGTGCACAACTGTCATCAGAGGAGGAACAAGCTTCAAACACCGACAAAATGCACACATTTTTTAAGTGTGGACATGCAGTTTTCAGACATGAGAGCAGACAAACATATGAACTGACACACATACAAACATGCTGATCACATTATCTGTACCCTCCCAGGGAAACAACAACAACAACAACGACCGTTTAACGGCCTTTGATCCGGGACAACCCGGGAAAAGTAAATATAAATGACATTTTTGATATACTGCATTCCACCTGACACAAAAAATTAGTCATTTTCATAGGCCCAACACAACAAATCCAGACAAGCACCAGTGAACCCAACTATGTCATAACACCTAAATATATTAAACAAAATTAAAATGAAAACTAAATCCACTAAATCCAGGTTTGATGTCTTGTACAATATCTGAGTTGGAAATGAAATGGAACACTTTTACAACAGGGCAACTGACATGTGGCAACATGCAACAATCATGCTGCCACACGTCACAGTTTGTATACTTTGCTGTTCTGTGAAGGAAAATTCAAAATTGTCAACAGCAAGTAAAACTGAATACAGCATATTCTGCTACACGAAAAATCAAATAATTTGCTATCATGTTACCGGCTATGCAACGGCAAGCTGTATAAGAATAGACACCCTTGGTGTAAGCAAGGCACATGCCACCATTGTGACAACCATCATTGATGCATGAGCCAATGTCGACATTCAGAGACAAGCCCAGCAAACTCTCACATCTCTGCATTTGCCTGCAATGCACAGCCAGTAACCGTCACTATGCAGCTGCTGCTGCAATTTGCAAGCCTCCATCAGACTGGAAACGACTTCCAGGAAGACCCAACCACACGTGGTTCAGAGCCATTGACTCGGTCTGAGACCACTGAACATCGGTCATTCCTGTGTGTGGAAGAAGGCAGTCTATCAAGAACACTGGAGTTCAACGGTGTATATAGCTATGCTCAAGAAAAATATGCCACAAAAGAGAGAGAAATCTTTTAACGACAACTTTATTTTAAAATGTTACTGTTAAGACTCACAATGAAAATCTTTTGAAAAGTCAGTCAGCATAAGGTAGAGATTGGCAGCACCCTTTGTAACACACAGTAGCCAATGCCCTGTGTTTTTGCAAAAAACTGCTACATCTCCTTTGTTTTTCAGCCGTCTTCAGTATTCAATAAGGAATCACCAGTTCTATTTCAGTTATCAGCATTCATTTCAGTCTGTCATTAACAAGTGTTTCAGTTTTCCAATTTTCCCTGACACTGCACAGTTTCAAGCCACCATCTTATTCATTCAACTTTCACAAATACATAAAAACTGTCATGGTTTATCAGCTAACTACTAACTGCTAAGGACACACTCAACACAGTGTTTCATCATAAACTGAACTGCAAGTGTTACTGAACACTCACTCTCTATAAACTACCAACATTCAGTAAATAAACTAAATATCCCAGATTTTCCAGGCACTGGCTCAGACAGACAGCATAATGGAAGCAACACCTTCCTTACTTAATTCATTACTTACGACCTTTCCATCAGAAGTTAAGTGGCAGATGAAAGGGGGACAAAGAAAATGGGCGATTTCCTCTGTCGCACTCAAATTTTCTTCAGTATCTGCTATCTGACAGTGTTGGTTGGGCGACTAACAGCATCCAGTCTGTAATATACTCACAGTGACTACCGCCTAAGGTTTCTTTCTGGAACAAATGGAGGAAGAAAATAAGGTTAAAATAGCCATTAAAGTGGACATGATGAGGACTTTTCCGTAGGCCCTACCCTGTAGATGCGTTGAAGCAGTCCGCCTGGAAGCCAATAAACCACGGCCCAGGACGCGGATACAGAAAGTATTTTGTCAGCAAACTGGAGTTGGCAGACAGCTCATCACTGTTGGCTGATGATGTACAGACAAGCTGTGAACGTGGGGACGAAGGCAGCGAGCCGCTCTGAATACAGACTTTGACTGACAGTGTATGATCAACTGCATGGCCAGCCTGCACAACCAGCAGTCAGCCACTCAGTGAAACTAACATAACATCAACACTTCCGTAGAGTACCGACAGTAACAGTTAACAATTCAACAGCAGTTGTACACTCCACGCGTTACTGCAGTTCAAGTGTTGAACAGCTTGTTGCCTGATGTAATCAATGTGCATTTTTAAGAAGAGGCTGAAAACATCACTTTTCAGCTGCTATATCTGTTGCCTAACTAGTACACACGATACAATGCAATGCTAATGCAACTATCAATTTAAAATACTCAAGGCTAGTTTATCAACAATTTAACTGTCCCCCTTGATGCAACAGACCACAGTCATAGATGGTCACTCACTTTTCATACCATCACCTCCATTTATTGGCCACATTCCTTATGAAGCTCGGTTAATCAGTTCTTCCTTGGTGCTGTTTCTCCACCTGTTCCAGAAGAAAAAGTGGTCTGCCAGATGACAACCTTTAGGTAGATAAGCAGCTTGAGTTTTTATGGGCTGGATTCCCTTCCGGTCACCAAACCAACCACTTTCAGAGCACTGAGCTAAGTGACCAAACACATTAATGTTACACGATCAAGAAGAAGCAACACTCACGCGGTCGTACTGTTTGTATTTCATCCTCACTCGCAGCGTTCCGCCGGTGTCTTTCATCGGATCAACATCAAAACGGGACAGGTAAATGTCGCCGTCGTCAACAATAAAGAACAGGTGAAACTCAGCGTCAAAAGCGACCGACGGACTTTCTTCGCGCAGCATCAACGCAATGTTGCTACCTCTGACCACCAAGCGGTCCATCCTCGGCTCATCGCTCAACGTTGTGTTGGCAGAACTGGGACTTGTAGCGGAGACTGTCACTGCTGAGACATCACGTGCTGCACTGATGTTAGCAGGCAGTTCCGTTGTCACGCCACACGATGAAATGTTGTGACAGCCTTTCACAGGCTGACCAACTACACAACACACTCCGACTTTTTTGCAATAAAGATAAACTTAATTACTTATTTACAACCATCACATGATTTGGCACTTGTTACAACAACAACACAGACAGAACTGTAAAGTTAGGTAAACAGTAAATAACTCAGCTTGGCCAACCCTCACTGGGTGGGTAAGACATGACCAATGAAAAGCTATGGGTGGTTAGCTTGTGGTTATTGCATAATGGCCTTTTATCTGTGGTATTAATCCATGCTAGGAATCTCCCAAAAATAACATCTAGCACAACATTCTTAAAACACACTACAGCATTTTATTTCTAGTCGCTAAAATTTTACTGTGCTAAAGTGTACTTTGATAACTAGACAACAAACAATACCCCATATTGTAACAATTATCACTATCCACATAATCAACTGACAGTGTTCCATCCAGGATGTAAGGTACAAGGTGTCAATGGCAAACCAAGCCATGGCCTATGACCTTAGCTTTCAATCCCTGGCAAGCTATGGCTATGATCCAACCACATGCAAAAAATCAAGACCATAGGTGAGTTGGTACAAACATCAAGTGAAAACAGACGGAAATGATCAATGCAGGTCGTAGAGATTACAGGTTACTGACAATCACAAACTCCACTGACCAGTACTGCCGACGTGAAGAACGACAATGCGGGTCTCATTCAGCCAGTTATTGATGGCCAGGTAATGCCAGGTGTCGACGAGCGGTGAGACAAACTCCAGTTCACAATGGCTCACTTGGCTGCTGCAGTTAGTGCCCACCTGCTGACTACTAGCATTCATCACGAGCATGCTCAGTGGCAATGCTGCTCCACGCGCCGACATCTCGACATCGAGCTGGGACGTCGAGTTTAGTGACACTACATACGTCTGTGTTGTACTCCCGATGAAATATCTGTCACAGACACAAACAAGACTCAAATGTGACTAATAGCCGTGCTGCCGAGTTCTGAAGTCAAAATGTAACAAAACATGATATCAGGCACTTCCAGTCATCAGAGCAGCATACATATGGTACCACGAACTCGCAAGGTGTGACTTCCTATTAGTGTTCCATAGTGATCCAGATGGAACCACTGCCAAGTTATAAGCTGTCAAGGTCAGCAGACCATAATTCCCAACGAGAAGCCGAATAACGCCAGCAAATGAGCAGCTCTAGTCAGGTGCAACACAGCTAAAACATGGCTAAAAAGAAGCAAACGTACACTAACTGTCATTATTTCGATGTAACTGTCAAAATTTTCGTTTGTATGTAGATTTCTGTTGCCGACAGTGTACCTGTTCTCTTTGTATTACAGTTGCCAACAAAAGTTTTACATCCAGTTACACACAGCTGATATTCAATAAAACAGTATGAAATAACTGTGCGTTACATTAGATCACAATTAAAACAGAAAGTAATATAACTCAAGTAGTAGTGAGCGAATGAAAATATAATTTATCTTTGTGATAGTCACACAAAAAACAAATGCGACATAAAAATGACAACACACAAACTGTACACCATAAAGTCATACCGAAAGTAAGAGCGTCCGGGATGTAAGGTGATTGTCAATGGCAAATCAACAGCAATGTCGACAACAGACGACAGTATGACCAACGTAGCATTCGCTTGTATCAGATACGTACAATGTCCAGCATTAACTGGTAGCTAAAACATCAACAAGAACATGAGTGATCCTGCTGCTGTCTCTTACCAAGGTTATCAACCATCTCACTGCACAAGTGAGGTTAAACTATGCTATCATCGAAAATTTTGTTTAGACCGAACACATGTTGAATGACACAGTTATGTACTACAGCATGTAGTATATCGGTATCACAGACAGCATAACCACACGTCCATTTAATGGCCATTCTCCATGTAATCTGATGAAGATAAAGCTGATACTGACTGGATCACAAAGTACACAATGACAGACGTAGGAGTTTGTTATACGGATCGCTAAAACATGGTGGCAGAGTATTATGGAGGATATGAATTTTCAGTATGTCACAGAACAATGCACAGGTGTTAAAAAAGTAAACAAAAATTATGGGGACAATCAGCTAATCAGATTTTGCCAAAAAATAGCCATCCATAAAATACACGTTCATCATTTTGTTTCAAAGCATTCCGCTGACATAACAGCTTATGCAATCTACATGAAACTTCTATGTGAACACTGAGAAAGTTACAGTACTCAATGCACTCACTGTAATGGCCTCATCCCTTCTCTGCTGCATGAGATAAGCCACCGCAAACCACATTCCATAGACGGGATGATGAACATCCAAACACCGTGCAGTGCCATTTGTCAGAAAAGTTGCATGAGTAAATTCATCATCTTGCTGGGATATATATGCTGGATAAGTTCGATTACCCTGGTATGGTGCTACTGGTATGCTGCCAGGATGCACGTATCTAAAACATTCACATTAACAGTGAGCCAAGCAGCAAACTACACACAAGCCTACTGCAGCCACAATCCGTCTAGCCAAATCTTCATGGACTGCTATATTTTACTGCATTCGAGAACTAATTTCCATCTCTGTATTCTTCAAGAATACTACTAATATAACAAGTTGCTACAGCAGACTGGCAGCTAAAGGCTGCATCACTCCTGTCCCCTAGTGAACAAGACTGACAATACTGACTGCAGACAAGTCTGAGCATGGCACAATATGACCCCCCATAAGTGCCCCTTCCCCTAAGGGGATCTGGCCCCCACATAATACAGAGTTTCTTAGGCCCCACAAGTTGCCATCCCAAACTGCATCTCAAACATTCAGCCATTTTGCACAGCTCATGCTCCTGACCAACAGACATACACACAGACAGACCATGATACAACATTAACACAACAGCAGTCTGCATCTTATGCATAGCGATTTGGCCTAACAATGTGACTTATTCGGTAGTTATACATGATTTTTCTTCAGTATTTGTCAATTTTCACTGCAAAATAGTACTTAACACTGTGTAGTAAAAGTAAAGTAAAGTATAACATATAGCAGTTTGCAGTCTAACCTGCCAGACCACCACGGGAATAAGGGAACTCACATGCCATATGGGATCACACAGTGTTACCTGCCACCCGGCAGAGGTGACATTCCCACCCCTACCCCAGCTGAAGCTTGTACTCGATTAAGTGACCCTGGAGGGATGCAAGGCTGAGTTAACCTAGTTGCCTGGTTACATGCCGAGACGGTATACCCACCAGAAGACGGTCACCATCCAAGTACTAACCAGGCCAGACATGCGTTAACTTCGTTCATGCGACGAACTCCACTAACCACTATGCCAAGCGCCAACCAATACCCAATACAGCAGACAGCAGTTCCGATGATCTCCCCTCTTATCCTCCAGGCAATTATCTTTCCTAAGATGATTTTTCCTAGTGAGAAAAAGGACCATGAAACTCATGAAGTGACCCCAGAATATTGTTTTACAAATAACAAGCAAAAATGACAAATCACACGCTACATAGCTCACTCAATTCATTCAGCTAAAAACTGTAAACTCACACAATAGTTTTCCGTGTGGGACAACTCGCTGAATGCTGCCTGCTCCAGCTGTGAAAGCACCAGCGAACAACTTCAGCCGACAGTGGAACTTCATTGAACATCATTCGCAGGCTGCCCATGTTTGAAAACTCATACACAGGTGACAATTCATACAATGTGAACATGTACTTCTTGCCAGCTAAAACAAACAAACATCACAATAAATGAATGCATCAACGAAACAAAGTGCTAGTGCATGCAGTTTGTTCACGGTATATAATATAAGTATAGTGATAGGTGCAGTTCGGAGCACTGCAACTATAAGAAATACGTCTCTGCAGTTCACCGAACTGCATCTATCAACTGTAGTTAATTTCAGTTCAGTGCTTTGATGCTGTTGGTTGGGCGGCAGGAAGGGCATCCGGCCTGTAAAAAAAACTGAGTGGTGAGGTGCTAGCGTGGTTATCTCTCCGGAGCAAGGTGCAGACTTGCATATGGCCCAGCTGATGCCACTGCCAGTAAAATCCAGATTGGTTTTACCTTTCTGGTACTGGCCCACCCGGGTAGTCCCGGCAAAAGGGCCGTTAAACGGGTGTGTGCGTGTGTCTGAACTGAACGAATGAATTTGTAATAGGTTCTATTTATCCAAGTATGGAGATCTGGCATAGTCCCTGCTGACTGGCAAGAAGGCAAGATAATCACTCTGTATAAAGGCAAGGGTCCTCGAACACTCTGCAGTAAATACTGACCAATTACTCTACTGTCGGTACCTGGCAAGGTATTATCACATTTTGCTGGCATGCATACAACCTCTTATCGACCAGTCTCATCGTCCTCAGCAATCAGGCTTTAGCACTGGCAGATCAACAACCGGTGCCATCCTCGCTCTGTGACTCCTGTCAGAGCTACATCGTGAATTTAACCGACCACTGAACGCTGCATTCCTGGACATTTAAGTCTGCTTTCGACTCCGTCAACTGCACTGCCCTCTGGAAAGCACTTCTCACCAAAGTCATGCCTGACATCATACTCCATCTGATCACTGCCATTCATGAGAACACCAGTGCACGTATCAGGGTCGGACAGAAACTGTCGTCGACAATTTCCACCACCTTGTCAGACAAGGTTGCATCTTAGCACCCATCCTATTATGTGTTGCCACTGACTGGATAATTCAGCACAAGTATCACCGTGGGCTCCTCAACATTCACTGATCTAGTTTATGCAGACGACACTGCCTTGCTCCTTGGACGGTAATACTGTCGACCTGTTTAGTGGGGTCAGGGTAAAACATGACGGGACAGACGGGACAGCCAATACAGACGGGACAGCTATCGAACGGGCAGACGGGACAGCCAATACAGGCGTTAATTAGCCAATTATAACTCAGTAAAGTGTTACTTTGTCAGAAAAATACGCCACCAACATCCTGAAACCGCGGGAAAAGGCT
>Ga0126332_10000947_pt1 | contig 10030 bp, 7 predicted proteins | sample InaspJWI42metaG_FD_94482 | JGI IMG/M metagenome (GOLD analysis project Ga0126332, IMG submission 94482) | Marine gutless worms symbiont microbial communities from Oahu, Hawaii - Inanidrilus sp. 2 OAHU.JWI-42 metaG | ecosystem: Host-associated > Annelida > Digestive system > Unclassified | place...
CGGGAATGTCACCTCTGCCGGGTGGCAGGTAACACTGTGTGATCCCATATGGCACGTGAGTTCCCGTAGCGGTGAGGCGAGTCGCTAACTGCTATACTCCGTTTACTTTACTTTTACTTTACTTACTCAACAGACAAGTTGTGTTAGTTACCATTGTCGCATATTCTGCGAATATTTTAGTTGACTTTGATGATCCAGTCTCACATAAATACATTACATGTCTCATGCCACATACCCAATGTAAACTGCTTCACAAACTCACCATTATTTCTCAATAATTATACAGTTCATTGCAGCTTGTCTCCCGTAGTTCACATACTTCGCAACTCTGAATAAATTATGATCTGCACACTCAGTCGAGACTAATGCCCTACTCTGGCACAATTCAGAAGGTACTTGATCTTAGTAGGCAGTGAAAAAAGCTGTTGTGGTAAGTATTTCAACAACTATTGCACCATTGCAGTGAAAAAAGCTGTTGTGGTAAGTATTTCAACAACTACTGCAACTATTGCACCATTGAGTTAGGTCAGAACACACTCTGAAACAGAACAAAAGAGAAAAGATTAGATGAGATTGGTGTTTTGAGGAATCACACAGTTGATACCTACAAGCACAGTTGTATTCAGTTTCTTTTCCACACATAGTGTCACTATACTCGTCAAGATTCGCCGTGTTAGTTTACACTAGTGACATGCTGTTGGATTTAACTGTCATTTGTGGATTAAGTAACTCAGTGGTCTGTGATCATCCACTGTTTACAGATAGAAGCCTGTGCCAGTTCAAAGGTAACAGCACATCATAGTTATATTAACAAGCCACTTCAAAGATTTCAGTACATCGTTCATGACACAGAATATAGTTCACTTGTCAGTTACTTAAAATTCCACACACAGGTGCTTTTATGCATCTGGAAACTTAATTATAATACGTTGCAGAAGTAGGTTCATTGTTCAAGTGTATGTTACATATGTTTTCTTAATCACTTCCACTTACATATTACATATCTACAGCAGTGATCTGAGATCACCGGCTTAGTTAGGCATTAAATGCAATTCACTCAGTGACTGAATGTGTATTTGGCACTGTGCCTATCCACTTCATAACACCTGGCAGTATGTGATGATCAGGGCTGTATTAAGCTTGTGGGAATGCCCATGCCAAGGGGACCAAGGCCCCATATAACATGCTGATGTTTGATCAAATCATCATGAACTGTAAATGATGCATTACATTTTCTCATCATGTACAACAAACTTAGCAAAACATGTTGTGTAAGTTCACAACAGGCGAATAGCGTAATACAGCACGATGGCGCTGATGTCAAAATGCATCCAGACCCCGGGGCCCCTGACAACAGGGGACCCCATGCCATTGCACAATTGTCATTATGATTAATCTGCCTTTGATGATGATAATTCATACAGACTTATCACTGTTGCAACTGTGAGGCAGTGATTAATCCCAGAACACAGCCTGAAGTGATTTCTGGCTGTTGCTTAAGCAGTGGCATTGTATCCAAGCCATCCACCATCTGTGTGTCTCCAACACAATTTGTCTGGTCCTTAGTGTTAGTTCTCACGATACTTACCCTGCATACCCGGTACATATGGGACTTAAATACTGGCAAGTTAATGGGCTAATTGCCAGTCTCAAGAACAGTTGTCTCGGCTTCGCCAAGAACTTACATGTTACTGCGTTTTGTGTCGTTTGTTCATTTTACTACAGAACACATCCCACGTTCATCTGTCATATACACACTTAGGTTTCCCTCCCCACCGCTAACGGACAAAATACAAATCCTGCATCAACAGTCTGTAGACAAAAGCCTCGGAATGCTTATTGTTACACACTTTCACTGTCAGTTAGCTGTTATTAGAGTTTGTCTGCACTTTTGCAGAGAGTGTTTGTATATTTTATTGTGTTTATTGGTTAAGAAAGATGTGATAACATATTTTCATGTTGCTTCAACAGAGCCATGGATCGATCTGATATTGATTGTTAAAAACCTCGGCAGCACGTCGGAGTCTTGCAAGGCGAAGCTGGCTGAGATGTTTCCAGACGCTGACATTGCTTTTCACAAAGATAGCACGTCCGAGTTCCTCAAAGGGTAATGTGCAACCACTACACACCCAGTTTCGCTTTTGTCATATGGCAAACACACTACCATCACTTATCACATGTGAATCTACTCAGCTCATGCTGTGTAGGCTATATACACTACATCAGAACTGCCACCAACAACAAAACAGTTACTTCACTTCACAGACAGCACACATATGTCAAGCAGTCGAGACCTTCACTGTGACATCATTGACAATAACTATCCAGCAGTATTGCAGGATGTGAACAACAGACATCACATGTCGAGTGTATGTCTAACAATGAATGATAACTCTGTTTAAATTATAAAGTTTGCAGTGCTACCAGTAGATTGCCAAAGTTTTTGGTTACACACAGTTCTTGGGTAACCACTGCAGTGTAGTATTGCCGTTCAGTTTAATTAACGTCTGACATCTACTTGTCCACATGTCAAGGACTTATGGTTGGCATGTAGTTTGGTTGTCAGTTGATAACTTCAATTTCACTGCTTCCTGTAGAGTGAAAATGTATAGGCTTTAGAAGAGCGCAGTAACAGCGATATGTGCAGAAACTGTCAAAACCCCTACAAGTACACCTCTGTGGCCAATATACCCTTAGAACATGAAGGCAGCTAGTTCCTTGCGTTGCATTGATAAAACTTGTCATAAAACTATTAGAAGCAGCTAAGCACCCTCAGAGGAGTTTCATGTCCTTGCAGCACATGGCACTTAACCAGTCTCTTGGATAACATTCTCAACTAGTAGCAACCTGCTGCATACAGTTTGGTTACCACTTGAATCACAATGCCTTAATATGTAGTTCAACAGATAAAATTCCACCCTTTTCTGTGCATCTTTCATGACTACCTAAGTGGAAATTGCTAACACCTGTGTTAGGTTACCTGATATGAAAAACAGTTTCCAAGCATTGCTGAATACATAATACACTCGGTGGACAGCTGTCATTGATTACAGCTTTTAAGCTACAAGAAACTAGAGGAAGCACGATAAAATCGACGTTGTTAGACGGATTCATACACAGTTGAAATACATGTAGTGGCAGCTTATTTTGAATTATTGTCGTTTCTGCAACCAACTCCTTGAAAGAGCTTTTAACATTAGTGTGATATTAGCACCTACAGAATGTGGCAAAATAAATGATTCTTGGAATAAATTCTGTTTAAGGAAATGTGTGAATTGTTGCAAATAAAATACTCCCCCCCCCAAAAAAAAACACTTGCAAAACAGCTGTCGATATTTTCATGTAACCTTGTAAGTTTACTGCAGCGGTTTTATCGTATCTTTAGTGAATCTCGGTTAATAATCCAGATGTCATCCTCCCATAAACAGAGAGTATCTCCTGCAACTAAGGTGGCAGTCAAGAGGGTGACGTCTGGATTATTAACTCAGATTCATAGAAGATACGATGAAACTGCTGCAGTAAACTGTTTAGATTACACAAAAATATCAACAGCTGTTCTTTGGAAGTATTTATGTTTTTCGGGGATTATTTTATTTGCCAAAGTTCACATGTTTCTGTATACAAATTTAACTATATCATAATTCATCTTAGCTGCACCTTGTTATAGAACAATGTGTGCTACCTGTATATTTGTATATACAGCACTGGCTCAGCTGTAGCTACTGTGTTAACCTAATCTCATCCCTCACTGAGTCATATTTTAACAGAAGTGTGACATTGTAGAACTGTAGCACTGCGATACCTACAGACATCGTCGGTGTAAGGCTGCACATTCTGATCGGTTGTCATCTGTATTACGGTAATAGTCCGTATTGCACGATAAACACAACTGTCTGCAGTGGTGTTTGAACACGGGTCCTCTCACACCACAGTCAGACACACTGTCCCCAGACCACTGCAACCTGCAAAACATCACTATTGCTATCTGCTCCCTTCCTGCAGGGGACGTGGGAGAGTCTAAATAGTACACTAGTAGAACCATCATATTTGGTGAGATGAACTGTTGTTGTGGCAACTGTCAGTTGTCAGCATGACAACTCCAGTAGCATAATTAGTGATCATCACTGAAGGAATTAACAAGCCCTCACTGGGCACCTCTTTCAGAGTCCCTATCCGAAGCCTTGCATATCAGTCAGTCATTCGCACTGAAAGTATCGGTGCATATGTGCAAAGTTTACTATAACCTTTAAATTATGGCATGAAGTCAGCCTGCATAATACACACGTGCATATTATACGTGAGACTTCTCAGTATGCACCTTGCAGTCACATATTATACATATAGTACCACATAAATTCGATACTTGGTGTGCCAACCATGTGGCACTGTGATACCTGCAGATGGCCAGAAGCATCGTCGATATAATACTGCACATTTTGGTCGGTTTTCTACGTTGCGAACTTGCAATATTAGTCCATATTGCAAGAACTGTGCTAACATCATACCATCTTTGGCAAATGTGGGTGTTACACATCACCAGTCTGCATAGTGCAGTATCCAGATAGTTACACATGGAACCATGGCGTCAGTTGTTGTCTACAGTTTGCTGCTTCCCATCATTCAGTTTGATTGCTTTCTGAGCACACTAAGGAATTTCGCTTACCATCTGTTCTTATCGTAACCAATATATGCTTACAGTTCCATTTTACTTGAGGGTATTACTGTGTCGTGACCTGCGTGGATGCATGTATAGCTCGTGTGGATGATGAGTGAGTAATCTGCAGTGAAGAATGCAATGTTACAGGCAAGCATACTTAGTGTTCAGCAGCAAGCAGAAAGTGGACGATGCCATCAAGAAGTTTAAGTGTGAAAAAACTCGACTGCATGACCAACGTCTTATTCTCATTCGATGGAATCCGAAACGTGTTCTGCCAACTGGTATCTTGCCACGTGCTTGATGTTTTCTGTGCTTTTTGTGTTTCTGTTTGTGTGACGACAGTTTGTCTGAAATTCGCCGTATCACTTAGTCTCATAAAGCATTGCGTGCTGGCGGACTTCCGATTTTTTTTGACTGTAGTTTGCAGAATTTTTTAAAGTGAATTTATTGCAAAGGATTATCATTATGAATGTAATAATGAACAATTAAAAATGCATAACATAACGTTATTACAGAGCTGCCATCACCAGTGTTTACAAACTTTGCCAAGTCAGAACTCCGCCAGCATACATTGCATTGTGGGTAGGTGATCAGCCAAATAAATCTGGAAATGTGAGAATTTGACAGCTGTCAGTGAGTTAACTGCTGGGTACGTCAAGGAAGTGAGAAAACGTAAAGTTGTGTTGGTTGGGCAGCAGGAAGGGCATCCAGCCTGTAAAAAACTTGAGTGGTGGGTGCTGGCGTGGTTATCTGTCTGGAGCGAGGTGCAGCCTTGCATATGGCCCAGCTGATGCCACTTCCACTCACTCTCTCTTGCTTCAGTAAAATCCAGATTGGTTTTACCTTTCTGGTACTGGCTCACCTGGGTAGTCTCGGAAAAAGGGCCGTTAAACAGATGTGTGTGTGCATCAAGGAAGTGTGATGGAAAGATCGTCAGCACTGTGTTGCTATTTTCACCAAAATGTAGCACAATTTATCCCTCTGTTGAAAGAATATTTTCCCGTTTTCATATGTCAAGCCATTACAACAACTTGCCAAATGAGGGCACCATCAAATTTTTTGGCACAATTTGGGGCAATTTCCCACGCCACACGACGCAGCCGCTGCTAACCGCCAGCTCGCCACACGATCGATCTATATCTCCTTTCTGCTGGGCCCACAGCAGCAAACCTGCAGCAGTGGCATGCAGCGGTCATGATGGGATGGATGGACAGATGGACACAAGACAGTTTCATAGACAGACCCTGCTCTGCATTTTGGGCAGTTATTTAACATAATCACAACTTATAAATATCTAGCATGCATTTAGACAATACGCTCGAACTATAACGCCACAAGCATAGCGACCAGTCTACAAACGCTGTAAAATTCCACTGCATTTCTTCCACTTTTCACGGCACTCCTAACCATGTTTCAGTTACTGACACCATGCATAAACTATTGTGTGTGCTGACATCTGTCGGTACATTTAAAGAATTTGCTGCATAGTTCACCATTATGAGTATTTTCGTAGAATATAGTGTACTGACAGTTGTCAGCACCCCACCACTCAGTCATGTGGCGGTCACGTTGTCAGTTAACATAGGAAGCTGAACACAGACTTGTTCCATTACTGTGAAATGCTATGTGATATATTTGCAGTGAGAAGTTAGTTATGTGTACGTGTGTTAGGGATGCTGCGCATTGGGGAACGCCGTCTTGTAATGCTGACGATGCTGCAGATGGAAAGCAGACTCGCTAAAGGTGATGACCCTTCACTTAATGCCAAGGTATCGACTTTTATCTGTTGCACTGATTTACTAGTACTGGGATAGCTGATTATCTTAGTTTGTTCTTTGCATAGACAACATGAAGAATGCAATAGTTTAACGTAGTATTTATCCAGGTGATTTCTAAAGGATAAAATTGTGACTAAATGTTATTAATTGAATATTGTGTTCTGTCTTCTGCAGCCAACTGGTAGAGCATTAGTAAAGTTAATTGTGGTAGCAGTGGTATGGGTAATACTTTCACATGTGTCTGTTGGTTTCGCTGTCAGTCCATGCTCTAAAAGGAAAGCAGCAAAGCAGCTTGAGCTCTTAGTGCCAAAGTTGGCACGGGTTAGTCCGTGGCAAGCCCCAGGCATCATGAATTGACCCTGAGATCACAGGTTAGGGTTAAAGGATGGGTGAGCAGCATGGGTCTGCATGTTGTTATGACTGCACATTAGTCGTTTTTGACTGTGCTGGCCGTGCAGATATATAAGGATCTACTGCATGTGTGGATAGAATGCAGATAGCAAGACGTATTAGTGTGATGCAATCTCTTGTAATGCATTTGTTCCTAAAGTTGGAGACAGAAACTTAAGTTTGTCTATTTGTGATCTGGAAATGGAAGTAACATTATTAGTCCACTCGGTAGTGCCTTCAGTGCTTTGATGCTGTTGGTTGGGCGGCAGGAAGGGCATCCGGCCTGTAAAAAACTGAGTGGTGGGTTGCTGGCATGGTTATCTGTCTGGAGCTAGGTGCAGACTTGCATATGGCCCATCTAATGCCACTGCTACTCACTGTCTGTTGCTTCAGTAAAGTCCAGATTGGTTTTACCTTTCTGGTACCGGCTCACCCGGGCAGTCCCGGTAAAGGGCCGTTAAACTGGTGTGTGTGTGTGTGTGTGTCGGTCGGTATAGTATATACCGACAGACTTATGTTTTACCTTTTTTGTTTATTAGCCCTTAGATCTCAGAACCAGCAGATGGATGGATTGTGAGTATGTTACGAACAGTTGGGGGTATAGTGTAATTTAATATGCCGTGATTCTTCGCCCGATCCCCCTATTTTTGGGGAGATGGGGAAATTGCCCCAAATATTGCCAAAAATTGGATGGTGCCCTCATTTGGCAAGTCGTTGTAACAAAACGGCTCAACATATGAAAACGGGAAAATATTCTTTCAACAGAGGGATAAATTGTGCTACATTTTGGTGAAAATATGCAAATCTGCCTCTGCCCGTTTTTGGGGAACCATGGCGGACTCGTTGGGTTTTACGTTCGTAAATTAGCACAAAATACTTGTTCGTTTACTATCAAATGAAATGTCACATGTAGGGTGTAATCACCAGATTGGACTCAGTGTTGATGCATCCACCGAGCGGACTACCGCTTGCTATGGAGTGTCATGAAATAGCAGCCCTGTAGTTTGTAAAATGAAACACAGTGTATAATATTGAATTGAATCGAATAAACATAGTTATTGTTTCTTAAGTAAAATGTTGCTGAACATTGTTGACTGGTGTGTTTGCGATGCTAGTACAAAGCACTCGGAGACATCGTAGCACGTGACACAAAGGCACGCCATGCGTGTGGCATACCAGCACCGTCATACAACCAGTTGAAAGGTCTTCACGACATACGTAACTATAGTGATGCAGAACAGGTACTCATCTTACATCGTCTGCTGCAGCCATACAGCTGTGGGGATATTGACATTGTTCCGTTGAAGAAATCTTCTGTGTCATCAAGATCGGCTCCAACAAAGTCCCGTCATGATACACCTCCAGCAGCTCGGAACAAGCCAGCAGCTAAAAGTGCCTCATCTTCTGAGACAAGTAGACGTGATGAAAGCACAGCTTCCAAGGTGACCATCGCTACAGATGATGAAAAATCGAGCATTGGTAAAACTACTGACTCTGAAGGTGGAAAAGGTTTCAAGTCTAAAAGGTATGCTTGACTTGTGTATCACAATTACATGACATGACAGCATGACTGAAAATGAACATTTACTCATGATTAAATTGACAAAAAAAGACTACAGCCATTATGATCCACACACGCCTAACCCAATTTGCTTCATTATAATCGGGATTTGTCATTTTGTCATATTTTTGGATGACCTTTTTCAAACTGTTGGCTGTTTTTTTGTGCACATGGTGTAAATAGACACATGCTAAGGACAACATAAAAGATAAGTGTCCCTGTTATGAAGTAGTTGTATTGTATTGTTGTTTTATGCTGTTTTAATTCAGTCAACCTGTGAAGAAGCCACTGATAAAGAATACAAAACCAGTGCCAACCAGTCGGAGATCGGCTAATGTTGCAGCTGCCAAGCCAAGCTACCGAATGGCAGAAACATCGAAGCCACGATCTCTGCTCGAGTATTATATTTTTTTTAATTTTTGGTTCTGCATATTTATCATTTGCCTGTTGCAGTAGTCTGGTTATGATCATAGTCTGCAGTCCGTGTATATGTGTGAGATCCATGGCATCTGGAATTCAATTTTGCTGTGAGAAGGCTTTGTCACTTTTTTGTATTTCAGGTTAGTAAGGTTTTGAAACATGTGAGTCGGCCCACTGGTGTCCTTTCGTGATGGCTACATCCAGGTTGAGGAACACTTGAGTGACATTAGCCTAAGCTGGTTGCTTGAAACGGACAGATGAATAACTGATTGACGTATGTGTAATTCTGTGTGTTGGCGAAACCACATAAGGCTGCAGGCTGCTACCATCACTGGCTCTGCTGTGACTAGTGGCATTAAGATGATGCTGAGCCTACAACAATAGACATTTCTGAATATTGTATGTTGGACTGAGATATGTGCAGTTTTAGCTTGGCTTGTTGATTTTTCAGGTGTTATCCTCGCGTTCATTCTCGTAGAGCAGTAAATCAGAAATTAATTGTTTTTCTACTGCCTTGAAGCTCAGCCTGGTCACCACAAATAGATTTTTATAGGAAGTTTATGCATACTGCAACGAAAAGCAACATCAGTTGCTGTGTGGCATGCTTTTTGTTGTGTTGAATGTTGAATTCGAAAATTCCTTCATTATTGTTTAAACAGTTTACAATCTGAAGAGTCTTGTGTTTGTGTGAATGTGTAATCCAGCCTTGGCTGCCACATATAAATAGATTGACTATGATGTTCACTGTTTGCTGCAGTATGCTGCCAGTGAGGCCGCGCATGAACGTTGGTTCCGGTCTGCTTGGCGTACGTCCACCGATGAACGAGCCAGTGATGCCGCGGATGTCTGGACCTCTGCTGCAGGCACCATACGAGCTTCTGCCTGCACCTTCACGAGTGGACCGTGCCCCACCACCTCCCAGCCCTCCTCCTCCGCCACGACCAGTGATGCGCATGCCGTCACCTGTCGGCTTTCATCGTGAACCGTCTCCGCCAATGTTTGTAACTGCCATGCCAGTTTTTGCTAGCAGATGTGAACTGTTCTTTGGTTTTAATGGCATTATTTCTGTCACTTTATTATGCTGGTTACTTAAGTGGGCTTTAGTGGCATTATTTCTGTCACTTTTTTATTCTGGTTACTTAAGTAAGATTATGATGTCCATAATATGTGTAGATTTTTTTCATTTGACTGAAAATATTCTCAAACTGTTGTGAATTAATTGGA
>Ga0126332_10000948_pt1 | contig 10025 bp, 4 predicted proteins | sample InaspJWI42metaG_FD_94482 | JGI IMG/M metagenome (GOLD analysis project Ga0126332, IMG submission 94482) | Marine gutless worms symbiont microbial communities from Oahu, Hawaii - Inanidrilus sp. 2 OAHU.JWI-42 metaG | ecosystem: Host-associated > Annelida > Digestive system > Unclassified | place...
CAGGAAAGCAACTTAATTTCTTTTTTGATTTACAAAACACACGTGGGACAAAGAAACAGAGTACATATTACATTTCTATTGAGATACCGAGCTACGTAACTTGGGCTCCCACTGTAGGACGACAAGATTCGAATGCGAGTAACAGGCGCGTCGGTGAATTCGAATGCCAAATTCCAGGGCCTATTCTAAGCGTGTTCCCCGCACTAATTGTGCACTCCGAATTAAAAAGTGTGCAGCCCGGATTTCAAGTGGCATTTATTTTTAAGCACAAGTTAATTAACAAATAATGTTGTTTTCAACCTGTTTGCTCTAACTTGTTGTTACTTTGGATAGAGTTAGTGCATTACATCATACATGAACTTAGGAAATTGTGCACCCGAAAAATTCCTTAGAATAGGCCCTGCCAAATTCAGTAGGCACCAACGGCGATTGCAGGTACTTTTGGTCTTCGTGGCAGCAAGGCGATACTCAGCGTTTGACTGGCAAGGTATGACTTCTTGTTAGTGTTCGGTAGTGACCTTTAATCAATCAATCAGTCACTCAATCAATTTATTTGTCAACATTACTAGTGCACAACATTCCAGGTAATGTACAGATAACAGATATATAAATGCAAGTCGGACTTAGTGATTTAAAAATATTGACAGGACACCAACGAAGGAATAAACCCTCACTAACAGATGCTCCACAGGCCTACATACACACACTAATTAGGCCTTTAGGTATAACCGTTGTACAGTTAGGCCTATAAGGCGCTGAAGTCAACAAAACCTTAGCCCTCGGTTTGAGTGTGGGTAAGGGTTTACGTCCTACTTGGCACATAACAAATCATTTCGATGACGTAACCCAGAAGAGGGTGGCTCTATAGCCGAGTGGTTAGCGTGCTGGACTCAGGCGCAGAAGGGCCCGGGTTCAAATCGCAGTCGCAACGCTGTCGGGAAACAGTCTTAGGCAAACTGCTCACACCCATCATGCCTCTGTTCACCAAGCAGCAAAATCGGTAGCAGCCCTCTTAAGGTTTGCGGGGGTAACTGCAGGCCGTGCGGAAAGTAATGGCAGCCTACTGCCGGGTTCATGACTCACGTCACCTGCAGGCTGACTGCCAAGAACCGGGATCAGCTCCGGAACCCTACACTCGGTAATCGAGTATGGGCTACCTTTAAATTTTACCTTTAACCCACAAGGAGAATAAGAAGAACGTTCGCGGAGTATATATAGTGCCGCTTTCGCTATATGCGACGTGACTAAACAGTACTGGTAGGTGTATAAACGACAGACTGGCCGTGTGGGTGTGTGGGTGTGGGTGGGTGTAGAACGCATACCCGTGCTCTGTCGAGCTGGACAATTGCCTGTCTTTCAGCCTCGCGTCGACTGCTGCTGCCGCCGCTAGCCGGCTTGCGTTCTTCCGGTTTAGCGAACGGATTACTGAACGTCAAGCCTGTGTTCTGTACAGCACAACGACAACATCGACGGCTAGAATACACACAATGTTGAGGTATAGGCTCAAACTCCATAACTTCGATTTGTTGTGGGTTTTATGCCTGCACCGCCCATCCTCTGAGCCACCGGAGTGAGTAGGCACATGACAGGCATGACGAGGATAGGTTGCCAGGTACATTATGTTTTCGACCTGTCCGTCCGTCTGCACGTGTGTACAGGGGCGTAACTTTCTCCCAAAAAGTGGGGCACCACTTTTCCTGCCTTCTCTCCCCATTAGAATTAAGGCCGTACATCGAGCTAGGGGCAGGGGGACTGCTGCAAGTTCCCTCAGCGGGGTCGGGCCGCTGCGCAATTTCGGCTTAATAGATGGCCTCTTGAAGCGCTTAAAAGTGGGTGTACACTTTAGAAAGTGGGAGGTACAGACGTACAGTATCCCCCACTGTGGGGGGACCGAGTACATATTACATTTCTATTGAGATACTGAGCTATGTAACTTGGGCTCCCACTGCAGAACGACTAATTAAGACAAGATTCGAATGCGAGCAATAGCCGCGTCGCCAATTCGAATGCCAAATTCAGCAGCCTATAGGCACCAACGGCGATTCAGGTATGGGGCCCTACCGGGTACTCTGGGTCTTCGCGGCAGCAAGGCGACAGCTGCGTTTGACTGGCAAGGTATGAGTTCTTCTTGTTAATGTTCGGTAATGACTTTTAACTAGGCCTTTAGGTAGAACCGTTGTACAGTTAGACTATAAGGCGCTAAAGTCAACAGAACCTTAACCCTCAGTTTGAGTTTGAGTAAGGTTTTACGTCCTACTTGAGACATAACAAGTCATTTCAAGTTATTTCCATTTCCATCGCCAGTACAGTACCCCCCACTTTAAAAAAGCCCCCCGCCTGTGTGCGCACGCAGGCACGTAGGCCTACGTACGCATGTATACGGACTGACAACTGGAAAACATAATGCCTCCTTGTCGTAGTTTTGACGACGTACCACGAGCATGTCGGTGTCTGTGCAAGTCTCCCATTCGTTGAAGTCCCATTCTGCCCACGGTGGAACGAATCCGTCGGCTTCAGGGCTGAGAGCTGTCGCTGGCGTCTCCGTCGACATTGCCTTGTGAATGTATATAGCAACTCAATCTCTCATAATGTACGATTACTTCAGAAAGTATATAACGTCGACAGCTCGTCAGTACTTATCCTTAATTCGCACTTCGCAGACCTATAAACGAGTTGATCATCTAGTTGTTCCAGCGTAGAGTTGAATAAATATGATTTGCTACGAGTTTATTAACTGAATTTACAATAAATTCCGTTGAAAAGTTCGGTTCGGCCTAATGTATCACCTAGGCTCTAGCAGCGCAACAGGAGCGTTAGGCCTACATAGCGGAGTTTTAAGCCCGACGTGTACGGAAATCTGAAAGCAGTGGCTGCACCAGGCTGTTTCGATCTGCGTTTTCAGTGTTAGCCTATATAGTTAATTGTGACAATGTTAGGCCTAATATCTATTAAATTGCGAAAGTTGCTACAGCAATGGCGGCGACAGACGGCATCGCCACTACAACTCAGATTGATCTATCATATTCGCCAGGCGGCGCTGATTTATATCTCATCTACACGTGATACACGGTTCTTTGTGCATGCACCCTCAACGGAATCTCGATCGGTTCGTCCGTTTTTTGCAGGGCTCACGGTCATAACCAACACATAGACAAACGGACCATGTTACGCCGACAGGAGTAGAAACAGCCAGGCACTGTGCTGCGATAAAGGCTAAAAGTAGGCTTTTTGTCTTACCAAGGAACGTTAAAATCGGCGGTGTAAGTAGGCCTAATATCACAGTATTGTAAAGGTTCACTAGTTAACCGTTCCAAATCTTGGCTTGCAGAGGAAGCGTGCACGTTTGCTGAACAAGTTGGAAACAACCACAGACCAGGAGCTAAGCATGTAGTTGTGTAGGCCCCTATTGCCGAAACGCAGGGCCCATGACACCGTAACATGTCTTTTACTATCGGCAGTCCGAGAGACGCCCTCGTGTTGAACTCGCAAGCACTAGGCCTACACATCCAGCAGGCAGGCCGGCGCGCCAGCAGTAGCAGCGGATGCGCTGTAAGCACTGCAACTCTACCGGCGATCGGCGTCTGCAGCAGCAGCAGCGGAGACCGAAATATCTCGGCAAAGATCAACCCCGCTACGCATAGCTGATCTGATAGGCACGCTGCCAGTAGGCCTTATAGCGCCGGGCAGTAACTAGCCTATTAAGCTTTCTTGCCTGCAGACCGGGGCGTGGTAGATGTTGGCAGTTACAAATTGTCACTGATACATACAATGTGCCCAAAAACAAGGCCGCCAGAAGAGACCACTTTTTTTGACCATAACTCCCGCAAATGTAGACCGACTTTCCTAATTCTTTCGTTTTCTTTCCATAAGACTATTTTCCGGGACTTAAATCCGGTCACGTTTAGAGAACAACGTTGTTAACAACTGAACAAAAATAAGCGAAATGTACTATTTTAAGTAGGCCTAGATGCCGAATACACAGCTTGCTATACATGTATTTTAATTAAGTAATAGTTCCAAACTCTAATTATATGAATCTAATGTACTATAAATATTTGGGTGTGACGTCCAATATGGAACTGATAATTTTCTTATTAATGACCAGGACTTTCAGAGGCCAAAATAATATTTCACGACTTAACATGGCCTTGAAATTTATGGGGAAATTCCAGTATTCTAAGCATTTTTCCAGGAGACGTGGGAACCCTCTATCTGGATTTCCTCAAAACTACCGGGGTAAATGTACATGTAATGACATCAGATACGTGATACCAACACAATTCACAAGGACAGCATGTTACATAACTAGCAAACACTGTTATGAATGTGAATTGGTGTTGATAACATTAAAATTCAGATTTCTAACAAAACGCAACAGTCAAATATACATCACCAACGACAGTTAACACGCACATATGAAATAAAAAGAAATAATTGCGAAAATGACAATTACGACGCACAGGACAACTAAAGAACAAAACGGGTGCTGCCACTGGACAGCCTTCAATGTAAGGGACTGATGACCTTCCTAAGAGTTAGAACACGAAGAATGGACGTGGTTCAGTGAGTGATTGTTGAATTCTTCCAATCTGCATTATGTATACTGTACAGAAGGGAATATCAGAGAAGGGAAGGCCTGCAGCAACACACTGAAAAGTATGCACGATGCACGACTTACCTATTATGTAATAGTCTCTACACCAGGTATAGTTTTGAACAAATGAAGACAGTTAATTATAGTGGTACCAGCCAACCAAGGTGCAACTGTTAAAAATATAATGACTAAGTAAATTATAGATACTTAAATAATGACTAACGCTCTTGACAACAAAATTAGTAAGACATAAATGCTCTAATTATATTAAAATTCAGCTCTCTGAGGCAACTTTTACAACTAATAGACAGTACAGAGTTAAAAGCAGGAAATGCAACACAATTTGTAATAACACTTTCTCGACCCAAAATGTCGACAGTATCTTATAATTTTTATTGTACTTGCACTAAGTCCACATAATTTTGGCACTCTTGGATATCTGTGTTGTTTTAGTCGTATCTGACACTGTCATGGAATGTTCACTTAGTTTTCTCAAATTCACAATGTAACGAATGATCTTCCTGCAAAATGAAAAACGACAACAGACCAAAACATCACAATTAAACAAATATATACAAAACAGTATACAGCGTGGGTGAAAAAAGTAAGCTGTTGATTTTAAGCAAATATGTCTATAAAACTGAGAAGATAGAAGGTATGTGAACACTGAACAAATAAGAACAGCTACAGAGAAAACGAAGTATTGTCTGATATTTTCATGTGAAATATTTTACGTCACGACTGTTTTATGTTTAAATATTCTATGACTGCAAGCAATCAACGAAATTACTGCTACGCGAACTAGCTTATGTAAACATGACGTCATAAAAGTGTATAGTATAGAATATTTAACCACACAAATAGAATTAGTGTGGACCGTTCACAAAATTATGGAATATTTAACGTTAGGGCTATTGTGTAGCCTTGGAAATATCTACAGTACAACAGCTTACTTTTTTGACCCATCCTGTACAGATAATAGTACACCTTAACTTTCACATACCAAGTATGCAAACTTTTGTGATAGCTGATATGTTAACTGTGATAGCAACAAATATGATACAACACTATACAAATGGTGTTTTGCAGAAGCTCTTCATTAAGTCTGCATCATTGACATTTCATGTGCGTGTGTACGAAACATGTCTGATATTGTTGTGGCCTGCTAACCATGACCCCTTACAACCATTCTATATCCTTCTACCACACATCTCTAAAATGACATATTTTGTGTCAGGTGGGACATAAAACCTTAACTCGATCAATCAAAAACCTATTACCTATTACAGTCTCTACACCAGATACAATTTAACACTTTAACATCGGAAATGATAGTACGGAAATACCTTTTGCTTAGAAGGACGACAAGACCTGCACCTCTGCGGTAAATGTCTGGATGTACTATCTTGACTGCATTCGGCAACAACAGATTTGTACTCAGCAGTGGAATGCTCCTGAACTGACTCTACCTGGACTCCAGTCATAACATCCATTTCTTCCTGTTGTGATGTCAAAGTACAACACTGTGCCTGTGCTAGTAACTGTTCTCTCTTACGTAATGCCTGCTCATACTGTTCTACTTTCTTCAGCCGCAGGTTCATCTGTTCTTCACTGTGCTGTAATGATATAGCTCTCTCTGTTAGTTCTCGATCAATGGCTTCTAGTCTCAGCCTTTTACTGTAGTTCGCATCATGCAATAAATCCAGAACCTGGTCCATTTGCAATTGGTCAGTGTTACCAGCAGCAACAGCTGGTGGCTTATTTTGCGGGAATTTCTTCAAATGATGCTTGGTTCTACGAAGCACACAAAGTTTCTGTCTCATCTTGTGTAGCTCATCGGAGAAATTTCCCACAGTTTTCAGCAGACCCCGTTGACAACCATTATAAGTGGGGCTCGTAGTACAGGATGGCTGCAAGTGAGAGTCTGCATTACCACTAGTTATATCAAATTCTTGATCCATGATATGTGCTGCACAGTCTGTCATATCAGTCTTCAAAAACTCCGAAACTGAACAATCTTTACTAGGAAAGGAACCAATTGTGTCTAATGCAGAACTCAAATTACTGCTAAAAGTGCTCATCATATCATTCACACAACTGCCATTATCTGCAGAGCTCTTAGCACAGTCAGGTTGGGACACATAATCTGTGTTAGCAGTATCAGTAAAGTTTTGCTCTATTTCAGTAGTGCCCATATCATCTGCATTGTTTGTGTTCATTGCATCACTTTCTGATACCATATTCTTCTGTTGTACAAAGTCTTCATCGGCACTGCTATCATAGTCAACTGCTGGCAAAGAACATTCCACTTCACTCAAATCCATTACACCAATAGAAACAGAACTTGACAGCATTTCTGTAAAACTGTCATTATGCTCACAGTTTACTGTATCATTGGGATCACCTGCATTCATTGCACCAGTTAATAACGAAACATCTTTCTGTTGCACAGAGTCCTTGACAGCATTGCTATCAAAATCTTCGGTGAGCAATGAACTTTCCGTTTCATTGTAATCCACTGCATCGACAGAAATGCTACAAACCGCTTTAGTACTTTTTCTACAGTCCATATCACCCAGATCGTCTGTACCCACTGCACCACTTAGTGACACAATATCTGTCTGTTGTAGAGAATCTTTGGCAGCACTGATATCAAAATCTGCTGATTTTGCTGAAGAGAACAAGCAATCTCTATCACAGTTATCCATTTCATCAACTGAAACACTAGTGCTTGGTGGCATTTCTCTTTCTGATGTACAGTCACTATTAGACAAACTGTTCTTAGTTCTTTGTTCTACCATACAGAATACACCAGTAAAGTTTTGCTCTTGTCCATTACTGCCCTGATCATCCAGATCACCCGTATTCATCACGTCACTCAATGATATAACATCTTTCTGTTGTACAGAGTCTGTGACATCACTGCCATCATAATCTGCCGAACAGACTAAACTTTCTGTTTTACTGTGATCCAAACCATCAACTACAATGGTACAATTTGACAGCATTTCTCTTTTATTACTGCAAATATCATCTGGAATATTTGTATTTGTTGTACTACTTACACTCAGTAATCCAGTATCATTCTGTTTTACAGACTCTTCAACAGCACTGGCGTCATAATCAGCTGAATTTGAGGAACATTCTGCTTTGCTGCGACCAATTACACCAACTGAAATATAAAAAGCAGAAAGCATTTCTGTTTCAGTACAACTGTCATCATATGTACAGTTGTCACTGCAGTCTGGTTGTAACAAACGATCTGTGTTAACAGTATCAGTAAAGTTGTGCTGTTGTCTGCTACTGCCTATATTACTCAGATCATTTGTATTCATTACATCACTTGATGATGTAACATCTTTCTGATGTAAAGAGTCCTTGGTGGCATTACAATCAAAATCTTCAGCAGGCAATGAACTTTCTGTTTCACTGTGATCTGCTACATCAACTGAAATGCTACAATTTGACAGCATTTCTCTTTTATTACTGTAAATATGATCCGGAATGTTTGTATTCATTGACAAAATATTATTCTGTTGTACAGATTCTTTAACATCACTGGCATCATATTCAGCTGAAGGTAATAAACATTCTGCTTCGTTGTGGCCTATTACACCAGCTGAAATACAAGAATATGAAGGCATTTCTATTTCTGCGATACACTGCTCTGCTCTTTCTGAGTCAATCAAAGGTACATCAAATTTTGATCCTATATCGGCATGGTCAGGTATGGTCAGTATCTGACCACAGTCATTGACATCAACATGGTTTGGCATACTCAAACAAGCACCACAAACAGATAAGTCACTAGGAGAATTGTGAGTTTTACTGACTGCAGTAATGTGATCATGTGGGTGTTGCTCCAATATACACAAACAGGATTTAGAAACTGGACTACTGGGGCAAATGCAGTGTTCAGGACTATCGCTATCACTGACAGAGGGTTTCTGCATTTGATCAGCAAACTGAATCTCAGAACTGTCCAACTTATGATCGATGACAGATTCAGTCACTGGAATCTCCATCCGGTCTGGATGTGTACACGATGAAGAATTTGCCGCATTATCAATACTGGCAGTATCAGCAACCACTGAAACAAAACTGGGCACAGAACTGACAATAAAGGAGCTGTCAGTCAACAAACACACAGCAGACATAGTGGTACTGTTCAATTCTGTTAATCCAGACTGACTAGCAGACTGCTGACAAAGACTAGTATGTTCGCACAAACAGGAATTCAAGCAGCATTCGGCTGAGGAGCTCGTACAAGGCGGCAAATGTTTAACTGTTGAACTGCTAAAGGTATCACAACTGTTAACATTTGTAAGAACTTCACATGATGCAACTGCTGTTTCAGTGGTTGTTGTGGTGTATTTTGCAGTATCTGATAAACATACAGGCAACTGACATGTAGTTTTGCAATCACAATGATGATCAGCAGCCAAGTTCACTGGTTTTTTGATATCATCAGGACTGTCGTAACACAAATTCTCTGGAAGTAAAGGCACAAAATGGTTTTGATACAACCTGTGAGATAATGGGCTATCATTCATGCAAAGTGATAATGGATTTTCGTCATCAGTAGTTCCAGGCACGTCAGTATTGTCATCAGTGTTCACAGTCATTGCCAATGTTAAAGCCTGGTCCAGTAAATGATCATCTAAGAGCTGCTCAACACAGTTACTGGTGGTTGCCCTACCAAAACTATCAGAAACTGGCACAGATGCAACACCTGTTGCTGTGTGATCAATTTTATCACGTTCTGGACCATTAGCTTGCACATCATGTAGATCTGTAGGACTACTGTCTTGAGAATATGTGATCTCTATATCACTTGTTTTCAAATTAGTCACCAAATTAGGTTCCTTGAGAAATTCCTCGGAACCAGTACTGCTAACACACGCTAAACAGTTGGATGGTAAGATTGTGTTTGGTGAAGTATTCAATGCACACACTACCCCATTTTCATCCACAATGTACTCATATGCTTCAATCATAACATCTCCTGTGATATCATGCCCATAACCATCATATACACTAATAGCACTGCTGATAGAAGGCTGTGATGTCCTTGGTAAAATCTGTGGTTGCAATGTGCCATTGTAATGAAGCAGTTGTACAGACACAGGGAGATCATCTGAAGTAACAACATATACGACTTCTGCAGAATCCACTGGTCCAGACATGACTCACGAGAAGAATGACCTAAACACATACAGTTTCAATACAATGAGAAAAATCATCATACTCGTCATCTTTATTTAAATCAGAATCAAAAAATACAAAAACCACCAGACAAACCTACTGCACTCTATGTGCTGTGATAATACAATGCATCAGACACTCTGTAAACAATCGTGTAAATGAATACGGTGGTAATAGCAAAATTTTGTGCTAAGATATCAATGAACAACTAAAGCCACCAATAGCA
>Ga0126332_10000949_pt1 | contig 10012 bp, 6 predicted proteins | sample InaspJWI42metaG_FD_94482 | JGI IMG/M metagenome (GOLD analysis project Ga0126332, IMG submission 94482) | Marine gutless worms symbiont microbial communities from Oahu, Hawaii - Inanidrilus sp. 2 OAHU.JWI-42 metaG | ecosystem: Host-associated > Annelida > Digestive system > Unclassified | place...
CTGCATCTTTCTAACCACTGGCCAAGCCGAGAAAAAATGCTATTCTCTAATTATTGCTAGGTAATGACTGCGGACAGTGTGGTTTTGTACATCAGATGCACTGCGAGTGCGACAGTTCAGTCTTTTTACGTTCACGCCCACATTGTGTCTTTTTTGTGTACCGCAGGCCTACTTTGATTCTAAGCAATGTTTGGGAGATATTTCAGCACTTTCAAAAGTTGGGTAAATGGGCAAATACTGCCCGTCCTTTCGATGTATAATGCCTAAAACCTTTCAGCTTCAGGGGGGCTTCGCCCCACTGACCCCCTGACCAGGGGCTCTGCCCCTGGACCCCGCTGGGGGCTCCGCCCCCAGACCCCCTTATAGGCTCGCGCTCGCCATGTGCCCCCCACTTTCAAATTGCTTCCGCCGCCACTGCCTTCATAGACCCTGCTCCGCATACATGTAGCATGCGGGCATTGCCGATAACGCCGGAATGGCTACCGCGACAACACGTTTTCGGAGGCGGATCCGCCAAGTGAGGTATACCGAAGATGCACGCCGAAGGAAGGATTAAAAACAGTAATTTGTCACCTAAGCATTAGGCCCCTATAGACGGCTGTTTTTACCAGCGCGACGCTATGCTAGCGTGGTTTTAGCTGTCGACCGGTGTCTGTCTGTCAAAAGCCGGTACAGTAGTATCGAAACGGCTGGGCGAATCGAGCTGGTTTTGACATGGAGACTTCTTTTGACCTATTTTGTTATGAAGAAATTATCTCAAAAATAAGGTCACCGCCGTCTCGGAATTTTGTCCCAAACTCAACAGTTTTACTACGGCGCGTCGATGGTCGCAATGTTGTCGACTTAGTTCGACAAAGGTGTTCGCTCGGTGTGATAAACTAGCAATCGTCGGTCGAACTAAGTTGACAGTACTTGCAGTTGCACCGTTCGACGTTCGACCGACGACCTTGGCCAGTGCCAGTGAGCGTAACCTTGTGTACAGTACGATGCACGAGAGGCAGCGCGTCGCGCGGGTACATCTGCGACGTGATACATGTAGCCTATGTGGTGGCAAAGGGACGGTGGAATTTGTCCAAACCTAATTACCCCCCCGCCCTCCGACCGTCGCCCGCTTTTACAGTATAGTCAGCATGGCTGGCCAATAAGACATAGTGCCATGAACACGCCTTGACACATAGAAAGCTGGTCGAAAGCACAACTTTGGGGTCTCCGCTGGTTTGAGCTGTTGGAGCAAATCTGTTTTCGTAGATTAAACAGCTGTACCTGACAGTAATGGACAGTCACCTGCCCTGTGAACTGTATCATAAAGAGAATCACATCATCAAACAGTCAACACTAGACAGTCAGTCGTCCATGGAGTTAAACGGATGCAAATTTCGAAATGGTGCAAGAAGAGTGATATTATTTCTTACTATAGAAAAAAAACGATAGTACGATGTGTTGAACATTGCTTACTAATGGGCCTATCGTCTTGCCTTTCTTCGCCCAACACCACGTGTTTATTACTATCTTTACTAACAAGTCTGTCTTCAGCCTTCCACGGCGGCTGTAAACGTGACACTGTTCGCATTTACTGCTGAACGCCATACTGGTGTGCGCCGTGCTGCTGATATCTCCTGCCAGCAGGGCACCCAGCAGCAAACTCGCCAGCTGCCGTCAATCGATGGGATACACAAACGGACGGACACCCGACCGTTACATAGACCCTCCGCCGCATATCGTGCGGGCAGCGTCAATAACCATATCCCTCAGTACTAACCCTAAACACACATGTACAATCTACAAGAAGCTCCGCTATCGCCGAGTGACCGCGCGACGCGCCGTGTCAGTTAAAACCGTGCTAAATGTCGCATAAATCTTCGTCGAATTGCATTTGATAAGTCCTGATCACGCGAATGACCTTCAAGGTCATCCAAGGTCATAGGAAATGACACGAATAGATAAGCCATATGATACTTCCTATTAGTCTGTGACATTTCTTTGATGCTACCACTTTTACGGTGTACGTGACTGCATGCCTGTAAGTCGCCTAACCTTGAAAAGTATTTCATTTTTGGAAAACAGTTGCGATTGAAGACCATAGATACTTTCCCATCCATGTATACACACAACGTAGTTAATACGTGTCATATTCATTGACGAATAGGAGTTAGAAAAGTTTAAAAACAGCTAAAGTGACATTTGAGGTCACTCAACGTCATTGATATCGCTGCCATTCGATAGGACACGTGATTTCTTATTAGTCTTCCATTGTAACTATATCTCTATTTTGTATCCTTTGAGATATTAGCATTTACTTCCCAAAATTTTAATAGGTCACGTGACCCTGAATGCACCCCATACTGCAGAACTTTAACACGTTTCACGACAGTACTCTTTACGTTCAATACACAAACCAAATTTGAAATGTCTAGCTTCATCCGCTCCAAAGATATGGCCTGGTCCCCAAAATGTAGAAATGGGTCATGTGACCCTGACCACGCCCACCTGGGGATAGTCAGGCATCACAAACCTAAAACTTCACGTGGCCAACAAGTGTACAAAATTTGAAGTCTCTAGCTTCAGCCGTTCCCCCCAGAGATATTTCAAGGGGTGTAAAATTCTAAAATGTGTCACGTGACCCTGACCACGCCCCTTTCAGGGATGACGTTGTCAGCAGGCTGGGACTTTCTACCGTTAACCTACAGGCCAAGTTTGAAGTTTCTAACTACACCCATTACAAAGATATCAAAAGCGGTGCAAAATGTACAAACTGGGGTAGTTTGGGGCGGTTAGGGTTCACTCAAGGTCATCAGCAATGCCACCGTTCGATAGAGCACATACGACTTCCTATTCGACTTTAATAGAAACTATGCGTCTATCTTGTACCGTTTTCGAGATGTAGCCAGCTGTTTGTCAAAAGTCGCCGATTTTAACCCACCCCACCTGCCTTTGGCGTCCCCTTAGGGGGTGACCCCGGTCGAATTTCGCGGAGATCTTTGGCGTCAGAAAGCTAGAGCCCCTGGGCTATCATGTAGTTTTCTTTGTGTGATCCTGTGTTTAGCCGTTTTAGTAAAACACCGACTTGTGACAGACACAGGGCCATAGCATATACCACGCTAGCATAGCGTCGCGCGGTAAAAATTAACTTTCTCCAGATGTTCAGGTGAAGAGTATTGCGTAGAATCTGATGATAGCTCAGTAATGTCTGGGAAAACAAAAGCAGTATGCATGCAGAGTGTGAATTAATTCAATGACCATTTCGTCCTTATCTGTTAACAATAATCAACATCACCAATGTCAACACACACAGCAGTGTGCACATATGCTAGTTGTATCACTAAATACCGGGAAGTCCCTTCTTCACATGTTCCACAAAACTAAAAAGCACCTGTGAAATGACAGTGCTACAATAAGGGGACCGTGTTCAAACAGGGTGAATAAAGATGCATTGCAAATCATTTTCAGAAGAATTTTTTTAAATACTCCAGATTACACTAGCAACACCTGCAATAAAATGTCGAAACTCTATGCAGCAAAAGAACAGTATACTGCAACTAGACTGTGTGTCAATTCCTAACCTGGCCGTAGGAACTCCAGATGGCCAGGGCTAATCTAAGGCCAGGGCTAATCTAACACACTGTCATATACGGTAACATCTTGCGAGCAGTTAGCAGACATCATTAAGTGCAAGCAATGACTGGAGTTAGACATTCTTACCCAAAGTAGCACATTTCTCAAGTCATTTTGTACAACTCCCACCAAATTAGGTGACAGTGTGATGAGAACCAGTGACTGACACTAGCCCACTGTTATGCTTTAAAAAATGGCATAGCAAAGCCTCTACTGGGTCTAAGGCCATGACTGGCATGACATGTGGACATGTTTTGAGAATAAGGACGTCAGAGTGTGTTGAATAAAAAATAGAGAAAACCTTTGTAAAATATAATGTTTCCAGCTCTTGCTAAAGCAGGCAACCATAGTAAGTAGTCGAGCACATCTAAATCAACACGAGGAAACACTGTTTAGCAAATACTTGAAGCAACAACATCAATTCTAGACATGTCTCAAGTATACCATTGGACGAAATACTGTCAGCTACACCGTGCAGCCAATTAGTACATACATACTGTTTGGAGATGCAGATGAAATGAATAAGAAAGTCATGTACAACAGTACAAGTACACTAACATACTGCATTTCGGAAAAACAAAAGCAAACAGTAACAAAGAAGTTAAGAATATTACTGGATAACCTCATAAAAATTTTGTAACTGTGACATGATAAATATTTGATACTGGCGTCAGAGAACCAGCATAAAAGAAGTAATGCTGGAGTCCAATGGTGTATGAAGAATGAACGAGGCAAGGCCACTGAATTGGGTCTGTGTTTTGTTACGGTATGCACTAACAACCATGGAAATTGCATGCAACTGTTATAAAGCGCACAGTGTTAGTGCTTATATGATGTACTACAAATGCACGTACATCTTAACTGTTTAAATAACTATCTATGCATTATCAAGCAAAGTGCTAAAAATACCAAAAAAATTATGTCACTCGTTCCTAAAATTATCTGGGTATCTGCAACACGTGTACAATAAACATGTTGCCTCTGTTCCAGCAAACAAGCAAAACAGCAACCGATTAGTTACATATGATAAATATGCCAGCTACTGTAGACTAGTTCTGAGAAAACACAATGTAACAAAAATGAAACATACTGCAGAAAACAAAACACTCGTGTGGAGCTTCACAATGATTATATGAAAAGTCACAAACAATGCTAGCTCTAATGCATGTGGACAACTGTGGTTCGATTAATTCTCCTTTCTGAAGTTGGCTGGTGGCTGGAAATTAACAATGCACTCAACAATACAGGGTATTTAAACTTTGCACATTATACAACTGTGACTCAGAAATAGATTTTCCTTTGCATGAAGCCATAAATAACTCGAATACTTGCACATAGACACAGGCTGTTATATACAGTACAATAAATAAGAAATAAATAACTTAACTGACAAAAGTGACACTATATAAAACCATGATTATAACATACTGCAGTGTTTAGATGTTGCGTGCTGTATACCAACGTACAAACACACACATACAACCGTCTAACGGCCCTTTGTCTAGAACTACCCGGATGGGCCAGTACCAGAAGAAACATTCACCCACTCACACCCATCCTGATCTGCAAACATTCTTTATGAATGTCATCCATCTACTATAGCATCCATAGCATCCTCCTTGTTCAATTTATGTGCTAGAGAGTCATTTTCCATAACCTCTCTCCAGGTCCTCCATGGTCTTCCTCTTGGTCTGGAACCTTCTACTTCATACTCCATACATTTCTTTCCGGTACAAGTAACCAAAATGCTCTAATACCTTTGCCTTTCACGGCATCATCCGACAACATCATCATTTTTCTCACAATGATTTCTGCAAATAATCATTTTGTAAATATGATTATCTTTCATTTCTCTGCTAAACAGCTGGTCAGCTTATTTACTGTCTGAGTGAGAGTCAACACAACAAATCATTCATTAGATGTATAATATGTCACATGACAAAACAATATAAACATCACAATGTACTGAAGCAAAAACAATAAATGGTTTCAAAATCTCTAAAAGATGAACAAATGTATAATAACAAATGCAGCAAAGCACAGTAAACCCTAACTGACTATCAGCACACTCATCAGTAATTGAAAATTTACTAGAAAAGATGAGATAGCAACAGCAATGAACAGCTAACCTCCTGGGAGGTCTCCAATTGTATGGGTAGATCTAAACTCCATCTAATAAAAAGTAGCTACCTTCTGTGGAAACCCTTGCACAAAAAACCAACTCAATCTTTTAGGCATTTGGCCACAAAACAAACGTGCCAGAGAGGTGCACATGTATACCAGTACCACAACAAAAGCCACATCAGTATCACAGTTGACTCAATATGATTTTAGTTCAATATAATTTGATGCAGCAAATGACTATATAATTCGGTGCAAACAATTCGCAATGTTCTGAGTTCCTGTTAACTGAAGTCATTTCAACTGTGGAGCCATTGGTAATAGCTGCACTACATATTTTTCTGTACAATAATGTTAAAACTACCAAAACGAAATAAGAAACGGAACTGAAATAACAAGTTTCACAATTTGTCAAAAACCTGTGACTACCAACTATGTCAAAACAAAAACCGCACTTTTGATTTGGCAATATAAATGAGTCAATCGAATTGATTTTCCAACGATTAGCAGTGATATTCGTAAAAAACATAAACATTCATCTATGGACTCATTGGACCCATTGGACTGTGTGCAAACACTGTTCAACAACAAAGCTGAAGACACTAAAACAACTCTATAACACCGTACTAACAGAGCAGTGCCACTAATAATTCAAAAGAGACTGTTCGAGATGCAGCAACATAATAACCAGGGTTCCCATCATAGAACTACAAAAATGACCATATCTGCCAGAAAGTGCACGCACAAAGTTTAATAAAAATATCTTAAGCCAGTACAACACACACAGACATACACACACGCCCGTTTAATGGCGCTTTTTCCGGGACTGGCCAGGGGAGCCGGTACCAGAAAGGTAAAACCAATCTGGATTTTACTGAAGCAAGAGACAGTGAGTGGCAGTGGCATCAGCTGGGCCATATGCAAGTCTGCACCTCGCTCCAGACAGACAACCTCACCAGCACCCCACCGCTCTTTTTTTTACAGGCCGGATGCCCTTCCTGCCGCCCAACCAACAGCGTCAAAGCACTGGAGGCAACCTTAAGCCAGTATAAATAAACAATAAACTCGTAGCATTCTGCACAGTGAAAACTTTTGAAATGTGAAGGAATGGAAAAGAAAGATAGCAGCAGAAATGCACAGGAACCAGTAATGACATGCTGCTCCCACACAAAACACCATAATACAAATTCAAACCCAAGCACTGTCTGTGTAATGCTCAACCACAGCCACTGTGCATTATCAATACAGACAGCAAAGCTACAATACTATTTCAGAGACTTACAAGTTCTGTGTAGTTTCAAGGAATTTCTAAGCCACAAAAATTGCCTTTAAAAAATAAAATTTCAAGAAACCTTACGGTTAACTTGGGAACCCTGAAAATGGCTCAAAACGTTATACTGTATACTAATGGCATATGTGCACAACACTGGAAAGAGAAGCCAAAAGCACTATTACTGACAATGTCTAAACAGTATTAACAGTCCATCATTCAACGTAGTAAGTAAGCGGCAGGCATCACTTCCTCAACCTTACATCATTATCCTTGTCATTGTGGTCATTGGCATTGGCAACCCTACACAAAAAAGCAAATAAACAATGTCAACTTTTTGCTGTCAGTGAATCTAGGTCATGTAACAGACAAGTATAATGCCTAAACAATATAATAGCAATAGTAATAACACAGTATTTGTGCAGCACCTTAATATCTGAGGATAAGAAACTCTAGCAATACACACACACACAACCATTTAATGGCCTTTTGTCTGGGACTACCCGAATGGGCTGGTACCAGAAGCATTCACCCAATCACACCCATTCTGATCATCAGACATCCTTTATCAACTTTCTCCATCTACTACAAACCACAGCATCCTCCTTGTTCAACTTACGTGCTTGACAGTCCTTTTCCACAACCTCTCTCCAGGTCCTCTTTGGTCTTCCTCTTGGTCTGGGACCCTCTACTTCATATTCCATACATTTCTTCACCAAATCATCATCTTCTTTTCTTGTTGCAAAACTCTAGCTATAATATATCATGAACAGTATGGCAACCCACAATTCCAACATGTTCTGAGACATTTTCATGTCACAAAAACATCAATATAGACGACTGATAAAGACAACAACCATTCCACCTTTGTAATCGACTGGTGTGAGCTGCATGGGTGAATATACAGGGTGGCATAGGCAAAAGTGGAACATATATACTTGTGTAAATATTTGTTCAATCATGGTTTTATCTGCATAGCCAACTGGGAAAAGATCTATTAAAAATGGAGACTTAATGATTATTGCAATTTTGTGATATTAGATATTCTTTGTGACCCCATTCTTGTGACCCACTGGCTAGTTACTGATCACATTAGCTGCAATTGGTCATGCCTGTCCAAAGTGTCTATTTGTTTCCATTCTAGCTTATGAATCAACTGACTTCTGACCTTGGCTTTAAGCATGCGTATAGGTCATGACCATATCTCGCAGGAGGTCTAAAGTCGAGGTTATAGGTCAAGGGTTAGGGTTAGCAAGGACGGTAACAAGGTCAGTCTGACCTCGATCTTCAATCGATGGCAGTTTGTTTTCAAGCGAGTGCTTAACAAGTGGTTGACAAGCATCCGACTTACAGCGGAGTGCCATCCTGGACTGTATCCTTGCCATCGTCATCCAGCTTCGGTTTACGTTTCTCATAGATGAGGATAATAACAATGAGAACAACAATCTCGACACAGATGCCGATGAACGGCCACAGAGGTGCCAGTTTGTCTACAACAGCAGACATCAATAAGATACAATACAATGCAATACCAAATGCATACCACCACCTCCTCTATGCCAACGGTCACTTTCCATGTGAATCTGGCTTTATTCCTCCACTTTTTTCAAAGAAGAACTTTTGCACATAAGTGGCACATGCTCTATATGGGGCAAACGCCCTGACTGTCACCCTACCAACAGCATCAAAGCACTAAAATGGGAAAACAAAGCACTGACCCTAACTAGTGGTCTACCTTATCCTTACTTTATCCACTCTGACACTCCTCTGTTTGTCAGGTCTCCGATGCTAGCACCATACAAAATGCATACCACACAAGCGACCATTCTCAATGCTGTTTCAGTTGCCCACATCAAGTACTTCTCTTGACAGCAAAACTTACAGAAACCCAACACAAAACTGGAACTAACGTTTTTTCACAAAGAAACAACTAAAACAGGCCACTGAAAATTCTGGAACTATAACAACACCTTACCTTTGACACGGACAAGAATCGCCTCATTGTCTGACATATTCCCAATTCCATTCTGTGCCACACACGAGTATGTACCATAGTCATCTACTGACATGTCGACAATTTTCAGACTTGCGTTGCTGACACTCTCGAAAATGTCGAGTGTCACACGATCTCCACTCACAATTTCCACCTCGACGTCACCCGAACGAGAAACCTTTGTCCACTTGACCTGTGGCGATGGATAGCCCCACGTTCTACACTCCAGATGCAGGAGGTCTCCTTCAACAAGCACCCTCGACTTCTCATAGAAGTGTTTCACGACAGTGGCAGCTAGAGCACACAACAAGCAAAGAACCAACAAGTATTTCACTATGAATCTAATAACTAGGGCTGCAGTATGATTAAAATTTTTAATCGCGATTAATCTCGCGATTACAAAAATTAACCTTAGTTAATCTCACAATTAATCGCAAAGTAAAAACCAGACAACATGTATCAATTACCATCCAAAGCACAGTTCATTTCACTCAAAAGTCGCAACCTAATACTCGAATGCAATCTCAAATGCTGGCTTTGAGGTCACTATCATTACAGGCCCAACCAGTTATTTAAGCACACAAGTTTGTTGGCATTGGCTGGAGAGAGAATAAGTAAATCAAATCAGGCTCTGCCATTGTACCCACGATTAAAAATTAATTGCGATTAAAAAAATTAATCGTGATTAATACTAGGGATGTTAAACGGGAACCGGTAAACCGGTAACCGGTTTTAAAACCGGGAACCGGTTTGGAAAGTGAGAAACCGGTATTCGATTTCACCCGAGTACGTACTTTTACCTGGGTGATCGGAGTTGGATCGCCGGCGGGGGCGCGAAGGGTGGAGGGGCGATCATCGGCCGTACCCGGCCGATGACGGGACCCCATCCCATCTGCGGACGATCAACATAGCCGGCAGTTGCGCGCTCAAAACCGTCAGGGGGGAGGGTACGGGGGGAGCGCGACCGGGGAAGTGCAACGGCCATCGGCCCGCGGACGACGGGCCGGGAAATCACC
>Ga0126332_10000950_pt1 | contig 10009 bp, 7 predicted proteins | sample InaspJWI42metaG_FD_94482 | JGI IMG/M metagenome (GOLD analysis project Ga0126332, IMG submission 94482) | Marine gutless worms symbiont microbial communities from Oahu, Hawaii - Inanidrilus sp. 2 OAHU.JWI-42 metaG | ecosystem: Host-associated > Annelida > Digestive system > Unclassified | place...
CCAGTGTAAACTGACGAGAGCGTCAGTAATGTGGTCGGAGCGTCTGAGATGGAAAATCAGCCGTGCGGCAGCGTTCAATGCTGACTGCAGCCTGCGCATTAAGTAGGCTGGAATGCCGACCAGTGCAAGTGCTATTCCCGTAGTCCATCCGTTGGTTGACAAGGGCGACCGTCAGCGTCTGGAATGTGGCCGTTGGTACGAATCGACTGATCTGACGTAACTGGCGGAGAGCAGCGAAACAACTCGAAGTCGTTCGCTGAATGTGCGTCCGCATGGAAAGGTCACCGTCGATATAGATACCAAGGTCGCGGATGTTCTGTACCGGGGTAACTGGAATGCCATCTACCAGCATTGCTGTCGTCGGTAGCTGATGACGACGACGGCTTGTTGCACACCATAGGACCGCGGTCTTGGCTGGATTCAACTACAGCCTCTTCGACTTCATCCACGCCGCAACAGCATCCACGCACTCAGAGATCTGTGACGCAAATAGCGCCACGGCTGCTGGTGCCCTGCAGAAGAGAGAGACGGCTTTAGCATCAAATGTATAACTGGATATAGTTTTGTGTTTTTATGCAGATCATTTTTTACGTGCGTGTGCGCGTTCGTGTCTTTCTGTCTGCAGGAGTTCAACAGTTGTGGGCAAATTTTGCCTTCAGTAACAATTTGCTTATTTACGGCAGGTTTTATTTGCCACCCACACGCAAGTAAGTAAGTAATTAGTAAGTAAGAGTATTTGTTTTGCGCACAAGAATCGAGAGTCACAATGCGCTGCGATTTCTAGGCCCCAAATAAGCGTTTTCAGATGTCGCCTAATTGTCCGTATTTAGTGATCTGTCTTATAGTAGCCGGCAAACTGTTCCACACGCGCGGTCCTGCGACAGCAAAGCTGCTGTCGCCGAGAGTAGTACGCGTGCGTGGAACTGCAAGTGTCCTGTAGGAAGATGAGCGGGGATGACGACGACCATGGTGTGGTGAGTTTTCTTTCTCAGTTGCTACGGTACGGGTAGCCAGAGGTCGCATCGCCACATGCCGCTGAGTATATCGACTGAAGGCATGCCCAAGTGTGCCCCCCCCAAAAAAGAGTGCCCCTTTTTGTTGGAATCCGGACCGCCAGCTAATATACAAGGCTCTTTGCAAGCAATTAAAAAAATCTCAAAAATGCGCCGTAAACTTTTCGAAAATTTTATGGAATAAAAATTTCACCCCACATTTCTATACACGAAGAACATTAAAAATTGGGCTGTGCTTTTTGTGGAGCTTTTCCAAAATATGGGATACTGCCACCATGGCCATATTTACCACCACGCCCATAATGCATTTTAGGCCAGAACACAACAGGTATTCCGGGTCTGCCAGTTGGGCCACGCGGGCCTGGTCTACCGGGTAAGCCGTCTTTACCAGGTGGGCCAGGAGGGCCATCAGAGCCACGTGGTCCATCTAGCCCAATGCCAGGTGGCCCTTCTTCACCGGGTGGTCCTGGTGGGCCTGGTGCGCCTTCTGAGCCATTATCGCCACGCGGGCCTGGTGGTCCTTCTGGGCCTGGTTCACCAGGTAAGCCTTGTGGGCCATCACTGCCATCAGAGCCAGGTAGGCCATCTGCACCATTAATGCCACCTTCACCGGGTGGTCCTTGTGGGCCTGGTGCGCCTTCTGAGCCATTATTGCCAGGCGGGCCTGATGGTCCTACTTGGCCTGGTTTACCAGGTAAGCCTTGTGGACCATCAGTGCCATCAGAGCCAGGTAGGCCACCATCACCATTAATGCCATCTTTACCGCGTGGTCCTTGTGGGCCTGGTGCGCCTTTTGGGCCATTATCGCCAGGTGGGCCTGGTGGGCCTTCAGGGCCTGGTAAGCCACGTAGGCCTGGATGGCCTGGTGCGCCTTCTGGGCCTGGTGGGCACATGCAATACGGTGGCTCCGGGGACGATGGCGCCACGAACGGTGGCTCCGGGGACCGTGGCTCCGGTTGCTTAGGAATTACAACTGATTCGTCTCGGGAAAATGAAGTTGCATCAGTTCCACTGTAGTCAGTTGTACAACCTCCGCGCTTGCCTACAATACAAACACAAGCGAAGACGGATTACAACAGCACTGAACTGCAGTCCGAAGAAATTCGGCATAACAATTACTGCATTTGTCCTCTGTACCATGGGAACTGTAACTACACTACCTTGTGTAAAGCGACCTTTGCAGGCTCCGCTTCTTTGGGCACGTGACACGTGTGGACCATAAACAGGATCACCATCGGGTCATTGGGGCGTCGCTCCGCCCGCCCAGTCATTGGAGGCGATGGCACTAAAATGGCCTATTATGTGCTGATGTGCCGTTAAGAAACTGCTCACTCACTCATTGGAGGAGACCTCGTGGATGCCACTGCAGGCCAGTAGCCACAAGTTAAATAAACAGGAGGCAATCCCCTCCCCTCACCCCCTCCCTTTCTCTCTCTTCCCTTTCCTCCCACTCCCCTCCCCGTAGAAATAGGACCCGTCCCCGATTGCAGTTGAGGGTCTGGTGTCTGGGGGAGCGCTGAAGCTCCCCCAGCGGGTCCGGGTGGAGCCCGGCCGCCAAACGCATTTCGGCTCTCGAAAATGCGTCTAGCGACAACATCTTTGGTTCTTTTATGTGATCGTCATATAACAAGGAGGCTATTGCCTCCTCGTGCGTCAACGTAGCTACGGTCCTGCATTGTACCATACGGGCTGAGGGCGACTGATATTGATGTAGTCAGTCAACAGTGGGATCCTGCACTCAGCCTGGAGTAAGGCCAGTGACCGCACGCTCTGTCGTCGGCACGGCAACACTCCATCTTGGGGCACGCCGCCACTGAAGAAGAAAAATGCCATGGAAACTGTCAGACTTTAAGTAACTATACCGTGTACGCTCATAGAGTCTTTCTTTATACTGATCTATCGTATACAGTGCTATAGCATTCAGCCAGAGGTGGACTCCTCGAAGACTGTCCTCTACCTCGAGGACAAAAATCCCTGGCTTGGCCTTGGCTTTGCGCTGCATTGGCCTTGGCGTAGTAGGTAGTTTGGTATCTTTATAACTGAAGTGAATCCATAAAGCAAAGGTCGCTCTGTTATGATTAGAATAATCAAACGGTAGCCAAGCCATAACGCTAAACCTGACCCTATTCCCTAACCCTAACACTAACCCTAATCCTAACCATACTCACCCTACTGGCCCCGAAAGGCACTGGCCTTGGCCTCGAAGGTGCTGCCCCTGCAATTTTGCATTCAGCCTTCGTCTCAACAGTTTGCCTAAGTGGCTTGTATTAATGCTGTGCTGTGCAGTCACAAGTGGCGCTTTTTTATCAGATCATTTTATGAGCTTAAGAGACCCGCAGTAAATAATTTCTCATCAGTAAAACCTGAAAAGCATGAAAAACTAGATAAAGGGCAAAGTCCAACGTTAGGCCGCCCGGCTACGCCACTAGCCGCCTGCATCCAGCAACATGCACGCATGCACTACTACTCTTACCGTGCGCTAACGCCATCTACCGAATGTCACCGAAACTCAGTTGTGTGGATAAAAACAACAAAATTGGTTGCCATGGCAACACTCCTTGAGTAATCTAAAAACTAATTCCAGACTGGTCATTTACAGGTATAGTTCTACCTGTCCTGAAAATTTAGCGTAGATCGGCTAGGTAGATCTTGAGATAAAATCGTTAAAATAACAAATAAAGACAAAACAGCGGCAGAACATTTTATAGCCCGCCGTGCCTGCTGCAGCAGCCGGGCAGGCTGAATAAACCCAGTTTCGTGGTCTAAGTACTCGTGTATTGCAGCTGTCAATGCTGAAGACGACGTGCTGTCGAAATGGCCTTTTGAATGTTGCAAGGTACAGTTAGCTTATACACTCGGGAGCCTTTACCACCTACGATGGCAGTCGAAGTTGGAAATTCTCTTACGGATTGGAATCCCTAGGAATCGTATGACCCTGCTGGAAGTACTAGAACATATATCCGGGATGACACAAAGTTATGTTCAAATTCCACTAGACGGGTCCAACCAGACTTTGTCGCTGGTCGGGTCTGGTCGTGTCGTTTCTAAATTCCACTGCACGGACCCGACCAGACCAGACCCACAGAACGCTTGGGTCTCTGACAAGTCCGCCGACATTGTCTGGTCGTAGACTTGTCCGGTCAATCTCGACATGTACGGACTTTGTCCGTGGGTGTGGTCTTGTCGGGTCGCAGACAAAGTCCGCGGGTCCGTGTAGTGGAATTTGACACGGATCAGACTTTGGCGGAGACCTGGTCGCAGACGCGTACACGTCTGGTCGGGTCCTGTCCGTGTCGGTGTAGTGGAGTTTGGCTCTTGGACTATACAGAACATTTCGTCTATCAGTGCAACGTACTTGAGCACCCAAGCTTGTGCCTCATAGCGTCGATCTGCGCCAGGATGTCGCTCTTGAACGCGTCCAAACTTTTAGTCGGCGTCCACTGACCAGTTCCGTCATCTTCTGCCTCATCTTCTACACCAAATCAACCCAAAACTTATTGTCAAAACATAAGACACGTGTATGTACAAAACATGGGTGGCTAGGTAGCCGAGTGGTTAGCGTGCTGGACCCAGTCGCAGAAGGGCCTGGGTTCAAATCACAGCCGCGATGCTGTCGGGTAATAGTCTTAGGCAAACTGTTCACACCCATTGTTCCTCTGTTCACTAAGCAGCAAAATTGGTAGCAGCCCTCTTAAGGGATGCGGAGGTAACTGCAGGCCTGGCGGAAAGAAATGGCAGCCTACCGCCGGGTTTATGACTCACGTCACCCGCAGGCTGACTGCCAAGAACCGGGATCAGCGCCGGAACCCTACGCTCAGTAATCGAGTATGGGCTACCTTTACCTTTCTATGTACAAAAACATTACAAAGACTGATACCGGTAAAGGTAAAGTGTGCCGTGCCCTGTGGGGAGTGTAGGCGAGTTACTCAATATTTCTTCCCTAAGCCGTGGGCCAGTAGATGGATAAACCACTGTGGCGCATGGCCAGTGCGATGTCAAAGATGTCTAATTATAGCTCCATGATGTCAAACCTACGACTACCTATATACCCAGCTGCAGGGCATCATCGCCTCTAATGCTTGGTGACAGAGGCACACGGGTGTGAACAACATGCCCAGGGTCACCACGTAGCCGCGCCCTGACCGGGGATCGAAGCCGCGACGTCTAACAGGGAACGAAAGTGTGCCGATACAATTGGCACAGTGCTGGTTCCCTGGGCTGGCCATTTCCAGTGCTAAAATATAAATATATTTTTCAAATAAAATACACGGAAGCAATTTTATCAAACAGCACTCTGAAATTGTTATGGTTTGAAATTAGCAAAATGCTGATTGCGGTTTAAAAACTCAACTTATTGTATTATTTATTATAATTTGCGGCACACTTTCGTTCCCTATCGCACGTCCTACGCCTCAGCGGCCTCACCTTTGCGCCACCACACCAAGCCTACTGAGAGAGTCTAAGGCAGAGATTACACATACTGAACGACTAACGAGACGAGATATAGACATACCATAGTGGTCAACAAGTTGCTACAGCAGACTGGCAGCCAGAGGCCGCATCGCTGCTGCCCCCTAGCGAATAAAGTTGATAATATCGACTGCGGCAACATCTGTCCAACTACAACCCCCCAAAGTGCAACTTCCCGTTGGGGATCCAAGCCCCCACCTAATGTATGGTTCATTCCACACCCCGAACGTCGGCATCACGGGGTCGGTTCAGCCGTGTTGGGACAACTCACGATCGTGTCCAACAGATACACAAAGACACAGACGACGCTATAGCCAGTCTCATGAAGTGTTCATCATTTCTACCCGCTCGACGCTATGCCAGCGCGGGTACTAGCTATTGCCCTGTGTCCGTGTCTGTCTGTGTCTGTATCTGTCTTGTCACAAGTCGGTGTTCTATCAAAAGTGATGTACGGATTAATCTGTTTTTTGGCATATAGGCTTCTTTCGACCTATCCTACAGTGTGTTTTAAGGAAATTCAGGTATGTACGAAAATAAGAATACTTCCCTCTGGAACTTTTTCCTAAACTCCGGACTTAGAAAATTTCGTCACGGCATATCGATTGTCGAAACGTGTTAACAACTTAGCTCGAGAAAGGTGGACGCTCAGAGCGTGATAAACTGGACCGTCGTCGGTCAACTAAGTTGATAATACCTCCGAGCTCCGACGCTCGACCGTTGTAGTTTATCGCATAAATCGTCAAGCTCTGTCTACAACACAATTATGTCGCGCGGGTCAAATAGCGACAGCTAATACTTGTGTTATTTTGTGTGTTTGTTTACCAGCGTTCGGCTCGACTTGAGTTGCACTGGTACGCACTATGTTGATGAATGATGGTGATGACGAAATTGATGATTACTTGCCGGAATCAGACAGTTCCGGAGGTTGATCGCCATCAAGTACATCTTCAGTATCCATGAAGCTGTCCAATATGTCCACAATTCGCCGTTCAACCTCATCTTTTCCGGGTCGAGGATTTTCCATCATTTCGATGGAGCTGTCGTCGATGGAACTATCTGGCTGGGGTACTGATGCATCGATGATGTCGGACGAAATGCTGGTCGGAGTGAACAGCAGCATGGTAGTGATAACGACAACGGACCAAGTGTCGACCGCCATTACGCGCCCTCCTGCAACCAGAACATTTCCGCAGCTAGATCACTCAGTAAAAGGTCTTTAAAGGTAAAGTGCGCCATGCCCCATGAGGAGTGTAGGCGGGGTTCTCATCTCCCTTTCTCAGGACGTGAGGTCGTAGGTGGATAAATCACTGAAGTCTGTAACGCATGGCCAGTGCGACGCAAAGCCACTTTTTAGTTGTCGGTTCCGTTCGGAAGATAAAAGCTGACTCATGTCGGCTTTCGAGCGCACGTTAAAATAGCATTCAAGCAGAGTATCGTATCATATCGTACCTTTCCAGCCGCAGGGCGTCACCGCCCCTTGACCGGTACCAAATCATACTGACTGCTTGGTGACAGAGGTACATATGTGTGAAGAACTTGCCGAAGGTTGTTACCTGAAAGCGCGAGGCAGGGAGTTGAACCCGCGACCCTCGGAGTCGCAAGTTCTATGCCCTAACCACTACGCCACCGGCCGCTAGATCACTTAATAGAGTGCGTGAAAATTAATTTTTTATTACCCCGCCCCGGTAGAGGAGTGGACTGTTATGTTGAGAATGTCTGTTTGTTTGCCTGTCTGCCCGCGAGCATATCTCCGGAACTACGACGTCAAATCTTCACCAAAGTTTATGTGCATGTTAAACATGGCCGTGGCTGAGTGGCTGGGTCCTCCGTGGCGGCGTTGCGATATGTCATGTACTTCCGGTTTTATCGATGACGTCATGTTTGCACATAACGGCCAGGAGTAGGCGATGCAAAAAGGCATGTACTCAGGGTGACTCAAAAGGGGGCAGCACCGAAAGAAAGAAAGTTTAAAGGGAATTGGAAGGGGCGGGAGATGAGGGCACGGTACGGAATTATATTGCCCATAAAACTGAACATTAATGTAGAAATGTAAAACAGTTAGAATGTTAAATTAATATAAGAACATTTGTCAGCAACAGACATGTATATCAGCTAGATTCAATTTCCCCTCGTGCCTATATATGTATTATGTAATTAACTTAGTTATGTAGGCCTATCAGTATATTTACGTGTGTAAGACTTAAACTTACATATTACGGAGTTAACATACGATACTTACGCTTTGCCGCAATGCGTTCTTTTCTTCCAATGACCGTTTCTGAACTGGCATTTATAATGTCTGCGTAGAGGCTTCACAGAGTTAATTAACAATGTCTGACAAGTGACAAGATGTCGATTCTGAGTTCAATACTTAATTGCTCCTTGTCATATTTGATTCATTTGAGAAACAACTAAATTAATAACAATATCACGAAGTGTACCGTGCTACTGCCACTGTAGGTCAAGAAGGTGATAAATATATTCGTAAGGTAGTGTGTAGCAGCGCGTTCAAATGACATTTTAATGAACTTTATTGCAAATGAACTAAACTGCCGAGTCTGAAGGTCTAAAAATTCTGACATTATTGACGCTTCCTGTATAGTATACTGTAAGCGTCGTTGTAACGGTCAGGTGTCCGTCCGTCTGTCTGTCCCGTCGATCAATAGCAGCAGCGACGTGCTGCTGGTTTGCTGCTGAGCTCGGGCGCGGGCGGCAGATATCGATCGATAGCTGCAGACGCCCGAGCTGCGGCTGCGGGCAGTGTCGTATCGAGAGCCGAGGTACGAGGCTTAACACAGACTTGGCGATTAGTATTTGGGGAAGTTACGGCCATTGACTAGACTGTAAGCCCTTTTAAAGCCCTCTCACAGTCGCCAATTCCACGGTTGGGCGCCACTCTACACTTTCAGTTTGTATTTCATTTTCACTGACACTGAGCGTGGCATTAGACGGGAAAGCGGTTGAAAACTGCACCCTTCACAGGTCTCCAAACAAACTAAAGTATACGATGGAGTTTGTGCTCGAGAAAACGTTGGAATTAAATAAACGGCGTCGTAATACGTCAGAATGGGCAATTTTAAAAGTTATATTTTTCTCATGTTCGCCAAGAATAAGTGAGTACAAGTCATCAGAATGAAAAAGAGTCTCTGCTAAATTATCATCGTTTCAGATGCGTCGATACATCACTATTACTCAGCAGTACGCTAGTAGGTAGAGCGGTGTTTTTTGCCATCACTCGCAATGCAGCAGCTGATGCAGATTAATCTGCATACCATTCGACGTCAGTTATAAATAGAGTTGCCAATCGTCCCGCGTTCCCCGGGACAGTCCCGTAATTGGCCTGCGGCGTCCCGTATCCCGGGCAGGGTAGATTTTTTTCCGGAATTTTTCACAAAGTTCTGCAATACGACACAATACGATACGAGATGCTATTTTCACGTGCGCTCGAGTCGAAACAAGTTGTAACTGCTCTATTCAGATGTAGCGGATTACGCTGTTAGCGGGTTCAGATAGAGTTGCCTAGCAACGGCGATCCAGTAGTCAATACGCGGAAACGGAAGAGTGCAAAGGTGCATTGGATACTCAAAAGGCGCAAATTTAGGCCTAAAATGCGTCAGAATGCGTTTGGCGGCCGGGCTCCGCCCGAACCCGCTGGGGGAGCTTGAGCGCTACCCCAGACCCCCTAGCCGAAATTCGGGGGAGGGGTGCCTACTTCTAAGGGGGAGGGAAGGGAAAGGAATGGAAAATGGAAGGAAGGGGTGGGAAGGGAGCAAGGGAAGGGGAGGGAGGGAAGGGGAAGGGGCGGACCCCCGTCCCGGATTGGGAAAGTGCAAATGTGGCAACCCTAGTTACAAATAGCTGTTGTCAATACAGTTTGTGTCTGTGTCATCAACGGGCGCACATCATGCCGTCACCGACACTACATGTATGCTAGTGCGGTATATGCTGTCGCTTGTGTCCGTCTGTCCGTACATCATCGCAACAAGTTAGCGGATGACATTTCTGTCTTTCAGCGGGACGTGTTTTGTGTCTGTTAGCAAAAACACTAAACATTTTAGTAAAAAGATGTAATTTCGTGTTTCCAGTTTTGCGAGGTAGCGCAGAAATATTAATTAGGCGGGGTGGAAAATTATACTATCTTTCAATTGCCTACTTTCCATTAAACACTCCTGCCAAACATTGTTGTAATCCAACAACACATACTCGAGTTACAACGAAAAATGTCGGATAACTTTTTTATGAGACACAGTGTAGTTTATTTTACACAAGTCCGTCCATCATTACTTTGATTTGTTGTGTAACTTGCTCACACAGATGTGCAGATGTGCAGCAGGGGACGCTGAAAATGCGAGACATGAAAATGCGAGAAACGCGATAGTATGGAACACCGCGTGTTGCATATTTCTGTCCATTGCCGAGCAGGAATGCATGAGTCGACAAGAAAGAGCACCAGATTTCGCCGCCAACTGTGTTCTTGTGAACGCAGGATATGTGCGAAGTGTGTCTCATCGAGCAACGTGATGCAC
>Ga0126332_10000951_pt1 | contig 10000 bp, 6 predicted proteins | sample InaspJWI42metaG_FD_94482 | JGI IMG/M metagenome (GOLD analysis project Ga0126332, IMG submission 94482) | Marine gutless worms symbiont microbial communities from Oahu, Hawaii - Inanidrilus sp. 2 OAHU.JWI-42 metaG | ecosystem: Host-associated > Annelida > Digestive system > Unclassified | place...
ACCGTTGCAAATGGAGAAAGGTGATAAAGGAAGCACGATGATCCGGATGGGTGTGAGTGGGTGAATGTTTCTTCTGGTACTGGCCTACCCGGGTTGTCCTGGATCAAAGGCCGTTAAACGGTCGTTGTTGTTGTTGTTGCTGATGCTCATCATCTTATTCAGCCATATCCTTATTTTACACAGGCAGCACATTACTAATGCATAATGTACTGGTATAGAAAAATATCTTTAAAAACTAGTTTTGGGTTTTTTGTAAATTACCTCTGTAGTTAATTATTACCTCTGTTTATCGGTTTGTTGGCAGTCTAGTATGTTAGTTGCAAATGCTGCAGGGAGCACCTGTCAACAGGTGTTCTGTCAGTTCAGTAGGCCTCTTGACTTCTGCTGTTCTCGTTAGTTAACTTAAAGCTTTAAGTTCGATATTAAATACATGTATGAAACAGTCGTTCTCGGCAGCTGCGGATGTGTTGCCTAGTCACAGTAGTCCATGATTAGTTATCTTTCTCTGTTGTAACTCATAGTAGTTTGCATATGCAGAGTTTACATGTTCAGTACAGTGCAGTGAATGTGAGATAATAAGTGGCATTTGTTAAATTATATGACATTCTACTGCTACTACACCCACTTGGTGGCCTCTTTTCCGGGACAACCTGGGTAAGCTGGTGCCAGAAAGATAAAACTAGTCTGGATTTAAATGAGACAAGAGATAGTGGGGTTTTGGGATGCTGTGGCGTCAGCTAGTCCATATGCAAACAATCTGCACCTCGCTGCAGACAGGTGACCATGCCAACACCTCATCGCTCAATTTTTACAGGCTGGATGCTCTTCCTGACACCCAGCCAACAGTGTCAAAGCACTTAAGTTAACTGAAATGACATTTAGCTACAAAATGTTGATTTTGTGTGTTGTGCAGAGAGAGAAACTGAAGGAGCACATTTCCAAAGTCCGGACAGTGCTAAGTAACCGTGACAATGAAACATCTGATTCCATTAGGACAGCAACAACCGAGCTACAGCAGGCATCGCTCAAGCTCTTTGAAATGGCCTACAAAAAGGTAACTTTTAACTGTGTGGTATATTTTGTCATGAATAGATCTGCTGTACACAACCTCTTGAGCTTTGTGGAGATTGTACATTTTTAGTTCATGTACATTTTATATGTTTTTCTGAAAAGTGTCATATCACTACGTTATGAAAAGCAAAACTAGTTTTTAGATGTAAAGACTGCAGACTTTCAGTGCTATTTACATTTCCTAGATAAAATACTTCAATTGTATGATCGCTGCAACGAGTACAGAGTATATGTGTAATCTGAATTTCATAACTTAACTGCTTCGTTAAACCATTTTCTTACAGTATTGGACTAAAAACAAAAACTAGTTGTGCATTTCACACAAGATATCACAGTAGCATTTCTCAGTTGTGGTGGGCAGATTCGAAACCGAGTTGTCGCATTCCTGCGGGATTTCACTCACCAACAATTATCAAATACAGTTCATTTGTGACCACAGCTAATGCACAGTTTCAGTGTTGAGTGCTCTGTTGTCTGCAGATGGCCGCTGAGCGTGAAAGTTCTGGAAGTTCAGGTTCGTCTGAAAGCAGCGACAGCAGTGAGACAAAAAGTTCGACAGACGATGACAGCAAGAAGAAGGAAGAAAGCAGTTAAATTGTGACAGCAGCAGAACTGTTTGGACTTCAGTTTTGACTGCGCCTTGCAGCAGATGATCGTTTCTTAGAACACTAAACCAATTGCAATCAAATGTATGTATGAGCATCTGTTACAAGGAATCTGCCGCTGGTCCATACGTTGTAGATGGAACTGATATAACTGCATTTGGTTGTGTGAAATATCAGTAAAAAGCCATAGTTGCATGTTTACATTGACAGTTTGGTAAACATCTAGCATCTTGCGTGCAACAGAGTAATGTAAATCAATCATTCGTAAACTTTAATGTGAGAAGAACACTTTTGATAAGCTGATCAAGTTTAATGTTGTCCTTTGTGTTGCTGCAATATGTGTTCAAAATAGTGTCTGTTGTACATGTGTTTGGTTGATGCAATAATCTTTTGTAATTTTAAAACATATTACTGTATCATCATTTGTACTAACCCAGGTATGTGTAGAAAATGGCTAAAAAGACATTTGGAAATGGAAATGTGTGGAAATTACATTACCATGTTCCCTTAGGTCAAATTTTGCAAAGTACTGTTGTTATCGTTAACAGCAGTTACAACTTTGTAAGCCTGGTTCACATACTTTCTCATAACAGTTATGTTACGTGCACAGGTCTGGAACCAAGTGCAATAAGAATCAAGGGGGCACCTGTATAACCAAGCACTACTAGCAGATGATTCGCATACAGCAAATGATAACAGCAGTCATGACGTTTGTCTGAGTTTATTGAAAGCACTGTAGATGTGGAGGTTGCCACAAGAATGTTATCAGAAATTAAATCTGTACCTGACGTGCACTGTTACATAACAGCTGCTGGGTGAATGACAGTTATACACAATTTGTCATTTCATAGTGATGTTTAACTCGGATCGAATGCAGAGTACACATACAATTAACCATGGATATATTACGAGCAGAGTAAGCATTTCTGTGACATGTACTTCTGCTAGATTTGCAGCGCTTTTAACTGACATGCTTCTGCTGAGCACCTGTTCAAAACATTTTTTCAGAAAGTAATTTATGTGCATTTAGCCAGATAGGCTGCACACACCACATATTCTGACAAATGTGCAGTCATCCATACTTTTACTCTGGTTAGTCTTTTGTCAAGCCTAAGGCATAAAGCTTGCAAACCATGAACAAATTTAGGAGGCTGCAAAAATCCTGTATGCCTTAACTTGCACCCAGATACCGTGATCTGCATGCAGAAAGGTCTTCTAGCAACAATTCTGTCAGCTGATACACAAACATCAGTTGCTGAGAAAATTCAGTTATATGATGAAGCAAGACAACTGCAAAATTCTGAACACTGAACAACCCCAACACAATCGTTATCAGTGACAATGAAAGACTTGCAGCTTTACAGCTGTATACCAGGTTAAAGAAATTGGTTGAAAACGTGATCTGCATCTGTGATGTTACATTTTAAAAGTGGGTCATCCATTTGGAAACTACCAGCAAATACTACTATAATGTGTTAAGAATGACATCGATTGTCCATGATTGGTCATTTTACCCAGATCTATTACCCTTATTTGATGACAGCTTCTATAAATGATCTGCCAAGAGAAGGGAGGCACTTCAAAATGGCAAAGTGAGTAGGGTTTAAAATCCCATTTGAAACAAAACTGGTCCTTTTGAAGACTAGTCTTTCCAGGCAATTAATTATACTGGAAACTTCAAAGTGGCAATGGAAATCGTACAATCAACAGACAAAACTGATTATAAAACTGACAGTTATCTGGATACAAAATGAGGTGTGATATAGAAAGTACATTAGTATGCTGTTACTAATTAATGCATCGTCCTGGAGACATACGAAATTACATCCTTAAAATTTGACGTCATTTGCATTATTTCTGCTTCCAGTCGTGAAAGGTGTACTGTTTGTGCAAAAGGAGTGAAAAATTAGGGTCAGGGTCGGTTGTCGAAGCAGCATATCTGCCAATAGTGCTGATGAATTAATTAGTAACACCCTGCAGTGCAGAAACATCATTTGGCTGGCAGTCACCATACATGTAACACCAGCATGATGAAAGACTAGTACAATGTTCATACACACACTGCTTTTCTAATCTGGCTACTGCCGTACAAATAACACCTCGCTATCAAGAGAAAATCAACCACGACACATAAGATGCACAAACGTTCGTTCATCGCACACGACAAAAACATCTAAACCTGAGTACTCGAAACTTACATCGTCTTCTTCATCCATCATATGTCCAGGTGCTGAAGCCTGTGCTCAAGAATCCGTGCTTTGCTAATACGGCATACAGCACTACCTGACAACAATATGAAACAACTCTCTCGGCTCGTTACCTCTGCCACTTCCAGCAGGACTGCTACTTTAACTGCAGCCTGATCAGGGCTTTCCATTTGAGGCAACTGATTGATCACTCACGCCAGTCAATCGCCTAAGGGGGTCCGGTGCGATCGATTTGTCGATTGCCTAGCTCTCTGTTAGAGGTCGCAGACACACTTAAAGGTGAGTTCACAAGTTTAGAACTCAGGAGTTCACATCATGACCGTTCAAACACCGACAGAGACTGAAAGCAAATTATTATTCAGTAATGTAATCTGAAAGAGTGACAAAAATGGTGGAAAACTCACAGCAACTCCAGTTTAGTTCGAGTTTGGCATTTGATCGTGCAGATAATAAATGTATCGTACACTAATACTCGACCACATCACAGTCATTAGCTTTGCCAACTGTTCAGATCCAGTTGCACTGCTACACGTTCCTAAACTAATGTGGAACAGCTCAACACGCATGTATGATAACATATGGAGCACACAGGCAAAGAGTAAACAATGTCCACCAGCAATACTCTCATTTACATCATCTAGACAACAGGCAGTGTGTACACATGCAAACTAACTACTGCAAACTACTTTTTACATCACAGACAGTTGTCATAGGTAGCAGTTAAAACTTGTATACATGTCACATAGTAAAATTTTTTTGGAAACATGAGTGACGCTTAACAAAATCTATAGCTTTTTGGTCACCGAAGTGTATGCAAATATGACTTTAAGACAGAATTTCATCAGATTCGGCCCTCCGGCTGACCATGTGCACGTTACAAATGATTTTATTGTATTGTACTGTAGAAAAGAAACGAAAGTTTATGCACAAGATATGCGACACAAGACAACGTTGTGCCGAAAAGTTCGAAGTAAAATATGACAAAATGACACAACGGTAATAAAAAACAATGTACAGTCACACACAATGTGTCAACTTCCTAACATCAATATGTTATCACAACAACTGCTGTCAGACTCACTATCCACAATATTGCCAATAACAAATTTTCCATGACTTTAGTACTGCCACAAATTTTTGTGATTTTAAAACATTTTGCACTTCAAAGGCTAGCAAAACACAGCAAAATAACCTAATTGGCTGAAGAGAAAAGAATAATGAAGCTGTTGGTGAAAATAACTCAAAATAAAAACTAGAAGTCAACAGTGAGCAGGTCGGAAAATGCATCCACCCAGACATGTATGCACAGATGGGTGAATGCCTGAAATCACGATGCCTCCGGCGGCCCACGGGGTGGGCAGCAGAGGCATAACTAGGCACTGGTTGATTACATTGTCAGCGCAGTGTTGAATTTGCACCATTGCGTAAATTCTTTCATCACTGCACAAAACTAAGCCTGTATAAAATGATGCTCCAGTTTTACCACGATTTTTGGCTTTCAAAAGCCACAATTTCTGAATTTTTTTGACACGACTGTCCTGGAGATCTGTACACTGCATCAACATACTGAATCTTCAAAATAAGTACCAATGATGACCAAATGGATCACCTATCAGTGGCAAAGACCAAAGTGGCAGCATAAAAAGCCGTGCGGAATTGTTAAAACCAACATAAGACGTTTGCAAAGCCGTAACTATAAATTTGAAAGCCAAGAATAATCATTTTTACATGAAACAAGAAAGGGCGTTAGACTTAAGATTGTCGTACGGTTGCTTACTTTTAACTGTAAAACGTATGGCGACTCGCACCATCCTAACAATTACATATACATAAAATACAACAGTAAAAACAAAAATAAGCATCCAGAAAACTGATTAAAAAGCTGTGGGAATTAAGGCAGCATAAGAATGCATCAAAACTTTCTGAGGAAAATGCAACACTGTTTGACATTATGTCAAATGGAAATACAGTCTTCACATATCTGTCAGAGTTTAGTAGAGTGGATGTCTACAGAGAAGTTTAATAGAGTCATAACAGTCACAAGCATAGAACTTAGCTGTTCAACAGGTAACTGTCATTGCAAAATAGTTGGAAAAGACACGCTGGTTACATTCCATAAATTCAGGACTGATTCCACAGACACCCTGGACTGTTACCAATACTTTTGAGCATATATGGTTTCAACTGTTATTTTTCCCACTTTATTATTTTGGTTCCGTGTGGTAGTTTAAGCTGACCTATGTGAGCTTTTGAGCGCACTTTAACATAGCTTGTCATATCGTATCGTAAATGAAACAGCAAGACTGATATAACTTAGAGCACACAGACAATATAGCAATGTGCTGCTAAGTGATACAACTCTTTTAATTTGTGCCATTTTAATTGTGAGATACAGCCAAATATTGTCCTTATACATCATTCTACAGTGTGAAGTACTTTTTAAATTCATAGGTTTTAAACATAATCCACTCAAATGCAGAAGATGAGAACATGCAAAGGATAAACTCGCAGGAAAGTAAAATTCGATAAACACGAATGCACAAACATCTTGCAGTTGACTACCGACTAATGAACAGCTGACACGATCATGCTACTGTATCAAGACATGACAATGATATGTCACTTCCTGAAATGCCATCAAATTAATTCTCCAAATATGACGAGGCTGAGTTTCGTTCTAAGGGAAGCAATATTACTGCTATACTTCAAAGCACTGTCACCCCTGTTTGGGCCCTGTAAAGAAAACAGAAAGCCGAACAACAACTGGTAGGACAATGGACATACTTGTGTATGTTTTTTGATAACAGCATATCTTTGGTTGACTGCTGCGAGCAAAGTGGGGGGGGGCAATTAAAATGAAAATGATGATATGACAACAACGACAACTGCAATATCAATGACAATGCACGGCCACCAGTAAATCAGTGGAATTATCAAAGAGACCAAACCACAATCAGCTGGCTCTGTAGAACAACCAGCTATCACTGAACAAATCAATGGCAAAAAGAAACAATTATATGTACATTTATTCAACATAACTCACACTTTTCTTCTCAACTACATGGCAGTATTCCTCAGCATCACACTCTAAAAGTATCACTTCAAGTGGTTTTTAAAAATGCAACAAATTATTTTCTTTTCCACAATGTGCCGGTATGGAGATAATTCTTATGCTGGTGAAAACTGAATATGGTGTTGTGCAGATTAACGGTCATATGACAAACTGTCAGCAGCTGGCAAGGTAGCTATCAGACTGTATAAAAATATCAATCCGAACATGTTAATCAAAGTACCATCACACTGTACAATTAACATAAATACAGAAAAATACTCTTTTTGCTCCATATGTCTTTTGAAAACAAATGGCATTCTAGTTTACCACTGCATTAAGCCAGAAGTACTAACAAATAATGTTTAATGCATTAGTGGCAAATTATAGTTTGATAATTTTGCAAAAGCAAAGTGCATGATTCACACTACTTTATTCTCTTGAAGGTTTTGCTTGCAGTTACTCCAGAATTCTGTTACCAAACTCAATAAATATGGTAAGTTGCCCTTCACTTTCTACCAAAGTACTCAACACAAATGGAAAATGCACACTAACGTCCACAATTTGACAATGGAAGAAAGAAACTTCTGCGATGAACCAAAGACAATGGCAGTCATTCATATGCTCATTCATTTGGCTCTAGACCATCAGTATGTAAAAAGTGCAAAAAACCCAGGCCAGCATAAGGCAAAATGGTGCCAATATATCTTGCCTGTAATTTCGCCAAATGCTAACAGATTTCTGCGAAACTACTACTACTACACTATAGCCGTTTAACAGCCTCTTCTCCAAGACAACCTAGATAAGCTGGTACCAGAAAGGTAAAACCAGTCTGAATTTAAACGAGGCAAGAGATGATGGGGTTTTGGGATGCAGTGGCATCAGCTGGACCATATGCAAACAATCTGCACCTCGCTCAAGACAGAAAACCACACCAACACCTCATCATTCATTTTTTATAGGCCAGATGCTCTTGCTGACACCAAACCAACAGTGTCAAGGCACTGAAAGCCTCGACAGAAAATTTATAATGAAGTCATCGTTAACAATCACACCAAACCTTAAACATGTCGCTACTCTACCTCATCAATATTTCACATCTTTCTAATTTGCACAGCTAATGCCCATTATTGTGCCATCGTTAGCATATCTCGATGTGATGGGTGTGGCCATCAAAAACCAGCAACCTGAGACTCATCAACATTAGCCATGCTTCCTCGCAGACTCAACTTCCAAGAAGACTTATAACCTAAACAAAATATACTGTGCATCAAGCACAAATTATCTAAGAGAAAGGATGCTGTACAACAACAGTCAATTACACAGATCACACACACAAACACAATAATAGTAATAGTTAAACCTTCGTCGCGAGAACTGGGCTGTATAGTTCACATACACACAATTCAACGAAAACTCCAGGCTGTCCAGCGAGTAACAGGAGCGTCTTTTTGTATCATCAAACAATGTTGTAGACAAGGACAATATTAAAAGTATTAAAAAAAAACAAGACCGGTCAAAATACATTTACTTTTCCTTTTTCTGCAACAACTAGACAATTTAAAACGTCAGTAGTACGATAGCTATTCATCTAAAAGCATGAAAAACCCTCGGTGAAATGCAACTGCAATGCATTTGTCACAGTCTGAGTTACCTTTCATTTAACGTTACCACCATCATCTTGCACATTCAAACATTTCCTGACAGAAATGTGTTGGAATATCACGTATCCTATGCACTCAACAAGGACAGCTTCACAAGTTGTGTACATAAAACACGAATGCAGCCACACAAGAGTAGTAAACATTACGTGCAACAGCAGCTCCAACAAATCACCAAAAGTCGCCAAACAAGTAACTGCAAGCATGCTGCTAGTGCATCTCAATTTGCTCGATATCAATCTCGCTGTCCAAATCGCCAGCAAATACTTCCGGCTCTTCCTCTTCAATGCCATCCTCGCTGTCGTGGAAACGTGACGGCGAAGCGGCAGCATCTAGTGGCTTGTCGCTGACATCGCTGACACTGTCAGTGGCCGCAGTCTGGCGACTGTCAAAACTTGGTTCCTCGTCTTCCGATGTTGAATTAACACAGCGAGAAGAATATTCAGCCTCGCGGACAGGAATTCCACCTTCACGAGCTGCCGAAAATGAAAGCTGTTGTGTAAACCGGAATGAATCTCTGTCTGATAACTCTAAATCCTATGCATGCAACACACATACAAACACAGATCTGTGAAATGATAATAGATATATTCAGCTAGTTGAATGGAGTTATAAAGGTGCTTTCAATACAATTTATGTTTAGGTTACATCACTCCAATCTGTCATAAAAATTGTATAATTCCGTAAGGTGAGTGTCCAGTTGAGTTCACGAATGTTAGATCTATGCCAGGAATGACTTACAGCTTTGGAGCAACTTATGTAAATCAAAAATGTTCTGCGAGTTACTAGAAGAAACTAAGTTAACAATATCACATAATAAACTTAAGATAAATGAAAATGTCTAACCACTAGTCAATTAATCTTTAAGAATTAAATACACACATACACCCGTTTAACTGCCCTTTTTCCGGGACTACCTGGGTGAGCCGGTACCAGAAAGGTAAAACCAATCTGGATTTTACTGAAGCAAGAGACAGTGAGTGAGTGGCAGTGGCATCAGCTGGGCCATACGTAAGTCTGCACCTCGTTCCAGACAGATAAACATGCCAGCAACCCACCACTCAGAATTAAATAATATGCATTGACAATTCTACAGCATTTTACTGCATCATAAAAATAATGTTGAGTTACAGTTGTTCGTGTCGTTGCATCAGCAGCAAACTGCACATGGTGACTGTTCCGAATCCTTGGGCGATTCACTTTGTCATAAGCCGTCTGTGGGACACAACAACTGAGAACTCACAAGACAATCAGCACACCTAATTTGTCATCATTAACACACACACCCACACACACACCCGTTTAACGGCCCTTTTTCTGGGAATACCCAGGTGAGCCGGTACCAGAAAGGTAAACCCAATCTGGATTTTACTGAAGCAAGAGACAGTGAGTGGCAGTGGCATCAGC
>Ga0126332_10000953_pt1 | contig 9985 bp, 6 predicted proteins | sample InaspJWI42metaG_FD_94482 | JGI IMG/M metagenome (GOLD analysis project Ga0126332, IMG submission 94482) | Marine gutless worms symbiont microbial communities from Oahu, Hawaii - Inanidrilus sp. 2 OAHU.JWI-42 metaG | ecosystem: Host-associated > Annelida > Digestive system > Unclassified | place...
CCCCAATTAAGCCAAAGGTGTCAGTTATTCTTCCCAGAGGTAAGGTGTCCTGAATTTTAGTATTCCCTAACCTTAAGAAATTATTTTCGCGTATTTTCGTGAATTAATACGCCAAAACGCGAAGCGGAAAAGATTGTTCCCGCCAATATTCGTTCCATTTGGCATTCAAGAAGGTCGTCACTATCATGATGAATCTGTTAGTTTGGGACAAAGGGCAATGGGATGTAAAGCGCTAGCCGCGGCCTGTTGCAAATGCCCTGCCCATCGATGTTTTTCCCGCAATTGACGAACAGCCAGGCCCCAGTTCGGATGAATACATCAAGGTTCTGGGTTATAAGGTCCCATCCACAAAATTAACATGTACTATGTAAACTTGACACACAAGACTAATCTATCCTATATTCCCGCTTGAAAAAGAAAGTTCTTATCAGCAATCCTGAATATACTTTCTTACCGGAGACATAACGGCACATGGAGACTATCCCTGGTCTACTTCAAAAGGAGGGCTTTTTCAGAAAGCTGATCGATTCCATGCCTGCTGGCATTCTTGTATTGGATGGAAACGGTCATGTACGAGCGGTAAACAACGTGATAAAGCATCTGTTTGGTATCAACGAGGAGGTCGTTATCGGGAAAGGCCCCGGAGATGCCTTGAACTGCCTGTATGCGCTAGACCATAAAGATGGTTGCGGTTCTGAGGATTGTTGCAGGCTGTGTGAAGCTAGAAATTTGGCCATTGAAGCGCTATCAACCAGCCAAGCACAAAAGGGAATGATAAACCTCCAGAATGTCATAGAAGGGCAAATCAGAGATAGTATTTTAATGATCAATGCCGTTCCTGTCGTCCTGGGTGAAAAGCAGAAAATTGCCATTATCATTTTTGATGATATTTCGGAACTAAAATTTATTTCTCAACCTAGAAATAGAGAAGGATTTAGGGGTATCATCGGCCGCGATAAGAAAATACTTGAACTAATTGATACCATTAGAGATGTGGCCCAAACGGACACCCCTGTGCTGATCCAGGGAGAAAGCGGAACCGGCAAGGAACTGGTTGCCCTGACCATACATAAGGAAAGTCCTCGGGCACGAAAACGTTTTGTCCCGATAAACTGCGGGGCCTTGCCTGAAGGCGTGTTGGAATCAGAGCTATTTGGTCATGTAAAAGGCGCTTTCACCGGGGCGGTAAGTGACAGGAAAGGACGCTTTGAACTGGGACACGGGGGTACCCTCTTTTTCGATGAGGTTAGCGAGTTAAGCCAAGTGGTACAGGTTAAGCTTTTGCGAGTGCTTCAAGACGGCAAATTCGAACGTTTGGGTGGTGAGAAGACAGTACAAGCAAATGTGCGAGTAATTAGCGCTTCCAACAAAAAGCTTAGAGAAGAGGTGGAAAAAGGACGCTTCAGGGAGGATCTCTTTTATCGACTCTCTGTAGTGCCAATCACGGTGCCGCCCCTTCGGGATCGCCCAGGAGATATCCCGTTAATCGCAAGACATTATTTATCAATCTATGCAAAAGAAGCTTTTCGCCAAAAAATTCGGTTATCCCAGGATGCGCTTTCCTTGATGGCCGCCTATCCCTGGCCGGGAAACATCAGGGAACTCCAAAATGCATTGCAATTCGCTTTGATAAGGTGCCACGGGGATATAATTGAACCGGAGCATTTACCACCGGTCCTTGCCTGGGGTAGCTTCACACCGATAACTAGAAGGCAGCACGAGCGTAAGCTTAAGACCGAAGAGGTTGCTGCAGCACTCAAAAAAACAGGCGGGAATAAAAAGGAAGCCGCCCAAGTCCTCGGTGTTGCCCGATCAACCCTCTATAGATTCCTGTCTTCAGAAAAGAAACCGTAGGAACAATAGCAATATCTACACGACATCCCCCCTCATTGAAATCCAACCAATTTACCATTGTGTATATTTTACAATGTTCCTATCCTTGGTTTCTTAAAGACATTCTGTGTTTAAACGACACATCGATATAAATAAAATCTGCAAAAATATCAAAGCTTCTTTCTGATAAGTAAAGTTTTCCACTGCTTTAAATGTCAGGGGGTTGAAGACCCGATGTTCCAATGTCCCATTGTAAGTGTCCCAGTGTCTCATTTTGCTTGCTCCACCGTAAAAGACAGGTTCCGATTTCAAACTTAATAAAATCATTATAAAATTTCAGCTTTCCGAAATATGGCGTTCATTCATCGTGTCCCATCATGACATGACGTTTTATATGCGCTATATATGATAAGACAATTTGGTTGTGTATAAATATCTAATATTTTCTGGCTATTAAATGATATTAAACGACCTGTTTTTCTTTCATGGTATCAAAATTGCTATCCTGTTTATCAATCATGCTGAAACGGAAAGAATAGCCCATGAAGAACACTTCTCCAAAACATATCCACGAAGCGCAGGAATTAGCCGACGAGATGATCCGGATGGCCGACAAAATAGGCGAAATCTGTGATGAAGATGGCTGCCTGGTTGTCTATAGCGTGATCAAAGACTGCGGATATAAAATTCGCGGTGTCATCGAACGTGAATGCCGTGAGGTTCAAAATCAGTGAATATGAAATACCGCTCAACTTTATTGCAAGATGAATACCTATAAGTCGTGACCTTTTTTCAGGCGGGCTCATGAATATGAATAAGAGGTTCCAATGAAAACGATCAACAAGAAAAATATCCCGGTTTATTTGTTCATTTTACTTATTTTGACTTCAGTGTGTGATGCCGCTGCAGACCAAGCCAAATTTGATCCCAACAAATTAACACCTGAGGCCTACGGGAAGGCCACAGATAAACAGGTCTTCGATTCAAATGATGGAAATACCTACCGCATAAAAAAAGCAAAAACGTATCGCGGATTGTTTATTAAGGTCACGAAGGATAACCGAACCAAATGGCTTAAGCACGGCCTTCATTACAATCTTTATGACAACGGACAAATCTCATCCCAAACTACATATTTCTACGGAAAGAAGCATGGAGAATACAAAGCATTCAATAGAAAGGGTGTCTTAGAGTTTCACTACTACTACCAAAATGGTCTGAGGCATGGTCCATGGGTGCAATACCGAGACAAGGGTTCCGTGTTTGAAAAATGTACCTATAAAGAGGGTAAGAAAAACGGTATGCAATATAACTATTACCATGTTAAAAACGCGAAGAAAGGACCGGTACAATTCGAATCCAATTGGGTGGAAGGGATTAGGAATGGGGAAACACTCCACTATAACAAAAAAGGCAAGATCATTTCACGCAAAGTCTATCAGAACGGCAAACAGATTGGCAAAACCCAGTGGTATCACTGAGTTGTGTGATTCTTAGACATCATTTCAATTAAGGGATAGTGAACGGTTGGCAAGATAATGTAAATACAAGATCCGAAAAGAATGTACTTTCAGGCGTCAAGAACAGGTTGTTTTCAGAAGGATCGAATTTCTCTATTTCTGTGTAACTACAGCGAGCCCCTGCCGTCGTCGTTTGTAAAGAAAATAAGAATGCGGCTTTGCGATTACGCAAGAGCGTATTTTCAAAAAAGAGTCGCAGAATGCAAAGAAAATCCCAACCTGCAAGACTGCACGCAAATTCTGTGTATTGATAACCCTAATGGTGGAAGGATGTTAGAAAATTCTGAAGGATAATTACGCCGGTGGTCCTCAGGTTTAGAAAGGTAATAATTTTTGTTTCATCAGTGGGTTGCAAGGTGGAACAGATGAAAAAAAGCAAGATCCCCTGAGTATAAGGGGAAGGACAGATAATAAGAGGTGCGAAATGAGACGGATAAAAACATTAAACGGCAAAATAAATATTAATGAATCCTATGTGATAAAAAACTATTTCCCGCTCAAAACCATCGGGGTGTTTTTTGCGCTGATGGTTTTGGCTCTGATGGTGTTGAACGCCTGTGTTACCACGGATCCATACTGCATCCAAGGAAATTGCACAAATGGATACGGCGTCTATGCTTGGCCGGATGATTCAAAATATGCCGGAGATTACAAAAACGGTATAAAAACCGGTCAAGGTACATATACTTGGCCTAATGGTGCGAAATATGTAGGAGAATTTAAAAATGGTTTGCCAACCGACAGGGGCACCTATTCCTGGCCAGATGGAAGAAAATATTTGGGAGGGGCGACGCGAGGCTGGGTGGGCATGGAGATTCAGCCGTTGAGCCGGGAACTGGCAAATTATTATGGTTTCAAGGAAGGCAAGGGTGTACTTGTAAAAAAGGTATTCAAGGGAGACCCGGCGGAGGTGTCGGGGATACGGCCGCGGGATATCATCCTGGAGGTGGAAAGCAAGATGATCGAGGACATCCATGATCTTTTACGGACGATCTCCAATACGCAAGTGGGCGAGACGATCGAGATCAAGGTTTTTCGTGACGGCCGGAAGGAGCGGTTTAATGTCAAGATAGCCAAGCGGGAGGCCACTCCTTTTGATGGCCGGGGCTCCTTTACCTGGCCAGACGGCAGAAAATATGTGGGAGAGATCAAAAAAGGTGAGAGAAACGGCCAAGGTACCATGACCTGGCCCGATGGTAGAAAATATGTAGGGCAGTACAAAAACGGCAAGTTCATTGGCAGAGGCACCATGACCTGGTCGGATGGCAGGAAATATGTAGGAGAATTTAAAAATGGTTTGCCAACCGGAAAGGGCACCTATTCCTGGCCGGACGGTAGAAAGTATGCCGGAGAGTTCCAAAAGGGTTCAATTCACGGCCGGGGCTCCTTTACCTGGCCAGACGGCAGAAATTATGAAGGTGAGATCAAAAACGATCTGCCCAACGGCAAAGGTACCATGAACTGGTCCGATGGCAGAAAATATGTGGGGCTTTTCAAAGACGGCCAACCCGTCAGCGAGGGGTCCTTTTCCTGGCCCGATGGCAGAAAGTATGTCGGCGATACCCAAAATGGTTTAGTTGATGGCCGGGGCACCTTCATCTGGCCCGATGGCAGAAAATATGTAGGAAAAATCAAAGATGGAAAGAGAAATGGCCGGGGAACCATGACCTGGCCCGATGGCAGAAAATATGTAGGGGAGTACAAAAACGGCGAGCCCATCGGCAAAGGCACCATGACCTGGCCAGATGGTAAAAAGTATATAGGGAACTATGAAGAAGGTTTAATCAAGGGCAGCGGAACCTTCACCTGGCCTGACGGCAGAAAATATGTGGGAAAGATCAAAGATGGAAAGAGAAATGGCCAGGGAACCATGACTTGGCCCGATGGGAAAAAATTTGTAGGCGTGTTTAAAAACGACAATAAAGAAGGATTCGGAAAGCTGACCCTGGCAAACGGCCGCATACAGGTAGAAGAATACAAAAACGGCAAACTGATCCGGACAATGACCGAAGCCGAACTGGCTGCAATCATTAAGCAAAGAGAAGCGGAAAAAGAACGCCAGCGGAAACTGGCCGAGGAACAGAGACGGATACAGCAATGCGCCTACAGCTTCGAAAAAATCCAGGAAGCTGATCAGCAGCTCGAAGAAATTATGAACAAAGATAACAATAAAAGACTACGCAAAAAAGCCAAAAGAGCTTTTAAAGATCCGGAATCGGATTTTTATCCCGGGCAAAGTCAGTATCCTTCAATTCGCCGAAGGGCGGAGAAATCCGACGACCGTCGCCGGGAAGAAAAAAAGAAAGTAAAAATGATCACCGAACGCGCCCGTTCGGCGGAAAACAGCTTGAGAGAAAATAACTGCGCGGAGGTCCCCTTGCTAACAGCCCATACCGAACGGCTCAATCTCATTCTGGCCAATATCCAAAAGAAGCACCAGCTTGAGGGCGATGAAGCCGATGAACTGGTTGCGGCGGCGCGCCGGGCTCACAGACAGGGAATCAGGCTGAAAGAACAAAGAGCACAGCAGCTTCATAACGACCTCATTAGCAGTATCAATCAGAGTGTAGACCAAACGGCCAGGGAGCTTGAAAATATCGGTCGTACCACTAACTATTACGTCGCCCAGGCTATTAAACAACAGGAGGCGGAAAGGGCCAGGCATCAGGAAGAGCTGGCCAATCTGCGTCGCCAGCAGCAAATCCAGTATCAGCAGATCCAGCAGGAACATGCCAGACGGCAGGCGGTCCTGGCTGAACAGCAACGCCGGGAGCAGGAACTCGCCCAACAGCGTGCCCTGGCCGAGCAGCAGCGGCAGCAGGCGGCCTTGGCCGAGCAGCAGCGCCGCCAGCAGGAACTCGCCCGACAGCAGGCAGCCCTTGCCGAGCAAGAGCGCCGCCAGCAACAGGAGAATCGGCAGCGCCAACTGATGGCCGCTCAAACTGCCGGGGCCCGCAGAATCACGGATGCCAACTCCACCTCAAGGGGCAAGGGAACTTTCACAGGAAAGGACCTGAATGTGGTCGGCTGTAATGTCCGCCGGATGACTGTTAATTACACATTAACCACCTTGATGGGTGAGCTTGTTGTGAACGGTAAGTTTAATTGGGAAAACGGCTCTGGAACAGCGGTTGACTGCCTGCCTCACGATCTCAAAATCTGGCTGAAAATAAGTGACGGACACAACTTCGGGTATCTCAAGCTGAGTCCTACGGTTCCCGACGCCGGTAAGGATGGGTTTAATGTCGGTAGCAACCCGAATTGGGATAAGTCTATCTGTGGTTACAACGGCAATTCCAAAAGCGAGTGTATAGATGAAGCGAAAGCCAAAGCACTTTACAAAAATGGAAAGGTCGTTGATTTCGGGTTTTCCAAGGGATAGAGCTAATAAATGTCAGGAGATTTTAAACCCCGAAGACAGATCTGTTAGTATGTAACCATGCAGATAGCAGAAAAAGAGCAAAAAAAGAAAAAGTCCCCTGGCTTTAATCCTTATCTGCTGTTTGCCTTTCATTCCTGTGTCAGATTGGGGACTCTTAGAGGTATATTCTCTAGTTATTCTATTATATAACGCTCCACACATTTGCACTTTTATAGAGGAAACAGAGTGGATTATGGATAGATGATCGGGGAGTCAAAACTATAAATGTGTGGGGCGTCCCTAAACAGCTCCCGACCTGTAAGGCAGTTCATCACGGCAGGAGAAGCAGGAGAACAGGTTCCTGACAAATCGGTTTTTTCAAGATCGTTTTTCTGGACGGCATAAAAGGAGACGCCGACCTCAATGACGATGGCTACGTTACTGGTACAGAGTTAGGCATGCACCTGTAGAATAATGTGGTGAATCATACCAGCGGCGGACAGCATCCTCAGTATGGCAAGTTCAACAACCCAAAACTGGACAGGGGAGATTCCGTCTTTGTCCTTGCAAAAAGTAGCAAATTAATTCTCTTCTGTTCGGGAAGCATAATTACGTGCAAAATTCAGGTATTTCATTCATAGTGAGGTGATAGTCATGAAAAGAAGGCACTGCTTTTTATTCGGAGTATTCATTCTTCTCTTTGCTCTAACTGGCTGTTTTTTTATACCATCGAATCCCTATCGGCAAACTTTGGAAGTTAATGGCCAGTATGTCGAACTGGAAAGTCATATGGAAACACTACTGGAAAACAAACCGAATCCACCAACAACCGAGCTCTATTACCTTTGCCGGGCTTATTCGGAGCTACAGAAGTTTGACAAGCTTTTCCCTTGTCTGGATAAACTGGAGACCAATATCGAGGGAGGTGATGATTCTGTTTTCGGTATTATCGGAGGCGTGGCTTATGCCCCTGACTTGATGCGAAGCCAAGCCTATCTTGAGTTGGGCCAGTTTGAAAATGCCATTCTCTATGGAAAGCGAGCATGGGAAACGGTCGAACCCTGGAATCACATAAGAGCGACTTATACCAAAATCATAACTCTGGAAGCTTACAGTCTAGCCTTGATCCTGGGAGGCAAACCAGAAAAAGCCCGTAAATTGATTGCTACTATGAAAAACCTCTCAGGTCTTGCAACATCAGAGAATAAAGCGACATCACTAGCAAGGGTTTATATGGCCCTAGGGGACTACCAAAAGGCTTTGGAAGCTGCCGAGGATAAATATTCTGTAGGCTACTGGCTTCTCAAGAGTTCCAGCTGGGAGACGGGTTGGAATTATTATATATCTGAATTGCCGAATCGATTTATTCGGGATGCCGCTTTAGTCGAGCTTGGGCGATATGAGGAAGCGAAAGCGGATCTTGATGATCTTTTGGCTAGGCCCGAAACAAAAGGAAGCGGAACCATTTACTGGCAGATGCTTTACAATCGAGCAAGAATCGCGGCTGCGGAAGGTAGACCTATCGAGGCACGCGATTTTCTAGCCCAGGCTGTTGAGGTGATCGAGTCACAACGTGCCACCATCGGTAACGACGCTTCCAAGATAGGATTCGTTGGCAACAAGCAGTCAGTCTATAATTTGTTGATTGAAATATTGGTGGAGCAGGGTAATTACGATGAGGCCTTCCAGTACGCAGAGCGTGCAAAGGCCCGGGCTCTCGTTGACATGCTTGCCAGCAAGGATCAGTTTGGAGGTGAACAGATTGATACTGCGGAGCTCGCTAACCTGCTGAAGGAGTTGGAGCAAGCTGAAGAAGATTTACAGCGTCTTGTTTACTATGCGCCTACCGAAGAGAAACAAAGCCAACTACGAGCGGTGGTTGTCCAAAAACGTCGGCAAATAGCCAAAACTGCGCCTGAGACAACCTCCCTGGTAGCGGTCAGTCCTCCGAGCATCGAGGAAATCCAATCACTTTTGCTGAAACAGGAAACTCTGATAGAGTTCTACGGAGGCGAGGATAAGGTCTTTGCCTTTGTTCTGGATGGTGGATCTGTCCAGGCTGTGATCTTGGATGGACGCGGACTCGAAGGATCCATCAATGCCTTCAGGAAGGCCGTACAGGACCCTAAAGCAGGTGATGATCCAAGGGAACATGCCCGGGGGCTTTACCAACGCCTTCTCGAGCCAATGGAGGGCCATATAAAGACGAACGACCTGGTCATCGTCCCTCATGGTGCTCTCCATTATCTGCCCTTTGCCGCACTCCATACCGGCCAGGGCTATCTGATCGACACCTACAATGTCCGGGTACTGCCCAGCGCCAGCGTGATGAAGTTCCTCAAGAAAGGTAAAGGTGGCAAGGTCGGGACGGCCCTGGTGCTTGGCAATCCGGATCTGGGAGACGCCAAGCTGGACCTGCCGTTTGCACAAGCCGAGGCACAGATCATCGGCGAACTGCTGCCCGACTCCAAGGTGCTGATTCGCAGCCACGCCACTGAGACGGCGGCACGCAAATATGGACGGGGATTCAAGTATGTCCATTTCGCTAGCCACGGTGTGTTCAATCCGGCCAAGCCCCTCGCATCGGGCCTTCTGTTGGCTAGGGACGTCAAAAACGACGGCATGCTCACGGTGAGCGAACTCTACGATATTGAGCTGGACGCCGACCTGGTGACCTTGTCCGCTTGCGAGACGGCTTTGGGGTACGTGGCCAATGGAGATGACGTGGTGGGGTTTACCAGGGGATTTCTCTACGCAGGAGCCAATTCCATAGTCTCTAGCCTGTGGAAAGTTGACGACGAGGCCACCAGCGAGCTCATGAAGGCCTTCTACGCAAACCTTGGGAAAATGGACAAGCGATCTGCCTTGCGGGCGGCTCAACTGACCCTCAAAAACAGCGAAAAGTCCCATCCATACTACTGGGCGGCGTTTCAGCTCACAGGTACCGTCAACTGATACTGGCGACTCCCAAAGCATTAACAGGCCTTTTCTCAAAGGCCTTTTATAGAAAAATTCTTGAATGAAAGTTGTCCACAAAAGATACATAAAGCAGTCAAGTAGCTCCAGCATAGCCGGCGGCTTTACGGTTACGCCCTCAAAGGGCTGCTTAAAACCATGAGCCTCCAAAGGCGGCTGGTTTCACCGATAGTCCAAATTCAGGACACCTTACCTCTGGGAAGAATAACTGACACCTTTGGCTTAATTGGGGGATGTATATCCCCCGAGTTCGTAGACCAGTCGCAAATCTGTTCCGGGATATTTTTCTTCGGCA
>Ga0126332_10000954_pt1 | contig 9983 bp, 7 predicted proteins | sample InaspJWI42metaG_FD_94482 | JGI IMG/M metagenome (GOLD analysis project Ga0126332, IMG submission 94482) | Marine gutless worms symbiont microbial communities from Oahu, Hawaii - Inanidrilus sp. 2 OAHU.JWI-42 metaG | ecosystem: Host-associated > Annelida > Digestive system > Unclassified | place...
CAAATGGAGAAAGGTGATAAAGGAAGCACGATGATCCGGATGGGTGTGAGTGGGTGAATGTTTCTTCTGGTACTGGCCTACCCGGGTTGTCCCGGATCAAAGGCCGTTAAACGGTCGTTGTTGCTTGCTTAAAGTGTGGGGTTACGTCAATGTTTAGTAGGCTACTACAGGCTTTGTATTGCCTTTTAAAGGATTTCTCTGCTTATTTAAGTTATTTTGAAGATTTTGTAGTGAAGTTTGTAGTGTACTGTTGCACTTATAAAAATATATATATGCTCCAAGTGGTAATACGACATTGGTAGAAGTGCTGCACAAAGTTGGGGAAAAATTTCACGGAAATGGCAGGGAATTTTATAATATCTGGAGAGTGATCACCTTGACAGAAGACTTACGTACCTTTTGACATCATTGCATATGCACTTGCCCGTAGAGGGGCTATGATATTCCCGCTCTATTGTACAGTCAAACCTCTCTAAACCCACACCGTGCATAGGTCCCAGTGCTATCCACTTACTGGGGTTTGACTGTATTATGGTGCAATGGGACATTTGTTGCCATATGATGTTATTGTGGTGTAACTTGTATATCTGTCATCTTAACTAAAAAGCTGTCCCTCAGTCACAATGACCATTCTTGTAACAGTTTTGTAAGTGTGAAATTTGAAATGTGATATTAATTTATTAACCTTTGAACTTGACGTAGACGGTGTGAGGGTAAACCAGCTATCCAGATGTCTAGGTTAAAGGCTGTTTTGTTTGAAAGTTGTCTGGACACACACAGGAACGTGCGCTCACTGGACTAATTGCTCCACCTCATTCATTAGTAATGAGCAAATGTATCACAGCTTTTCAGTGCACATTTCATTTGAAATTGGTATAAGCGAATACATGTGTCATGAGTTACCATCAGGATGCAAACACATAACAGCAAGCATTAGTTTAAGGCCAGTCTGAAGTTAATAATGAGCAGCTTGATCTAATGGTTGACCATCTGACAGGACCCAGATTTGAACCTTACTGCAGACACGGGCTGCTCACCTTTACTGCAGTGCCTAGACAGACTCAGCCTTGCATCCCTCCTGGGTTACGAAATGGTCGTGATTCACTGGTCCATAACGTGGCTGGGATAAGGGCAGGAATTCAGTTGCAAACTGCTATACTTGGTTTACTTACTTACATACTTTCCTTCCATAGAATTGGGAACATGTCTGCATGGAAGACAAATTGTTGATTTAATTTAAGTCTTGTTGTCTTGGCAGAGAAAACACAGATGACTGAGGTGCCGGTGGATCTGCGTGTGGAGCATAATGAAACATTCGCTGCATTCAACTGCAGTGCAGTGACTGATGACAGCACGCCGCTGTCCATCAAATGGTACCACACCGGCATCAACAGACACGATCGCGAGTCACTGGTCCATAATGTCACTGATCGGATTGTGATTGCGGACAACGGTACACTGATGCTGTTCGTTCCGATGAATGCAACTGATGTTTGGCGGGAGCTGAGTGGCACTTATCGCTGTCTTGCTACAAATGGATACAGTAGTGCTGTGGCTGAGGCATTGCTGGCACTGACTGGCGTGGTCATCACCCCCGCTCCTCGTAAGTGATCTTGTCTCGCGGCTTCTTGATTATCATTGTTATTATTATTATTATTACATATGTACAAATTATAGTGACACTGTCACACAAATGCTGCAGGAGCACTTGATGTCTTGCAGTACTTAATGTTACTGATATTTATGTATGCACTACATTACTTCACTTTGCGTATGTCCGAAATGTAATCAAAATAATTAATTGACATGGAATTATTGTAATTAATCTAATTAGTTTTCTGTTCGATACTTATATTGTTTGCTTTCATGGGTTTTTTGCTTCAGTGCCGTTCTGATACTGATTTTTTGCAGTTTTTAGATTTTATGCGCTGTGGTTCAGATTCATTTAAGCTTATCTATGTTTGTGCTTAATTATCAAAGAATTATCAATTATCAATGCTCATCTTGCAATATTGTTAAGAGTTTCATATGTATGTCTTAGTTGGTATAATCACACAGTGAACTGAAGTTGTCTGTGATTTGTTCAGAGGAGCAGCTGCAAGAATCAGCCGTACTGGGATTCTTAGAGGACTGGTGGTGGCTGATCCTGCTAATTTTGATCATCTTGTTGTTGCTCCTTATCATCTGTTGCTGTTGCTGCTACCTGCTGCGTCGCCATGGTGACACATATAAAGGTGTTATATCGGCCATCTTGATGCTATTTTTGCCTAGAATCTCAAGCCTGTTAGTCAGACAATTATATTCTTTTCGCAGTATTATCATGTGATTACTGACTATGTTGACTATGTTCTTCTGGTACCAGCCTACCCGGGTTGTCCCGGATCAAAGGCCATTAAACGGTCGTTGTTGTTGGCATAGAAGGTAATGTGATCGATCATGTCTGTTTGTCTGTAGTGCACTCTAGCTTTTCTACCAACTGGCCTTTGACCTTGATATTTTGCATGCACATGAGTCATGAATCATGATCATAGCTCACCAGGCATTGCTTGTCAAGGTCATAGCTCAAGTTTAAGGGTTACTAACCTTGGGTTAGAGGTTAGGTTGAATACCGTTTTTGTTAGTTTTGAAATATTTTCAGCGATTAAACTGATACATTTGCATACAATTGTATCCTTACATTCAGGAGTCATGCATATCAGTGGTGGTCTCATTTTTACAGTTTAGGTTGTTTGTGATGTCGCAGATTTGGAGTTTGACTGTGACTGTTGTAGTGGATGAGAAGGAAAGAAAGAATGGCAACGATCCTGAGAAGGAGCTGGCTGACAGTGGATTTCATGATTACCGCCGACCGTTAGTAACATTTGTTTTATGTGCAGGCTTTTGTATTTATATTTATGTTTGTTACTGTTGTTTACTGTCACTGGCATAACTGGGGGTCTCGGCACCTGAGGGCAGAAGCAGTTAAGTGTGCCCCCCGTAGAGGCCACACACCCCTGTGTTTACCCCCAACCGGGGGAGGTGCATGGGCCGAAAATGGAATGCTGTGCAGTGAAGTAACTGTAGTGCCTAAGTAATTTGGCGACTACAAATAGGAAAGGTTTGTTGTGATAGGCTACTTTTAACTCATTCAACAAATTTTATTACATTCATTTTTGTGTTTGTTAGTCATAAAATATTCTTGACCAGGACGTTTTGCACCTCCTCGCCTTCTGTGTCCGAGTGCTATTGCCACCTCTCTCCTCCTTAGTTATGCCACTGTCTGCTGTATGATTACCTCCATCATTTTTGTCTGGCTACTTTTTGACCATTGTTCATCTATTTATTTATTAACAGCAATACACAGAGTGTTCAGAGTGGATTTTTCATGTAACGAAATGGTTGCAGAGTTTGTGTCATGTCAGTCAAGTTATTTCTGGTATGTAAACGATTTTGGAGGCTTATCTTAGACTGGCAACTGCTGACACTGGTGGCATCACAAGGAATATGATACAGATGGGCTTTTCAGCCACTGAGTGATTGTGTGCACGGTGTCATAATGCTTAATGTTTTACAATTTGTCAGCTAATTATGTGGCCGGTGGTGAAATGGTTAGGGCATTCCTCTGCAGGTATGGCACACTTCACATTACTTAATTGTAATACAAACTGCACTAGATTGCTGGTCATCCTGTTACTAACACTTGCTGTTACTGTCGTCGTTATTGGTGCATCACGGAAGACAAAAATGCAGAGTACACTGGAAGGTTGGGAAAATGCCTAGCTTACTGCTCAAATACTGTTTTGTGATAGTCAATACTTTAAAATTCACATGCACTGAAATTTGACACCAGCTGTTTCTGTGTGAAGTGAGGGCGTCAGTGCGTTGTTGGTTTGTCAGTGACAGTGAGCCGTTGAAAGGCAGCCGTGCATCACTGGTGAGCTCCAAGGCGAGTGACGAGGCGTCGTCTCTGAATGAGTATGGAGACATTGATGCCGGCAAGTTCACAGAGGACGGGTCATTCATTGGTGACTACGGCACCGATCAGCGACCAAGACGGGCTCGTGCCGGGGAATACATGGCATAGGCAGACAAGTCTCGCATCACTAACTGCGTTCCTCCCAGAATGACAGCATCCAGTCCTCGACAAAATGCCAGAGATGCTAGTGCTCGCTTTTTTCTACACAGACATTCTTGTTTGTCGATGTGGCTTAGAAGATTTTATATGGGTCACATTTCTTGGAGTTTTAGGCTTCATAGTTATGTTCAGGCAGTGATTTATTTGTGAACAAGACTTAAGTAAGTTGTCAGGCCCATATTACGTTCTTTGAGGGCGTTTTCATTGTTGTATTGAATGCTTCGTCGATGTATGTGCCAAGTGGTTCTTGTTGGTCGTGGTGGTTTTTGCCGTGGTATGATGGTAGAGTTAATTTCTATTTTGTTTACGAAAAAAGTCGCTTGTTATTGTGAATATTTATTTCCCGCTGTAGATCGGAGTATGTGATCAGCAGCATTTGTGTGCCAACATTACAGTGCCAGAAGACATGTAATTTTCTGACATAATCAAGATGTTGTTTTGACTTTGTGTTAATTGACTTTTGTTTATTAGTTACTCTCTGTTAGTACACTTTTGTCCATTACAGTTTACAGTCATGCAGTTTATGTTGCCTGTGCGAAATATGAATGTAGTTGAATAGTGTTTGTACCATTTTAATGAGGGAAGAAATAAGGAATTGTCTTATGTTGTTCTTATCATCAGTAATGTACAACCCTATCCTGAAATGTACATGCACACAGTAGGTACTCCCAATTAAAAACAACAAACATTTTATAGCCACTGTACAGGTCATGTTGTGTTAGTGGGCCTGGAGTTAAGAACTGAATATTTCATTGGAGCAAAGTTGCCTCAGCCTCTGCTGATGGCAGCCAGTTCAGCTGGATTAGGGAGCTGCTGATGTTATAGTACTCAGTGGTGTTACCTACACCATCTCCGTATCATAAAATGAAGTGAAAAAGAAACTTGGCCAATTGGTGCCATATTTTGTTTAAAATGAGGTAATTGGCAGCATTTGCATGCTATTATTACATAAAAATGGGAGGTGTTCAATGCTGTGTTTATTATAATGGCCATCTGTGTCATTCAACACCGTTAATTAATAGCAGTGTTTATTTGGTAATATTTTGATTCTCCAGAGCAACATAGACCCTAAAGATTGACGAGGTGTTTTTGTAGTAGTAGTAGTAGTAGTGTGCATACAGTTTCTTTATGAGGTGAAATTTTATAGAATGATTAAAGAATTTCTTTCTGGTGAAAACCGTGCGAACCACACATAATTCCGTTTGCCTGGGGTATGGCAGAATTATTGTTGAAAGTAAGCGACCCACAGTGTACATTGTGTAAAATTTGAGATTATGTGCTGTGTCATAGTTGTGTATGATAATTGCAGTAGTGCAGTCATGCTGCTGCTAGTGCGTGTATGCTGCTGCTTGCTGTCTGTGTAAAGCATTTCAGCTGATAACTGCCAGTTTGGTCGATAGTTTATGTGCTTGTACAGCCACGTGATAAAACTTTGATAGGCATAAAATAAAGTGATACTAGACACATCTTCACTGATCCTTATGTTGAATTGACTTAATAATATGTTGAAAGTAGACTGATAACCACAAACCAATCAACCGACTCGAGGTGCTGTTCAGAGCTGATGATGATGATGATGATGTGTGGCAGCATAGTCATAACTTCCAAGCTGTAAAAGATATATTTATATTTGCACTTTACTGTTAGTTTGTTGAAAGTCATTCCATACTGAGTTACCAAATTGGATAGATTGAATATTAAAAGTTTTTTAAAGGAAAATTCTTATTTTTATGTGCATGCTGAGCCTTATATGCTCAGCCATTAATTCTGCACTAAATTACTGATATCCTGATATACTAACATTGGCTGTTATTGCCGCCGTCATTGGTGCATTACTGAAGACAAACATGCAGCGTACAGTGGAAGCTTGTGAAAGTGCCAAGCATATCGCACAAATACTATCATGTGATCATCAATACATTGAAATGCTGATGCACCAGGATTTGCCATGTGGGTTATCTTTATCAAAGGTTTATTACCACTTGCCAAAACATGGAAAGGTCAAGGATTTCAACACCTGTCAGAGAAGTGATCAAAAGTCAGGGAAATGTCGTTGGTAAATTCGTTTCCAGGTGTTTTTTGCCAACTTCACATTTGGGGCTATGCCATTGTTTAGTTCACTGTTGCAACTTATGTCATGTATTTTAGTCTTTTGTTGCTTATTAAATTATTCAACATTAAATGCTTACTCCACCTTAGTAAATGCCTGATTATGTGTATATAATTTTTTCAAGGTGCGATACAAACTAGTAATGTTGAAAGCACGATTGAGCCTACCTACCTACCAAATCTTTGAACATTTTTGACATTTATAGTGTCCTGGTAACACAATTTGTGCATTACTTGGGTAGTTTGGCTAATGAAACGTGGTTAGGAATGTCACAGAGTGAGAGGAATGTCGGAGAACTGCATAGTGTGGTGCCTAGAGAGTGGTCGCCTGTCATAACTACATTTCAAGCTGCTGCTGCATACTTAACTATAATTCAGGCTATTATATCAGCATTTGCATTTTGCTTTGTCCTAGTCCATGTCATGTTATCAGATACACTGAATCAAAGTGGTAATGCTTCCAGCTAGTCATTCTTCACTATTGACGCTGACGTGATAGCTACACTTATGCCCTGATATTCATTTACCAGTTTTCATGCACAGTTTATCTACGTTATGCTAAAAGTCTGAGTTGCAGTTGCAGTAGGAGCTAGTACTTGTTGTGTCACTAGTGACTGCTGAACTGTTGTGCTCTTTTATGACTTTTTACATCTTTTAAGAATTCAGTATTTTTAAGTTGGTGCTTGTTTGTCGTCACATGTGTTATTCGGTGTGTTTCAGTGTTTTTGTGACTGGGTCCTGCTACTCACATTCAGTTTATCAGATATTTAGTTTGTTATTTATTAGGCTGCTTCACATACATGGAGTGCAGAGATGCGGCCCGTTGTTACCATTGTTCCGTGGTCTGTGTGTCTCTGTTGGACATTACCGTGAGCTGTGCTGAATTGGCTGAACTGATTGACGTGTCATTTGGGGTGTGGACTTGGGTGGGTTCAAGGAACCATGTATTAGGTGGGGGCCTGGATCCCCCCAGTGGAAGGGGCAATTTTGGGGGTGCCCCCTGTGATGCAGCCTTCGGTCAAAATTCTTTGACCGTTTGTTTTATTAGTAATCATGGCACATACTGATAGTTTCATTTTGTGGGAATTGCCAAGTGTTCACTGATAAGTCGATAACTCAGTACGTTGCAGACAAAGTCCATGGCAGTTGAAATAATTGTGATGTTAACTTTTTACTGGTAGCATTTGGTTAATGACCATTTTAACCACAGTCGATCAGGTTAAGGTAGTTACTACACTGTTTTTCAGTTTAAGGTGGATTATGTCAGAGTGTTAGAGTTTATCTAGTGTATTGTGTTCTGTTAGTTTGTTTTGTTCAGCGTGTTGAAAAAAATCAAGTTTGTATGTATGTGTTCTGTGCGAATGAATGTACAATAATACCATTGTAGTGTATGTTTTGACACTGTTTATGCCGATTTATTCTGCATTTTATCAGTGAGATGTCATCACTGGTTCTAGTTCCATAAGGCCATTCTTTTCAGTGATGAATCATTTTTTTTTGATTTCTCTACTTGGTTCATTCAGTAAGTTCCAGGACTGTTATTCACAAAAAAGCATCAGTAAGGGGTTGTAGTGTAATAGTTGTGCTGCTGTTCAAAGTAAAGCTCTTTGCAGTAAAATATGCTTCTCAGACATGCTACAACAGCTTGATGATATTCTTATTCTTCATAATCCTTTTTTATTACTGAATTTGGACATTTTGTTCTACATGTGTCACATCAGTGCATCTGTTTACTTACTTAAAACCGTGTTCTTGCAGTGTGTGATAAAGCACACTTATGTTGTGGCATGACTTCATAATGTCTTAGATATTTTCCCTTTACTTCTTTGATGGCAACAGTTTTGGAACTTACTGATCGACCTCATATGTTCATGAGGATATGTGAGTTGTGTCGTCAGCATTTGCCACAGTTAAACGATGCTACTGTGTTGTCTGAGTTTTCATTTTTGTCTTGCTGCGTCATTTGTAGATATTTTGTTTCAGTGACGTCGGTTTTATTATGTCATCTTTGTTGGCCATGTAGCAGCCTGTGCCCTGTTAATTTGATCACTGCTGCGATTTTGTAATACAGTCAAGGCATCTGCTGACGTGTGTACTAACATAGTGTGAGCTGTATTGCATATACTGTACGCTATAAATAAACGTCATTGGCAGTTGAAACATGTGCTTTATTATTATAAGTCTGTGACTGACATTTCTTCTCTCATTAACTCAGTTATTTAACTCAGTAATAACTCAGCGTTGAGCCTGCTCCGTCATCGCCTCTCAGCATAATGCTGCCCACATTTCTTGCTGATCGCCAGCAGCACGGCGCCCACAGCTATCGATCGATGGTGTCTGCTACAGCAGCAACCCGCCTCTGCCACTGCTGTCTATCAGTGTGACAGACAGATGGACGTACGGACACCCGATCATTACATAGACCGTGCTATGTTTACTGTGTGGGCGTCGTCAATAAATGTCTGCATTGAGCAACTTAACAAACATAGCAACAGCCTGTTTATTCATGCCAACATTGGATTAGCAGCATTGTCAGGGCTTTGAGGGTAAATTAATTCGGTAAAACTAGATTAGTTACTGTTGCATTTGCATGTTCTTTTGCTGTATTCATCTTGCCTCTTAACATGTGTCCACAGCCGACCACGAACTTCTACACATGATTATGACCTTCGCATTTGACCTGGTTAGTCTTATCTAGGTCATCGGTCATTTTGTTCAATACGGTAGCTTTTGTTTGAAAACAACAGACCGAGGCTCTAGCTGAACCAGTAACGTTTTCGATAAAACGAATTGATTATACACACAGTAACCGGCCGTGTCTTGGTAAGATAGGGCTCACACCGTTGAAGACATAGAGTACAAGTAGGGTATAGCTCACATTCTTCATTGTCAGTTTGTTAATGTTAATATTTTATGCAAACATAGCTAGCTATATCTGGGCATATCTCAGAAGTGGCACAAAGGAGGGGCATTACTATTATGGAATGCAAATAGGAAGTCAACTCGAAATCTATCTGTCTGAAGTTCGCAACCATGCTTAGTCGCCAGCACGCCAACCAGTGTTAGATGCGGGAGAAACGAGGTGTCGCATAGTGTAGTCTGTCAAATTTTGTGCGTTGGGCACACGCACAAGGATGAGCTGTGCTATGCAAAAGCGGATTAACTGATCGAGATACCGTTTGCTGTTAAGAATCGTGTTTGTGGTATCATCATCGTCATCGCAGTATAGGAACCAAGGACCCATTACTAGATTTGGTGACAAGTGGCAAAAACGATGGAATGATTTATGCAGCGGCGGCGATGCAGGCTGTCGCTAACAATACTGTAGCAACTTGTTATAACGTACTAAAACGTGGAGTCCGAAATGCCTGTGATGTGATGTGATCCCCATCGCAGTCTACAGAATATATTAAACGGTAAACATAGGCCTACTAGTTAGAATCACAAGCACTCGATGAAGGTTTCGGCATTGACGTCCTCTATTTGGACTACAGGAAGGCATTCGATAGTGTTCCACACAAGCGACTCTTGGAGAAGTTAAAATTGCATGGAATTAACGGTAAACTGCTAAAATGGATCCAGAGCTTTCTGGAAGCAAGGCTGATGAGAGTAGGAATAAGAGGCAGCTTCTCTGACAGGATAGAAGTGCTCAGCGGAGTGCCTCAGGGTTCCGTACTGGGACCTCTGCTCTTCTTACTCTTCGTCAATGATCTACCAGATTGGATTAAGAACAGTATGAGAATGTTTGCAGATGATGTCA
>Ga0126332_10000955_pt1 | contig 9981 bp, 16 predicted proteins | sample InaspJWI42metaG_FD_94482 | JGI IMG/M metagenome (GOLD analysis project Ga0126332, IMG submission 94482) | Marine gutless worms symbiont microbial communities from Oahu, Hawaii - Inanidrilus sp. 2 OAHU.JWI-42 metaG | ecosystem: Host-associated > Annelida > Digestive system > Unclassified | place...
ATGAGTTTGCCCACGGTAATTGCCATATCGATGGCATTGAGTCATTCTCGTCATATGCGAAACGGAAGCTTGCAAAGTTCAATGGTGTTCCCCGATAAACGTTCCTTTTACACCTCAAGGAATGTGAATTCAGATTTAATCACCGAGAGGAAGATCTCTCTGATAGAATACTTACTCTACTAAAAGAAAACCCACTCTAAAGTTATCTAGACCCTATCTAAATACAGACATCCAGCGAGGGTTCGCCTCATACCGATGAGTACCCAACTCGAGCTTCATCGCAAAATTCCAATCGGACAGGATTACACAAGATTTACAGGATTCTTGTCGTTCCTGAATTTCCTACGCCCGATCACGCCCTTATCAAACCAGCAAGCGTTCTTCACAACGAAAAATCCTGTTAATCCTGAAAACCCTGTACGATTAGCGAGCGAGACTGGACAAAGGCGCCTACCAACTGGCCTTCACAAGACCCGGAACGTCTCCCCGCATGGTAGCCTCACGCAGCTTATTGCGGCTCAGGCCGAATTTACGGTAGACGGCGTGTGGACGACCGCTCACCCGGCAGCGCTGTTGCCGGCGGCAAGGACTAGCGTCCCGCGGTAGCTTCTGCAGCTTCATAAGCGCTTCATCCAGCTCCTCGCGGCTCGCGCCGCGGTCGTTGATAACGACCTTCAGCGCTGCCCGCTTGGCCGCATACTTGGCCACGATCTTGGCTCGCTTGACTTCCCGCGCCATCATGCTTTTTTTTGCCATCGTTGTCTTTAGGTCCTGAAGGGAAATTTGAAGGCCTCGAGCAGCGCCCGCCCCTCTTCGTCGATGGGTGCGCTCGTGGTGATGGTGATGTCCAGACCGCGCAAGGCGTCGATCTTGTCGTAATCGATCTCCGGAAACACGATCTGCTCTTTTACGCCCATGCTGTAATTGCCGCGCCCATCGAACGCCTTAGCGCTCAGGCCCCGGAAATCGCGGATGCGCGGGATCGCAATGTTGATCAGTCGATCGAGAAACTCGTACATGCGCTCGCGTCGTAGCGTGACTTTGCAGCCGACGGCCCAGCCCTCGCGGATCTTGAACGCGGCGACCGACTTTCTCGCCTTGGTCACGATTGGCTGCTGGCCCGCGATCAGACGCAGGTCGGAAACCGCATTCTCCATCACCTTCTTGTCGGCGATGGCCTCGCCCACCCCCATGTTGAGGGTGATCTTCTCGATCCGCGGCACCTGCATGACGGTACGGTAGCCGAATCTATCCATGAGCCGACCGACCACCTCCTCGCGATACGCTGTCTGTAATCTGGACATGACGGCATACCTCAGGTATCGACGACTTCGCCGTTGGATTTGAATACCCGCACCTTGCGGCCATCCTCGAGGAATTTGAAACCGACCCGATCCGGACCCTCCTTCTCCGGGTTGTAGAGACCCAGGTTCGATGGATGCAGGGGCATCTCTTTATCGACGATGCCGCCGGGCAGATTGCGCTGGGGATTGGGCTTCTGATGCTTTTTGACCATGTTGATGTTCTCGACGACTACTCGATCTTTGTCGAGCACACGGAGCACGGTCCCGCGCATTCCCTTGTCTTTTCCGGTGAGGACGACGACGTCGTCACCTTGTCTGATCTTGCGCATGGACTGATCTCTAATTACGCTTCTGCTGAATGTGAATGTCGGGTTAATGAATTACTGAGCCATATATCAAACGTTCAAATTCTTCTCCTTCTGCACCAGGCCTATCGATTCCATCCTGGTCATCCCCCCAATGTACAAGCTCATGTAATAGCGTTACACCAACTAAATAAACGTCACCAGCCCTGGCGACTCTTTTACCTTTACCGGCCTCGAACTCATCTACCATCTTCCTTTGAATTCTGATTTCATTCGAGTTTATGTTCGGGGTAAATTCTCCGTATGCGCTGATCAGTGTTGTCACTTTTATTTGAGGACCACTTTTCTATGTAAGAGCCGTCCTCAAGCTAGCTTTGTTCAACTGACCAATTTTGTTCATTGCTGCAACTATGGATGAAACAATCATTATTTTTGGGAGATCATTCTTAAACATAATAAGCCAGCTTTGGATAGGACTTTACATCTGCAGGAAGCTCTTCATAACCATCCTCCTTAAGCGAGTTTGTTTTGGGCAGGATTATATATTGCTTATCTTTCTACGAGGCTTTTCCTGATTAGATTCAACTTCTCGCCCGTAATTTGAAATATCAGAGTACCGACTATTCCTTCTGGAGGGTAAGAAAAGCGAACTTCTGCGAGTTTATTTTTGATATTTAAATTTTTAATCTCGAGATACGGTTTAGCAGGATCGACCAATGTTTTATTATTAGAATTATAACTGGATGGCTAAACTTGGTTAAGTTCGAGTCAGACTGAAATAAGCCATTGCTTATAATTACCAACGATTTCCTTTGGGGGAACGCCAACATGGAAGCATGAATCCAAATTAGGATTATCCAACAATTTCCGAATAATCTCATGTTCTAATGATACGGTTTCATTTCCATCAGCGTCAGCACACCCTCCAAGAATAAACACAGGAATAATTATTTGGATAAAGAGTTTATACATGTTTGCCCCTTCTGTTATTTGATTTCTATTTCTACTTTGTCACATTCCAGAATAACCAAACTGATTCATAAGGAATCTGTGAAATAACAAGATAAGAAATGAGAACAGATCCGTTATGAGCTGACGAGCCGCTTTTCCATCAAATACGTTGTCTGCGAACACCCGAACAATACCCAGACAACCCATTGTATCGACAATTTCTTTTTCTTCCTTTGGGGAAAGTCTGTTGGCAGGTAGCGCCATGGACAACCGGGTTTATTCAGACAAAAAATCGCATTCAGGATTTCGCGAAGATCGGTCGTTCGTGGGCGTCCAGTGGTATAGGGTTCGAGCTCATCAAAAATAGGCTGGAGAGTTTCCCGCTCTTCATCGATGAGGTCGCTCGGGTACCTGATAGGAGCTTGAGTCTTTAAAAATCAATAAGTTAGTTTTTAGGCAGCCTCTAAAGAACTTCCGGTGCCAGCGAGATGATTTTCATGAATCGTTCGCTGCGCAGCTCCCTGGTCACCGGTCCGAAGATACGGGTCCCGATGGGCTGCATTTGGTTATTGAGTAGGACTGCGGCATTGCCGTCGAAGCGGATCGCGGACCCGTCCGGACGCCGCACGCCCTTCTTGGTGCGCACCACTACTGCCTCGAAGATATCGCCCTTCTTGACCTTGCCGCGTGGGATGGCGTCTTTCACCGTAACCTTGATTACATCGCCGATACTGGCATAGCGCCGGTGCGAGCCGCCGAGTACCTTGATGCACTGCACACGCTTGGCACCGCTGTTGTCGGCAACGCTCAGATTGGTTTGCATCTGAATCATTTATTTTACCTCACTACCGCCACGCACTGCCCATGTCTGTGTGTTAACAGACCCGACCTTGCCGAGAAAACGCTTTTGTGCATGCTCTCCCTCTTGAGAATTTGGACTACAACCGCTCGTCCTCCAACGCTTCCCGTCCAGTTTTTCGATGAGCCTACGGATTTTCAATTCATCTAATGAACATCTTTCCCTTCGATTTTCTTACCCTCTCTCAATCCAGAGCGACCACAGAAAGAGGTTCATCCAGACCTTTCCCCAGCTCGTCGAACACGCCGAAATTGGCTATCGGAAAAGGTGTATCACCCGAAACTGCCAAATATTTTTCATAGGTGACGGACTTTTTCCCGTAGATAGTTAACAATGAGCAGACCCACCACACTAAGAGCTAGAATTTCCAGTATGACACTCATTGTGTAATCCCCCTCGTAAGGCTGATCAGGAAACAACACATTCCCATCTTCGATACTTTGGATACAATGCCAGTCGCCATTTATCTACGATTCACTTTATTTCAGACTCGCCAAAATCGAACACTGATCCAAGAATAGCGCCCCCTCACAAGCACCATCGGTAGCGTTATCAACACCAGCCACCACATCGGCAACCTGTCCATGAACAAAAATGAAAAAATTGCAACCATCCCTAAGAAAGCGGCTACCCAACAGACAATTCTCGATACACCTTTCAGCGAATCATAACAAGGACCGATTTCCAACAGCATAAAAAGAAACAGCACGACTAAGGGTACATGTGTTTCCGATGCATTAAGTTGTTCGGTAATCTGCCATTTATCTTCCCAAGAAAAGTGATCATGGAAAATTACTAATTCTACAGGCAATACCCATACCAACGTTGCCACATAAGGAATAAGCCTCCTCAAGAGTACGGCACGGTGATTTATGAGTAGAGGTCCTTCCATATCACTGCCTTACTCACCAATAAGCCATTACCCCGTCTTCTCCAGAATATCCAGAACCCGCCAGGATTTGGTCTTCGAGAGCGGACGGCACTGCTCGACGGTCACCAAGTCGCCCGGATTGCATTCATTAGCCTCGTCATGGGCGTGGACCTTGGTCGAACGGCGGATGAATTTTCCGTACAGCGGGTGTTTTACGCGCCGTTCCACTACCAGGGTGATGGTCTTGTCCATGGCGTTGCTGACTACCCGCCCGGTCAATCTGCGGTTCTTTTTCGCTGCCTCGCTCATTTGCCGCTGCCTGCCTTCAGTTCGGTCATCAGGGTTTTAACCCGGGCGATATCCCGCCGCACCGCGCGCAGCTGCGAGGGACGCGAAAGTTGCCCGGTTCCCTTCTGCATCCGTAGATTGAATTGCTCTCTGAGCAGTTCTTCGAGCTGCGTCCGGAGCCCTTCGGCATCGCCGGTCCTCAGATCGTTCGCTTTCATTACATCACCGTCCGCTGCGCGAAGGTGGTCCGGACGGGCAATTTCGCCGCTGCCAATGTAAAGGCCTCGCGGGCTAGTGGCTCGGGGACGCCTTCGATCTCGTAGAGCACCTTACCCGGCTGCACCAGGGCTACCCAGTATTCCGCGTTGCCCTTGCCTTTACCCATGCGCACTTCCAAGGGTTTTTTGGAGATGGGTTTGTCGGGAAACACCCGGATCCACAGCTTGCCGCCGCGTTTGACCTTGCGTGTGATGGTACGGCGCGCGGCCTCGATCTGGCGCGCGGTCACCCGCGCCCGAGAGGTCGCCTTGATGCCGTATTCACCGAAGCTGACCCGGTTGCCCGTCTGGGCCAGCCCCCGATTACGCCCTTTGTGTTGTTTGCGGAATTTTGTTCTCTTCGGTTGCAGCATAGATCAGCCCCTGGCGCGAGCGGTCTTTTTGGCGACCGGCTCTTCCGCTTCTTGACCTGCAAACACCTCGCCTTTGAAGATCCAGACCTTGACGCCAAGTACGCCATAGGTGGTCTTGGCTTCGGCAAGGCCGTAATCGATGTTCGCGCGCAGGGTGTGCAGGGGCACCCGACCCTCCCGATACCATTCACTGCGGGCGATCTCCGCACCGTTGAGGCGTCCGGCAATGTTGATCCGAATCCCCTCGGCGCCTAGCCGCATGGAGCTCTGCACCGCGCGTTTCATGGCCCGCCGAAACATGATGCGGCGTTCGAGCTGCCCGGCGACGTTTTCCGCCACCAACCGGGCATCGAGCTCCGGCTTGCGGATCTCCTCGATGCTGATGTGTACCGGGATCCCCATTTTTGCGGATACTTCCTTGCGCAGCCGGTCGATGTCTTCTCCCTTCCTGCCGATCACTACCCCCGGACGTGCCGTGTGAATGGTGATGTGGGCGTTCTTGGCCGGACGGTCGATCTGGATGCGGCTGACGGACGCCTGGGCAAGGCGCTTTTTGAGGAAGTCCCGTACCTCCAGATCCGTGTTGAGGAGATCCGCGTAGTCCTTGGAATCGGCGTACCACTTGGATGTCCAGTCTTTGACGATCCCCAAACGGATACCGGTCGGATGTACTTTCTGACCCATAATGCTCAGCTCTCGGCGACGGTCACACTGATGTGACTGGTGCGCTTGGAAATTCGGTTCGCCCGACCCTTGGCGCGGGCCCGGATGCGCTTCATGGTCGGCCCTTCGTTGACCTGGACCTCTGCCACCTTGAGCTCATCGACGTCCGCACCCTCGTTGTGCTCCGCATTGGCGATGGCCGATTCCAAAACCTTTTTGATGATTCCCGCACCCTTTTTAGGACTGAATACCAGCAGATTCACGGCCTGCTCCACCCCTCGACCGCGGATCTGGTCGGCCACCAGGCGCGCCTTCTGCGCCGCGATACGGGCGTGCTGGATGCTTGCTTCGGCCTGCATATGCGTTTCCTCACCTACTTTTTGGTCTTGCGGTCCGCTGCGTGCCCCCGGTAGGTACGGGTCAGGGCGAACTCACCGAGCTTGTGCCCGATCATGTTTTCATTGACGAGGACCGGGAGGTGTTGCCGCCCGTTATGCACTGCGATGGTCAGGCCAACCATCTCCGGCAGTACCATGGAGCGCCGCGACCAAGTCTTGATGGGTCGCTTGCTGTGCTGGGCGACCGCAGCTTCCACCTTTTTCATCAGGTGGTGATCAACAAAGGGTCCCTTGCGAATGGAACGTGGCACTAGTTCAACCTCAGAGTTTCTATTTCTTACCGCGGCGACGCACGATCATAGCGTCGGTGCGTTTATTGTTCCGGGTCTTGTGGCCCTTGGTGGCCCCCCCCCAGGGGGTGACCGGATGGCGCCCACCCGAGGTCCGACCCTCGCCACCGCCATGGGGGTGATCGACCGGGTTCATGACCACCCCGCGGACAGTAGGACGCTCCCCGCGCCAGCGTTTGGCGCCCGCCTTGCCCAGCTTGCGGAGGCTGTGCTCGGCATTGCCGACCTCGCCGATCACCGCGCGGCATTCGGCAAACAGCTTGCGCATCTCACCGGAACGCATGCGCAATGTAGCGTGCCGCCCCTCGCGGGCGATGATCTGGGCGGAGCTACCGGCCGCCCGCGCGAGCTGGGCGCCCTTGCCCGGTCGCATTTCGATACAGTGCACTAGGGTCCCCAAGGGGATGTTGCGCAAAGGCAGGCAATTGCCCGCGCTGATGGGCACATCCTCTCCCGCCTGTACGCGATCCCCTTTGCCCAGACCCTTGGGCGCTATGATGTAGGCACGCTCTCCGTCCAAATACTTGAGCAGGGCCAGGTTGGCGCTGCGATTCGGGTCGTACTCGAGTCGCTCGACGACGGCGGGGACGCCTTCTTTGTTGCGCTTGAAATCGACCACCCGGTAGCGCCGCTTGTGTCCACCACCGCGATGACGCACGGTGATGCGGCCCTTGTTGTTACGCCCGCCGGAGCAGCTCTTTTTCTCCAGCAGCGACTCAAATGGGGCACCCCTGTGGATCTCCGGCGTCACCACCTTGACCACGAAGCGCCGTCCTGGGGAGGTCGGATTTGTCTTTACGATTGCCATTTGCGGATCTTCCGTACCCTAATGTACCCTAATGTACCTTAATGTACCTATGCACAAAATCTGGAAAAAACATTAAGAACCACGAATGAACACGAATAGATACAAATAATTAGTGTGGATTCATGTTCATTCGTGACTCGAGACGAAAACAGGAACTTCCGCTTCTGCAACAAAAGCCTCCCTCACTGGTTCCTCCTCCTCAAAACCGTATTGCCGAATGTTTCTATATGACACTCGATTTCGGATTTGATATTTGAAAGGACTTCTTCGTATGTATCCCCCTCACCCACTACGACTCCTTTCAGTCCTAAAGGGTATGACAGATGGCCATCAGGATGTTTTTCAATAATAACCTTAAAATTCTCTCATCTCATTTTCGTCTATTTCTCGTTCATTTTCGGACTTGAAAATTCAGGCCCCACCACCGAAGTCGATGTCATAGCCCGGTTGCAGCCGCACATAAGCCTTGCGCCAGCTCGGCCGCTTACCCTGTTTCTGCCGGAAGCGTTTTCGCTTGCCTTTCACATTGAGCACCTGAACCCGATCGACCTTGACATCGAACATGAGCTCGACGGCCCGGCCGATCTCGCACTTGTCGGCGTTCGGGGCAACCCGAAATACATGCTGACTACCCATCTCCGTGGCGATGGTGGCCTTCTCGGAGATAACCGGACTCAGCAATACTTGCATCAAGCGCTCGCGGTTCATGCCAATCGCTCCTCCAGCTTGCGGACCGCATCCTCGGTCAGGATCAGCTTGTCGAACGCGATCATGCTCACCGGATCGACTTCCTGCGCCGTCATCACGTCTACGGCGACGAGATTGCGCGCCGCCAGGAACAGGGGCTCATCGAACCCCGCGGTCACGAGCAAGACACCCGCAACCCCCAACTCCTGTAGCTTCCGCACCAGTTCCTTGGTTCTGGGCGCTGCCAGTTTGAGCTCTGGCAACACCAGTAGGCGATCCTGACGTGCCAGCTCCGAGAGGATCGAGCGGACGGCGCCTCGATACATCTTGCGGTTCACTTTTTGGGACCAATCCCTCGATTGGGCAGCAAAGGTCACGCCGCCGCCGCGCCAGATCGGGCTGCGCGTAGTACCGGCCCGGGCCCGACCGGTCCCCTTCTGACGGTACGGCTTAGCACCGCCACCCCGGACCGCGGAGCGGTTTTTCTGGGCCTTGGTGCCCGCACGCGCGCCCGCCATGTAGGCGGTCACCACCTGGTGGATGAGACCCGGCTTGTACTCGGCGCCGAACACTTGGTCCGAGACCTGCAGACCAGTGCCGCCGTCGTTGTGAATCGCAAGCTCCATGTCCGTTCAACTCTTAATTCTTGTGCTTGACGGACGGCACCACGATCAACCGTCCTCCGACCGGGCCCGGCACCCCACCCTTTACCAGGAGCAGGTTGCGGTCGGCATCCACCTGCACTATCTCGAGGTTCTTCTGGCAGCGGTTGACGTTGCCCATCTGACCGGCCATTCGCTTGCCCTTGAACACGCGCCCAGGGGTCTGACACTGACCGATCGAGCCCGGAGCCCGATGGGAGATGGAGTTGCCATGACTGTTGTCCTGTCCACGGAAGTTGTGCCGGCGAATGCCGCCCGCAAACCCCCGACCCTTGGATACACCACGTACATCGACCTTTTGCCCGACCGCGAATCTATCGACTTTGATCTCCTGACCGGCAGCGAATCCCCCGCCCTCGCCTGCGTCGAGACGGAATTCCCCCAGCATATTCCCGGCCTCCACCCCGGCCTTACGGAAATGGCCTGCCGCCGGCTTGTTGACACGGGATGCCTTGTGCGAGCCGACGGTTATCTGCACCGCCCGATATCCGTCGTTGTCCTCGGTCTTGACTTGGGCTATCCGGTTCGTCTGTACCTCGATGACCGTCACGGGGACGGTGACACCCTCCTCGGTGAAGATCCGGGTCATGCCCGCCTTATGTCCGATCACCCCTATCGTCATGGTCGTTTCCACAGCTCAGCTCAGCTTAATCTGCACATCCACCCCGGCCGCCAGATCTAGCTTCATCAGCGCATCCACCGTCTTGTCGGTCGGATCGACGATGTCCATCAGGCGCTTATGGGTACGCAGCTCATATTGGTCCCGCGCGTCCTTGTTGACGTGGGGGGAGATCAGCACGGTAAAGCGCTCCTTCCTGCAGGGCAGCGGCACCGGCCCGCGAACCCATGCCCCGGTCCGTTTCGCCGTATCGACGATCTCCCGCGCCGATTGGTCGATCAGCCGATGGTCGAACGCCTTGAGGCGGATCCGAATTCTCTGGTTTGCCATTTTTTCACTTTTTCACTTGCAAGCATTCAGCGTTTCGCCTTCGTCAGAGCTACGGAACATCCTCTCCTAAGCTCCTAGTACGGATGCTTACAACTACCGATAACATTGAGCCAGCAGGATTCCCGCGGAAGATTTAGCCGCAAATCAACGCAAAAATGGAAGAACCAAACTGATTCTCAACTCATTCGTCACTCGATGATTTTGGAGACCACGCCGGCGCCGACTGTGCGCCCACCTTCGCGCACCGCAAACCGCAGCCCTTCTTCCATGGCGATCGGTGCGATCAGCTTGACCGTCATCTTGACGTTGTCTCCA
>Ga0126332_10000956_pt1 | contig 9977 bp, 7 predicted proteins | sample InaspJWI42metaG_FD_94482 | JGI IMG/M metagenome (GOLD analysis project Ga0126332, IMG submission 94482) | Marine gutless worms symbiont microbial communities from Oahu, Hawaii - Inanidrilus sp. 2 OAHU.JWI-42 metaG | ecosystem: Host-associated > Annelida > Digestive system > Unclassified | place...
AAAGAGGCCATTCATTGAGTGTTGTCAGTGCTTTTGGTTGTCATAATCAGTTAAGATAATGCATGTTTACAAAGTGCATGTGTCCAGGCTACGGAGGAGGGTTTATGGAGAGAGATGAAGTTGTTGAGTACGTTGAACGAAATGATTCTGATGATGAATTTGACGAGGTAATTTTTGCTGGTTTATTGACTTCCTAGAATATTTTATTATGGACTGCCAACTGCTATACATGCAGGAACAGTACAAGTTAGTTTTTGGATTATCAAAACTTGCTAGTTACGGACAGTCCATGTAAGGTTCTATATTACATTCCCCTCAGTGAGCAGACAAAAAGGGATTTTGATGTCCCCTTTCCTCTGAAGTTGGTGGACAAACAATGTATACCAGTGGGTGATATTCCCCGGTTAGCGTCATTGCTCTGATTTCCAATCAATATTATGACGTTGTTGGTCGGGTGACAGGAAGGGCATCTAGCCAGTAAAATCGTGTGCTGTTTATCCCCAGAGGTTCACTTTATAGTATTTGCCTTCAGTGCTTTTACGCTGTTAGTTGGGCGGCAGGAAGGGCACCCGGCCTGTAAAAAACTGAGTGGTGAGGTGCTGGTGTGGTTATCTGTCTGTAATGAGGTGCAGACTTGCATATGGCCCAGCTGATGCCACTGCCACTCACTGTCTCTTGCTTCAGCAAAATCCAGTTTGGTTTTACCTTTCTGGTACCGGCCTACCCGGGTAGTCCTGGAAAAAGGGCCGTTAAACGTGTGTGTGTGTGTGTGTTCACTTTATAGTAATAATACATATGACGATGACGATATTTATGGTGCTGTCATCATGGCTCAGAGCCATTGTGAGAGTTCACCTCGATTATTTGATGAATGCAGACCCTGCACCAGATGGCTGCCAACCCTCAGACCAAGTCAAACATGTTGGTCTGTGAGTCCACTGGTAGGCTGCTACCATCCACATCCACCATTGCCATTTTGTTATTACTCATTTTACCATCCTGTGGGAGTGGAAGGCTGAGTCGACCTAGGCACTGCACCAAGGGTGTGCAGCCTGTGCCCAAGGCTGTATATCACAATGGCTATCATGATAAGCACAACCTCTGGCGGTGAGATTCGAACCTGGGTCCATTCACACCACTGTCGTACGCCTTAACCACTTGACCACTGTGACCTGGAATAAGCTGGAAGAAGAAAATGGGAGAGCTGGCTAACCCCGGTGCACTTGGAAACTGGCTGTTAAAATTCTGTCTGCCTCTATGTGTGTGTTTGTTTGGTAGTTTGGTCGGAAGAAGAAGAAATTCCGTGGCGCCCAGCAGACTGGACCGAGTGCTGTCGAGACCGAGCCTAACGCAGCAGTGACTGAGACTGTGGCAGTGGAGAAAGCAGCTGCTGATGCAGGCGAGGACGAGGAGGAGGAAGAAGACGATGAAGATGTGTCCAAGTACAAGCTGGACTCTGATGAGGAGGTTTGAAGCGAAATCGTTTATTTGACAGTGGCACATTTTTGCATTTCCATTATTTTTACACACAGTTTGTGTTATTATATTGTTATTATATTATACTGTTGGCACCCATTGTGCCTTTGTTCACCACGCAGCAAAATTGATAGCATCGCTCTTAAGGGTTGCGGGGTAACTGCAGGCCTGGCGGAAAGTAATGGCAGCTTATCGCCGGGTTTATGACTCACGTCACCTTCAGGCTGACTGCCAAGAACCAGGATCAGCTCCAGAACCCTATGCTCGGTAATCGACAATGGGCTACCTTTTTGTGTTATTACTCTTGTTAAATTACGCTTTACTTTGTCATATTTTGTATAATCAGCTGAGTTGCCATTTATTACAAATAAAGACGTTTTTATTATGTTAGCTATTACTGTGAAGTCTGGGGTATGATATGCACATTTTTTGTAGTTGTTTTTGCTCTCTCAGAGAGGAGGTGTGTAGTGTAAACTTGAACTAATGAGCCTGTCAGTTTCCTCCTAGTGCCAAATGAAGCCTTGGTTTACCATGAAGATAACAGCTCTGGCTCAGTTGCTGACTAGCGGCATGCAAAGATTAAGTTCAGTAGTGCAGGCACGTGTTTGACTTTCTGTGTATAGTAATGGCCCCTTCTGCTAATAACCGTAGCTGGTAAGTTGCAGACAGCTGATGAAACTGTGAATGTACATTTGACTATGTACAGTGTTTTCAAGTGATGGTAAATTAGTGACAGTCTTAGATTGTCGCCTGACTGGCTTTGAGCCCAGTGTGTGTGCATAGACCCGCTGAGGCTCGAAGACTGGAGTAAATTGTCTATGTCTGGATGGCCAGCAGGGTGTGTTGTGATGGCGTGTGTGGTGGTTTGAATGATTGTGGACAGGATGACGATGACGACGTCGACATGTCCAAGTACAAGCTCGACGATGACGACGACGATAATACAAAGGACAGCAAGGCCGCGGCAGAGTCTGGTGAACGAGAGCGTCGTCCTGGTTCACGTTCAGACTCCGACTCTTCCTCATCCTCATCCTCTTCATCATCGTCCGCATCTAGCAGGGGCCGTCGGTCGAGGTCCAGGTAACCGCCGGTATCCCCAGACAATGGGGTGCAACCATCGGTGTTGGCCAGCGAGCAGCTGCTTGCTTACTCTAGTAGCACCGTGTTCCAAGTGGCAGAGAGCACTGTGTTATATTATAGCGTTCATCGTTTCACGGTACTTGGTTTTTGATGTTGCAGTTGGTGGTCCTGAACTGCAGAACCACAGTAACATCCAAAAACGTCATGTCGTATATACTGTGTTGTTTATTTCCAATAAGCCGATATCCTCTATGGTAGCAACAACAACAACATCAGTGCGATTTATAAATGATTAACTTCAGTGTGGGTCTAAATTCAAGATTGTTTTGAGTAAAATTTTTCCATATGCTGTATGCTAAATATTTTCTGCAAAATATTTTAATGCAGTTTGTCAGAATTAGCAGTTATTGTGTATATGTTACTGCCTTCGGTGCTTTGACGCTGTTGGTTGGGTGGCAGGAAGGGCATCCGGCCTGTAAAAAAACTTGAGTGGTGGAGTGCTGGCGTGGTTATCTGTCTGGAGCGAGATGCAGACTTGCATATGGTCCAGCTGATGCCACTGGCACTCACTGTCTCTTGCTTCAGTAAAATCCAGATTGGTTTTACCTTTCTGGTACCGGCTCACCCAGCAAAAATGGCCGTTAAACGTGTGTGTGTGTGTGTGTGTGTTTATATGTTATTTTGCCATTAGTTAATGTGTGTGTGAATTTTAGCAGCTGTGGTATAGGTCGAGATCAGCTAAAAGACAGACTCCCAAGTAAGGAGTTGAGAGAGAGACTTGGTATAGATGACATAGCATTGGTATTACAGCAGAACAGGCTGTAATGGTATGGGCATGTGCTGCAAAGAGATGATGATTGGGTGAAGAAATGCATGGAGTATGAAGTAGAGGGTCCAAGACCTAAGAGAACCTGGAGAGAGGTTGCCCAAAAGGACTGTCAAGCACATATACTGAACAAAGAGGATGCTATGGATCGTAGTAAATGGAGGAAGTTGATGTCCAATGATCAGGATGGGTGTGAGAGGGTGAGTGTTTCTTTTGGTACCGGCCTACCCGGGTTGTCCCGGACCAAAGGCCATTAAATGGTTGTGTGTGTGTGTGTGTATGTTATAGGTCGAGATCGCGGGCTTCATCTGCTGATCGTAAAGGTGATCACGACAAGGATGATCGAGACCGTCATCGTTCAAGATCAGACGACTCGGACTCAAAAGATGGACATCAGAGGAAACGTCACCGGTCGAGGTTTGATGGGAGATAGTGCCAGCAGTTGTCTGGTCTGGCTGGTAGAATCTCTGGGAGGGTGCCTTACAATGGAGGGTGCTGTATGGGCCCTTGACTCCATAGCATAGTTCTGTCACTTGCAGACTGTGTTTTGCCAGCAGTTTTTTTTTCTGTGCCACTGGCTAGTATTTAACAAGTTACTCATGCTGCAGCCATGCACATTGCTCTAAAATGATGGACTCTACTCGGTTCAGTCATCATTGTTGGCCATGGAAAGGCACCTTGCTTCAGTATTCCAGAAAGCCACTGAGCAGTGTTCAAACTGTGGAGGCCCAGATGAGCCGGGCTTGCCTGTTTTGTGGTTCCTCTTAAACATTGTCCATAACCGGAGTCCAAGAGGTCTTGGACCCTATTATAGGCTCACACTTGCCTTATTGCTGCACTCTCTCAGCCTCCAAAACTTCGAAATCTAAATCCAAAGCTATATTTTCTGTGAGTCCTTGAATGGGGAGCTCTTCGGTGATTTGGATTCCTGTAACTAAATTGACGTGGAAACACAATGCAAACACATTATGGTATCATGGTGATTGAATACACCGTTAATTTAATAGAAGAGATGATAATAATTATTATATGGCCCGGTGTCTGTGTGTTTGTCGTCGTCAGTGTTCCATCAAAATGGTTGGAAGGATCAAGCTGGTTTTGGCAAGGAGGCTTCCCTCAACCTATTCTACTGTGTGTTATAACGAAAATTCAGGTACCCACAAAAAATATGGGTACTTCCCTCTGCAACTTTGTCCTAACTTTAGGACTCAAAATTTTGCCATGATAAGTCCATCGTTGAAATGATTGACAAAGGTGAATGCTGAGAGCATGATAAACTGAACTGTCGTCAACTAAGTTGACAACACAATACCTCCGAGCTCTAACTGTTGACTGCTAGTCTATCACAGTGATTGTCAGGCTCTGTCTACAGCAAGATTAAGTTGTGTGGGTTTATTAACACCAGCTGATACTTGTAGAGCTAGAGTTTAAACCAAACTTTGTTTTTTTTACCAAACTATCTGAGCTGTCCAGCGTTGCTAAACTGTGTTTACACAATGCAGTTGGATAGGCAGCTGTTACAGCTAGTCTTAAAGTACATTGTAAGATTAAATTGGCTTGCCTTCTTGGTCTGTGATGATGATGTTCATAGTATATGATAGATTTGTAGCAGCTTTGTATTTGCATTTTAACTGATTGCACTGAAGTTTTTTTAGTGTTGCATGCATATTTGATTATTTAGTGTATTTACTGAAAGAAATAACATAAAGTAGGCCCTATAATCTGTAATTTAGCTGATATTTGTTAGTTGGTAAGTTTGAACCTGTTTTAAAACAGTTTTTAAAATGAGCATCGGTCCATAGGTAGAATTTTTGTTTGGATTACATTTTAGATTAACAACCATACTTGATAACTGAAGTTTTTGCGAATTTTTGTTCAGTCTGTCGTTAGATTGAATGCTTGGAACAAACTGCTAGATGAGTTCAGTAGTATAACTTATGCATTGTATTAGGCCTTGGCATGTTCATTTGATGAAGCTGTGCATAAATGCACTTAGATAGCTAGCTTTACTAAGTTAATCTTAACTGTTTGCAGTGAAGTTCCATTAATCAATTTTTAGCATGTTTGTGGCAGTGTCTGCTAATAAACTCAAGTAAATCGGTAACTGGAAATTATGTAGAGTGCTTTTTTGCAATTGTGATTAAGAACTGCTGGGCTGTTTGGCAGTCAGTGTAATATTAGTTTAATTTACCCAGATGTAACATGTCAGTGGTTGTTGTGGTATTGTTTACTGCAGGTCACGATCGTGAAAGTTGCAGTGATCTCTGTTTGGTATGAGTTGTTCTCGATGGTCAGCGGCTTCTCTTGTCGCTTAGCACCAGTTTAAATATGTCATATGAGACTTCTTTTCTGTCGGTTTTCTCTGTGTCACTAGTCTGTTAAATCCTTGCAGGCTAGCTCACCAGTCAGCTGTTTGTGTCGTTTTTCAGGGCCTGGCAGAATCCAGTAGGGCGTGGCTATTAGGTATGTTACGTGAGTAACAGAGAACTACTGCAAACTACTGAAGTCTGACTTTGGTAGTTTCTGGTAGATAGCTGCTATACCAGGTCACATAAATTAGTTCGTATAAGGAAAGTAGGAGGCATGGTATGGTTCATAATGGCCATGCTCTGTTAAGTTCTGGTCAGGCGTTTTAAATTGATATGAATTATGCTGTCATTATTTGCTGCTGTGTACTCATTTCAGAAATTGTCATAAATCTGTCTTTATGCAAGTGGGCATCATTCAGTATTTTTGTGTGAATTATAATTGAGGACTTTGGTGCAGAGAGTGCTAACTAAGCTTAGCATGTTTTTACTCTTCTCTCTTATGGCAGTTTCATTATGTATACCTGCATGATAACTGCAGTCACTGGTAATTCGTTGACTTTGTCATTCAGTTAGCCTCATATATACTCACTGTGACGTTATTTTCGGCTATGTGATGTATTTTTGCTCGAATTTCTGAAAATCTGGCACATTAGGGGTTATAAAGGTTGGAAAAATGCGAAGCACAAGGGCAAAACCATGCTATCTGTAATGAGCACCTTCTTGCATCACGTTCATCAGTTATGTCAGTTGAATGTGATTTAAGTAAATGGTAGGTACCACATTTTAAAAGCTAAGTAACTATTTGTGACAGTGGGTGAATGAATTGCCTTCTGTAATGAAATGTCTGAGCATATCCAGCGTGATTTTTTATAGCCTAAATACACGGTGAGTCAAAAAAAACAAGACACCAAACTCGTGCCCATAACTTCACCAAATATTAACCGATTTTCAAACTTTTCACTGAAGGACTCAGTAGTAAATTTGCAACAAAGTTATGTTTAACTATTCCATTACGCCTTAAACGTGTTGCTACACTACCTTGTCAGGAAAATGGCACCAGTCTGAAATACGTATTGTAATTAATAATAAATCACAAGGCAGAATAGCCAGGCGTTTAAGGAGTGATGACTTACTTTACTACACATTTATCGCTCAATCTGTTGGTGAAAAAGTTTTTAAAATTGGTGAACATATGGCGAAGTTACAGGCAAAACCGTGATTGTTTCATGCGCCATATTTGCATTGCTCTTTTGTCCTCAAAGATGCTGATCTCACCAGATAAATTGAATAACTTTGTATTGCGGACAGAAGCTGTTACTAATCATTATGTTAATAGGCAGATTAATGTGAGTTTGTTATCAAGAAATATCAAACTGCTGTAGACCAGTTTTGACTTACTGACTGACAGACTGACGCCATCAGTGACTGACCGACTGCTGATCATATACTGCTTTTTGCTGTGACAACTTTTCTTTGTTGAGGCAGTTGTGTACAGTGGCTCATAGGATTTTTTATATGGTCAATGTTAGCAACTTTTTGTTAGTGAATTAAATAATGTTTATTTTCCGGACATTTATTTTAAAACAGTGTTTGAGTGGCTAAGTCTTGCATAACAGTTTGCTTCACTTACTCCTGAAGAATTGTAATTTTTTGAAGACAGATATTTCACAAGGTAGTGTAGCGACACGTTCAGGGTGTGGTGGGCTATTTACATATGGCTTTGTTACAACTTTCCTACTGAGTCTAGCGGTTAAAGAATTTTGAAAATCGGTTAATATTTGGTGAAGTTGTGGGCAAGAGTTTAGTGTCTTTTTTGACTCACAGTGTATTTTCATACGTTATTAGTTTCACTAATACACGCTGTTTTTGTTACATCTGGTTCATGGTTGTCATACTGTTTGTAATTTATATTATTTAATGAAATGCTAATATCCAAATTCATGTGAGATTAATTGCGGACTGTTTTTCATAGCTTCCATGTTCACTGTGTTGTATGCATTGCTTATTATGGTTAAGGACAGTGACGTATTAAAAGACACTACTTCCTGGCAAGCCATGAGAAACTGTGAGTGACACAGATGCTTAGAAATACAATGCATGTAGCAGTAAGTACTGCTGCTATAATATATGACAGACTAAGAACCGGCAGTTGTCAGTTAGTAGGGATGACGATTGATTAAAATTTATTTAATCGCGGGCCTTTATTCGATTAACCGTCCAATTAAATATGAAGTAAACCAAGTGTAACTCCGGTGAATAATAAAACTTTATGCAGGGCATTGTTTGCATCGGTAAGCACTGGCTGTGCACATCAGTCGTATGGAAATTAAAATACACTACTTTCAAAATCAACACTAATAATTTCCTGGCTGGGGCAATAAAGGGCTCTTCACAACATATGAACTGTGTATCACACCAGAACTGAGCTGGACTGACCTCAGTTACGTGCAAGGCTGCAACAAGTCGACGCAGTTAAGACGACACGTTCATTAGTGATTTGATTGGCTGCAGGGATGACGGTTGGTGATCAGCGAGATTTCAACATAGGCCTTTTCCAATGCACTTGTTCACACTCTTCGCTAACTGGAATTCAGTTCAGTTCATGTGCTGTGAACAAACGTTAACAGTTTTTCTAATTAAGGCTTTCTGTATATGGTCAAATTATCGTGCAGGGCCGCCGAGAGTTAACGCGGACCCCGTGGCAGTCAGAGCGTTACCTCTCCCGGGCTCCTTCACAGTTCACGTTCACGCCCCCGTCTCTGAAGAAGAATTTTAACCTTATCTGAACTGCACACACATACACCCGTTTAACGGCCCTTTGTCCAGGACTACTCGGGTGAGCCGGTACCAGAAAGGTAAACCAATCTGGATTTTACTGAAGCAAGAGACAGTGAGTGGCAGTGGCATCTGTTGGGCCATATGCAAGTCTGCACATCGCTCCAGACAGATAACCATGCCGGCATCCCACCACTCAGTTTTTTACGGGCCGGATGCCCTTCCTGCCGCCCAACCAACAGCGTCAAAGCACTGAACTGCAATCATACTTAATAATTACAGGCAGTGATATAGTAAATTCACACTCTTAGTCGATTTAATCAATTAATCGACGATTAATTGAAAAACTTAATCAGTTAATTTCAGATTTAATCGATTAATCATCGGAGAAGAAATTAATTGATTAATAGTAAATTAATCAAGTAACCATCGTCATCCCTATTAGTGTTCTTAGAGTTATTGTCGATGTGAATTCTGTTGCATTTGCATGGCGTTTAGCCTGTGCACATTTTGTGTTGGAACATCAAGGTGGTTGGTGCAACCGTCCTGTGTGAATGCCTAATCAGTGTTATTTGTTCTGTGAACAGTAGCAGTAGTATTCAGTGCTGGGATATCACACACACCCGTTTAACGGCCCTTTTTCCGGGAGTACCTAGGTGAGCCGGTACCAGAAAGGCAAAACCAATCTGGATTTTACTGAAGCAAGAGACAGTGAGTGGCAGTGGCATCAGCTGGAACATATGCAAGTCTGCACCTCGCTGCAGACAGATAACCTTGCCAGGACCCCACCACTCAGTTTTTTTACAGACCGGATGCCCTTCCTGCCGCCCAACCAACAGCGTCAAAGCACTGAAGGCAGTGCTGAGATAAATTAGATGAAAATCCACTGAATTACAATTAGCTGGCCTAAAATGCTGTTCAGTTAGAATTATACTGCCATATTAAAATGCTAATTAATTATATTTACAATTAGTAATTTTGCACAAACATTCATTAGTGGTCATGCGGTTATGACAAAAAAAATTGTGTAGGCCTAAACGTATTTGATTAGTATTTTTGATTAGTTTACTTACCCAGCACTGCTAGTGCTAGCACTTGATTTCAACACTGATACTGAAGTGACTTTCTCATAGTCACAGTGAACGCCAGGCCAAATAGCCTGCTGAAAGACATTTCCTTTACCCTGCTCGCAATGGACGCCTAGGCCTACCAGTAGGCTACAGTAAAAAAATTCATGCTGACAGACGGGTTGAAGGTCAAAACTAGGATTTAGATGCATAACGTAATGCAGTGTCTGTGAAAAAAAACATGAGCTTGTATAGGCCTATGTTAACAAGAAGCCCAGCTGTTGCCGAGGGACCGCGCGACGCACCGTGTCAGTTCAAACCATGCGAAATGTCGCACAAATGTTCGTCAAATTGCATTTGGTAAGTCCTGCAGCAGGCGAATGACCGCAGAGGTCATTGTAAATGGCACAAATCGATAAGCTATAATTTTTATAGTTCCTATTA
>Ga0126332_10000957_pt1 | contig 9969 bp, 6 predicted proteins | sample InaspJWI42metaG_FD_94482 | JGI IMG/M metagenome (GOLD analysis project Ga0126332, IMG submission 94482) | Marine gutless worms symbiont microbial communities from Oahu, Hawaii - Inanidrilus sp. 2 OAHU.JWI-42 metaG | ecosystem: Host-associated > Annelida > Digestive system > Unclassified | place...
AAGATGATAAAGGATGTCCGATCATCAGGATGGGTGTGAGTGGGTGAATGTTTCTTCTGGTACCGGCCTACCCGGGTAGTCCCGGACAAAAGGCCGTTAAACGGTTGTGTGTGTGTGTGTGTGAGTTTCACTCAAGTAATATTGTGATTGTGATTGCTCCTGACAGCCTTACACACTGACGAAATAATGTTCTTTCGTAATGACTGTTTAGTTGTTTATTGGGTGTACATTTCAGAAAAATGCAGTGATTCTGTGATTAGCATTTGTATTGCTAATATCTGTTGTTTTATTAATGCATTATTAGGTCTGATTGCATGCATAGCATGGATGAGAGCTGTTTTAACTGACATTACACATTTCCTGTTCTGTGTACACGTCTGCCTGTGTTGGAAATACGGGCAAGCCATGAACAGATGAACCGATTGAGATGCCATTTGGGCAGCAGAATCATCTGGGTCCAGGGAACCACGATCCATTGAGTGATCTGTGTGTGGCGGTGATGCAGGCTTATGTCAAATTACTTTTACCGATTGTTGTTGTTTTGTAGTGGACCAAAAGACTGATCGTAGAAGGAGTTATGACAGTAGCCATCCACAGCGTGTTTCAAGAACTGCACGTGATGAAAATGACTATTTGGATCAGTCAAGTCGTCGTGGTGCAGCTTGCTCCAGTAAGTCGGCAAATTGTGACCGAAGATCTCATATAAATGCTGCCGGACACACTGAGCAAGGTAGTGTAGATGGCCATTGTTGTACAGCACGGTCCAAGGCAGAGGAGAATCGGGCAGCTCTTCCACTCGATGCCGAAAAAGCAGAAGGTATGGGCACTCGAATGGAAAGTGGTAGCACAAGTGCACCTGTGCAAAAGCAGCAGCAGCAGCCGTCAGCTAGATTGTACCGGCTCGTCATTCAGGAAACGTTCAGAGATCAACAGACAGCATGTGGCAGCTCGTCCCAGTCTGAAGACAGCAGCAGTGAGCAGAGAAGGACTAAAAGATGTCGTCTGTCTACGTACGGCTCTGAGTCAGGCAAACAGAGCCACGCAGGTAGTTCAGATTCTGCTGCTGAAGTTACGCAGACGAGCAGAGTCATACAGGTAGCATCGGGTCGGCATACTGATGCAGTTTCGGCTGTGTCGGCGATGCGATATAATTTACGAAGTGCAAAGGATTGTCATGAGCCGCATTTGTGTAACAGTTCGTCTCAGCACGTTACCGGAAAGTCATCAGTTGCTGCTGCAGCGAGTCATAAGAAGAAGAAATCGGCAGCTGAGAATGTTGCATCGCTTGACCGCGAAGTGAAGTGGAAAGATGGTGAGAAGAAGGACGATGAACGGAGACTGTTTAGATTGGAACAGAGAAGCAGTGCGTTTAAGAGTCCCAGTAGCAGAGGGACGGTGAATGTCGAAGGAGAAACAAGGAAACATAGTAGTTCTTGTGGCAAAGACGCAAACGGGCCAGCTCAGAAGTTATTTCATTCAGTCCCCGATGAGGAAATATCCATCAGTTGTGCCAGAAGAGATAAGGGCAGTATTCAAGGCAAGGCAAGAAGCCAGTGCCATCTTCTGAGTGGCGAAGATTTGCATGTTAATAGCAGGAGTAGAAGTTCGATGCAAGTGTCAGCCAGTTGGCACTCCTCTACTTCACATGTGAAGACACTGGATAACAGTCGTGCCGCAGCATATGCAGATCGAGTTGGACCGCAGCGTTGCAATAAAGAATCAAGGCAGACGGAGCCCGAGATTTGCGGCGGCAGTCGTGAGTATCGTTCTACGAAGAATGTTTGTGATGCTGAGCAGAGCTTTGTCAAGATCGGCTGTGAGGAAATTAGTATTTCCAGAGACAGTCGCGAAGAAGCTAATGTTTCGGAGGACTGGGAAGACGATCTGTGTGTGATCCCATCGGTCGCGTGTAACGTGACTGTCACATCTGATGTTGTTGCCGGCAGCGTCGAGGAAGCCGTCGTGGGAGAATACGTGGAAGTTTTGTCGCACGACTCATACGTGACCGCTGACGATGGAAGCATGGCATGCGCCGGTAACAAGACGGTGCTGCCACTGCCAGCTGTCGGGAACGAGGAAGAGATTTGTGATACAGTGGAGCGGCAAGCTGAGATGAGTGTCGATCCGAGCGATATCCAGGATTTGTCTTTAGTGAGGATGGATAGTGACTCTGTGGGAGAACAGGCAGAGTCTGAAGCACATGCTGCTGTCGAATGCTTCATAACTGCTGATGTATCACTGAAGAGAGAAACTTTTAGTTTGTCAGTATCGGACGAGGATAATCCGTGTGTGTATACTGTCTGTGAGATCACTGTTTGTGAAAACAGTGGCAAGCAAGATATGGACGCATGTGACTGTGATGCTACTGATGGCGGAGAAGAGGAGCTTTCGGTTTCTTTGCCGTGTGACAATCCTGCGTCGTCTGGTGCACCACAAGAGCCATCGCAGCAGTCTGATGTTGAGTACAACGAGCTTTGTGAAGTCATGGAGCAGGAAGTTTTGGTGCCGTTTGAGTCTGGAGCTGACGAAGATCGTTTTCGTGAGCAGTCGTCAGAGAAGTGTGCTGACAAAGTATCCAGTGGTAAACAGTTTAGTTTAGTTAAGTTTAATTTTTCAAATCAATTTCAGCTTTAAAACCAGTGTTAGGTTTTAAGTTTCATTTCAAACAGAGTTGAAACCAGTCTTCTTTGTCGCTTTACTGTTGCACAGTGACTAGGTTTTCAGCAAAATTTTTGTTTTTTGTTTAAGTGAAAGTTTTAAGCCCGTATCTTGTCCCTGAGCAAAGTACAAGGTGCGGCTTAATGTTACCGATGTTCCGTGGTCTGCGTTTCTGTGTCTGTTGATCATAATCATGAGCTGTGCTAAAACAGTTTAACCGATCTAGATGCCATCTGGGATATGGACCTGGGTGCCCCCAAGGATATATTACATGGAGCCTGGATCCCCCAGCAGAAGAGGCAGTTTTGGGGGCATTTTCCTGTACATTGTAAAGTATGGGGAATATCTGGCATGTGATTGATATTCTCAACCTTGTTCAGTAGGTGGCAGCAGCAATGTGGCCTTTTGCTGTAAGTACTGCAGCAACTTGTTCTTGTTTGTGATGATATACTGGGTCACTTTATCTTTTGCTGATGCCAGAGTCTCAGACTTTTAGTCTGAGACCTAATTAATGTGCAAAACTTCTTAAACCATGTTTCAAACTGATCATCCCATCGCACTGGCAAATGCAGAAATTTTTAAAAAATTTTTGGAGTGTTCAGTCTGTGGCAGTTATTATACTGCTGTAAGCTACGGCGTCATTTATGTCATATTTGTTTCATTTACATTTGCTTAAGCGAAACTTGAAGTGATTTGGTTTGATACTTTGGTCTTGCATATATTAATTAGGTCTCAGACCAAACTTTTGGACTCACACTAAGTTTGAGACTTTGGTCTCAGCGAAAGATGAAGTGACCCACTGTCATTAACTTACTTTACGTGTATTTATCATGTTTTTGTGCAGACGCTGAAAAGATGTTGATATCGCACGAAGAACTGACATCAGATAGACCATATGACGTTGTCACAACCTCAGGAGATATTCGTTGCCGGGTCGATGCGAAACAGACCGGTCAGAATTTGCATCATCCGGCCTCCGATCGGAAATTATCCGACAATTCTTCCAGTGCGCCACGTGGCAGAGGCAAGGGCGGTGCACGGAACAAAGCAAAGAGATCTAAAAACAGGTCCGGCATTGGTGCTGACCAGGCTAACGATGGCTGGAGAAGTAAGGGTTCTTCCACGCCTGAGCCCACCAATTATGGATCTTCTGCTTCAACTGTGAAGTGCAACTGGACCTCGAGACTGAACGACCGTCATCACGCAGCAGATACAGATAGATTCGGCAATCGGCGGCATGGCCGAGAATCTCACGGGACGAACCGTGAGTGTGGAGGAAGTTATAGGGGATTGAGTTGCAGAGTCTGGAAGCCGGAGCATCGAGGCACTGGTGGAGAGTATTCGAGAAAGACTGCATCTGATGCTTCGCACACTAGCGTCAGGAACAGCTGTGAAGAACTTAATGTGTCTGAGGACTGGGAAGCTGAGCTTTGCAGGATCCCATCTTCAGGCTGTAATGTGACCATTGCTACTAATACGCCACATGCCGTTGTCACGACGTCAGGTGTCAAAGTGTCAGTGGCAGGAAAAGGTAACGAGAATCAAATGATTTGCTAGATGCATTGGATTTTATAAACTGCTAATAACTGATGGGGCTGTTAGTTTTCTGTGATAGCATACTTAGCCAGTTGCGGTGTTGAAAAGTGGCTCGGTTAATCCAGAGTTAATGTTAACTGATTTTACAGACTGTAAGGTAAACTGTCCTTCAGCAAGCAGAAATTTGGTCGTCTGTTGCACCGAACAGTACTCCTTTTGACTGACTAATTTTACCTGTAAATAAGGACATGTCACAGTTCCTTGATTGTATTATTGAATTGCATTGCAATAACATTTTCTTGCAGTTTTCATGATTTTTAATATGCCATGACTTTGAAAAACTTGTGAACAGTGTGAGTAGTTAGACAAATGAATGACATTTGTTTGGTTTTAGCGGAGTTAATTTTGCTGTGTGGAATGCTGCAGGTGTTGGATCGTTGGCTGGAGATATGGAACCAGGGAGGTCACTGTTTTTGTGTGAGCCTACATCAGTGCAGTCTTCGAATCACCAGTTTGTACCTCGTTCCTCATCAGGCACATCTGTCCCGGCTTCAACTGCTACTGTATCGACCAATTCTGATAGAGAGAAGTATTCATCAGTTCAGGATAATGGTTGCTGTGTGCCAGCGGCCTCGGCTGTTGTTGATAAACCTACGATAAGTGATATACCTCTTCCGCTGGAGCCGTGGCTGTCAGACTCCAATCAGACTGGAGGTGGTGCAGGCCCATTGTCAGCCAGTGCTCGTCGCCAGATTGCGGCTTGCACTGTGAGTTCGGCTGCAGCTGGTGTTGACTTTGCTTCGGAATCCGATTCCACGATGAGATCACAAGTGTGTCGTGCTGACGACTTTGTTACAGACGAAATGTCGGCGTCTTATGCTCGTCGGTTTAATTCTCATGCTGGAGGGACGACTGCTTCCAGCGATCTCTGTGTTTCTTCACAGAATAGGAAGCATGCTTCCACATGGCACCAGGTGGCCACCGCAGGAACGCTACAGCGGCCGTGGTTAGCACCGCCGCCGCTGGCGCCAGTAGCAACTGAACACAGGCCGGCCACAGCAGCGTTAACCCAGCCACGCGCACCACCACGGGCACCGGTATCAAGTCAGTTGCAGTCGCAGTTGACTCCGTTGAAAGCCGAGCAACGTTTTGACTCAAACAGCCGAGGACTCGAGACAACCGAACAACGGGGGAGCGCGTCTTCCGAGTTGCCGGCAAGACCAAATGAGAAGATGGGCCAGCATTCGAGATATGTCAGTCACGGCGAGGCTGGAGCGAAGCCGCTTTTCACAGTGCAGAATACTGACCGAGCTATTCCACGCAGCAGTTCTGTCGATGAGAATCATAACTTGTGTGCATCGTGGAAGGACCGAAGCAGTAACGTGAGCCGCCACGGTGTCGTCAATTTGGACACACAGCTGGGAATGATTGCTCCACCGCCACTGCCGTCTCCCAACTTGCTGGAGTCACCTTCCTCCTGCGATAGTATTATTTCCACCCTGCCACCACCACCACCGCCGCCACCACCACCACCGCCGCCACCAGTGGCATCTGCCTCGGGAGGCATGCCGCAGTTTTGTACACCGTTGCCGGTGCTGCCACTTTCAACTATGGCCAGTTCTCGGCAGCAGCCACGACCTACCATGGGCAGCTTTCAGCAACCTTGCTTTATACCGATGTTACAGTCGCGTCCACAGCCGTCGCCAGAAGAAGAATGGCCGTCACTGGAAGCTTCGCGACAGCCGCATAAAAGGCCGCTGTTGTCAGGACCGCCGCCCCTGCTGTGGCAGCAGATGACAGGACCGCATCAGTGGCCAGGAACCTCGTGGCAACCGTACGGAGAAGGTATACCACCGCCGCCCCCTCCACCGCCGCCGCCACCACCACCAGTAGCATCAGAGAATCGGTCAACCACTGTGCAGGGCGAGAACAACTTCGACCTGACGCAAGGATTGCAGACGATGGAGCTCGTAAGTCCGGCTTCGGCAGCGGAAAAGGCGCAGGCGCAGCGGCGACGTTGCAGTGATCGCGGCAGCGGGCAGAGAGCAAAGCCACTCTTCGAAATTCCCGGCAGAGTGTCGGAGACTAGCAGTACCGCGGATGAGGACGATGGTGTTCCTGCTTCATGGGAAGATGTCGAGGATCCGTCGTTCCCGCAGGTCAAGTCAGCCACCGCCAGCGACCGCGGCAGCGACGATGCCGCAGATGACTGTTGTAATGTGAAGCCGGGACAGCTGGGTTCCAGCAAGTGGTCGATGGAGTTCCACAAGCGGACAGCCACTCCGCCAGTCCGGTTTGCCGTGAAGTTCGATCACACAGCAACGTCATTTTCAGCCCCACCGGCGGCACCTCAGTCCCGGCACGGCGGCCGAACCAAGAGACAATCGCTGAACCTCTATCGTCCAGACATGGATGAGAGTGGCGATAAGGACAGTCCTGACTGGAGCCTGCAGTTCCGAACCCGCTACGAGACCATCACCCAGCCGTTCATCGACAGCCACTGTCACCTGGATTTCCTCTTTAAGCGCTCGGGTTTCAGTGGCTCTTTCGAGAAGTACCGGCGCTGCTTCGCGAATACTTTCCCGACTTCCTTCAGCGGCTGTGTCACCGTCTTCTGTAACCCAAAAATGTGGTCGTACGAGTCAGAAGGTAAGATATTATTTCTTACTTTTTGTGTCTTGCACGGAATGTTTTAATTTGCTGCTTCGTTAGATTTATTCAGTCGAGACTGTATAAAATATCCCTGATGTCATGCTATGTGCTGAGTACAAAGCAGTCTGTTATCAGTTAAAGTCGTGATCTATATTAGCCGCTTAAAAGTTATTATTGCAGACTTAATAAAGTTGAAGTCAGAAGCTACACCAATTAAAAGATATGTGTTTGAAGACAGTATTGTGACAAAGTATTCTTACAAAGCTCCACAGTTGTCTTGATATTTAGAAACTGTTGAAAAAAACTTAGACGACTGATAATGATAACGATGATAATGTGGCCTGGTGATTATATCTCCCCTGTTCAGATTTACTGACCATGCCAACTGATGTCTGATGTGATGTGATTACTATTTAATTTTATTCTGTCACAATGTCTGGCTTATCAGACAAAAAATAGCAGCAAATGCTAAATCGGTACATTTTGAAGTTGTACGCAGAAATTCTAATTACTACTGTGTAAGTCGGATTTAGAATGGAATATCTAAACTTAATATATTTCTAGGCTGCACCGCATGCAAAGCACAAGAATATGGCCTGTTGTTATGCGCGATGTAGCATGTTCTATGTGTCGATGTGTCTATCTGTTGGTCACAGCCGTGAGCCATACAGAAACGGCTGAGTCGATCAAGGTGCCGTTTCAGGTAGTGACTCAGGTGGGACCAAGGAACCGTGCGTTAGTTGGGGGCCCAACTCCCCCCAAGGGAAGGGGCATTTGTGGGGGTGAGGGCATCTCCCAGCCCACTCTGTATTGTATAGGGAATATCCGGCATGTGATCGATATCTCAACTTTATTTGGTAGGTGGCAGCGGCAATGCTGCCTTTTGCTGCCAGTAGTCAAGGCTCGAAGTGGGACGGTATGAGACAGTATAATGCCATACTGACACGAGAACTATCATACCGGTATGCCTGCACGAAATTTTGTAAGTTGATTTTCAGGAAAATCATATATATATATGGTTGCCACCAGATGTCATATTTTAAAGCTAAAGTGCACGGAATTCGATTTCGGCTGGGGCTCTGCCCCAGACCCCGCAGGGGGAGCTTACGGCGCTCCCCCAGATTCCCTACCTGGATTTAAGGGGTTTACTTCTAAGGGAAGGGAGGGGAAGGGAAAGGAGAGGAAAAGGGAGAGAAGAACCATACCGGCACTTTTGCCCTCCACTTTGAGCTCTGCCAGTAGTGCAGCAACTGGTCTGCTTTTTATGACAGAATTACGACGATTGTCCGCTGCACTGTGCAGGATCATTGCTCCAATCGGTGCTCCAAGTCACAATCACTGTAATGTAACTACAGATCCCCCCGTGGGAACGGGCACTCGTGTGCTAGATTGGGGCCTGGATAACCCCACGGGGAGGGGCACTTTTGGGGACGGGCACTCGTGTGTTAGATTGGGGCGTGGATCACCCCGTGGGAAGGGGCACTTTTGGGGGTCGTACACTTCGGCGTGTAAGACTTGCAGTTGATATTCTCGGTGTGCACTGTGCAGGTTCGCTGTTCCAGTCTGTGCTAAGAGACGACCTGGTCTGGGGCGCAGTCGGCTGCCACCCCAAGAGCTCCTGCGACTTCAGTGACACAGCCGAGTACAAGCTGCGCGAGATGCTGAAGCATCCGCGCGTCAAGGCGCTCGGTGAGATCGGCCTCGACTACTCCGGCACGTACGTACACTCAAACTCGGAAGGCAAAAGTGAAAAGCATACTGCCTACATCCAACAGCACAATATTAAGCAGGAGATACATGCCATTAAATTTGTGGGGGGGGATAAACTGTTTACATCATACAGTGGAGCAAACCAGCTGAGACAGAACGGCAAATTTAATCCTGTACAAAAAGGTAAAGGTAGCCCATACTCAATTACTGAGTGTAGGGTTCCGGAGCTGATCCCGGTGCTTGGCAGTCAGCCTGCAGGTGACGTGAGTCATAAACCCGGCGGTAGGCTGCCATTACTTTACGCCAGGCCTGCAGTTACCCCCGCAACCCTTAAGAGGGCTACTAACAATTTTGCTGCTTGGTGAACAGAGGCACAATGGGTGTGAACAGTTTGCCTAAGACTGTTATCCTACAGCGTAGCGACTGCGATTTGAACCCGGGCCCTTCTGTACCTGAGTCCAGCACACTAACCACTCAGCTACCGAGCCACCCTGTATACAGATTATACCCTGTATAATTCTGTATACAGGTACAATTACCAATCAGTCAGCTGGCCCGTCAACCGTAATGGTTTATTGGTTCTACACCTCCCGTGTACCATCAAGCATGTGTTTAGTTGCTCTTATGGCCAAATTTACCCACATTATTACCACTTGTTCGGAAAATATGGGAATGTCGGGCCATTTGGCAGCTGTTCGAGAACAAACACCCATTTAAGGCCATTATACAGGTCAACTTGCATTAGCCGGCACCTCCAGTTAAGAACTGGAGGATTTTCTTGGTGCAAAGTTTTACTGCCCGCATGCCCTTGCTGGCAGCAACCAGCACATTCGGATTAGGGAGAAGATGCTGGAGTTCTCAACAGTGTTATCAGCACTGTGTGCTTACCTGACAGCTGTCTGAGAAATGTCAGTAAAAAAGTCTTGTTGGGGAAAGTTGTCTAGTGCGTACTTCAAGTTTGAGGCAATATCAGTGTTTGTTATGGGCTTGGTAGCACCATTCTAAGTCACTTTGAATATTTTTTGCAGTGATGCTGATGGAATGCAGATGTTGATGACATTGGTGAGTGCTAACTGGTGTGAAATGCTGCCGATGTATGCTGCAGTTATTGGGCCACATCGCTGTGCATAGCGTAAGATACGGCCTGTTGCAGCCAGTGTAGTGTGGTCTGTCTGTCTGTCTGTTGGTCACGACCGTGAGCTGTGCTAGAACGGCTGAACCACTCAACATGCCAGTTGGCACGTGGACTTCTGGGCGCAGTGAAGAACCATGTGTTGGATTGGGGTCCAGATCCCCCCATGGGAAGGTGCACTCGTGTTAGATTGGGGCCCAGATGCACCCACCGGAAGGGGCACTCGTGTGTTAGATTGGGGCCCAGATCCACCCACGGGAAGGGGCACTTGTGTGTTAGAT
>Ga0126332_10000958_pt1 | contig 9966 bp, 4 predicted proteins | sample InaspJWI42metaG_FD_94482 | JGI IMG/M metagenome (GOLD analysis project Ga0126332, IMG submission 94482) | Marine gutless worms symbiont microbial communities from Oahu, Hawaii - Inanidrilus sp. 2 OAHU.JWI-42 metaG | ecosystem: Host-associated > Annelida > Digestive system > Unclassified | place...
AATGGGGTGTATGACACAGTAAACCATTTTGCCTGTAACTTCGCCAAATGTTCACCAATCTTAAAAATTCTTTCACCAGCAGAGTGAATGATAAATGCGTAGTAAAGTAACTCATCACAACTTAAATTCTTGGCTATACTACCTTGTGATTCATCATTTATTGCAATACGTATTTTAGAATGATGCCATGATTTTTCTGACATTCATATTTCACAAGGTAGTGTAGTAACATGTTCAAAGTGTGGTGGAATATTTAAACACGAATTTGTTGCAAATTTTCTGCCGAGTCAGTTAGTGAAAAAAATTTGAAAATCAAATAATAGTTGATGAAGTTATGGCCAAGAGTTTGGTATCTTGTTTTTTTTGACTCACGGTGTAGTAGTTTTACTATGTACGGTCAGGTTTGGAATTCATAATGTGTATATTTATGTAAGTGATTTTCTATTAAAATGAATGCGGAGTAACTGCACTTCAAGAAAACGTCAACACGAATCTATAGTTTTGATGTGATGGGTGTGATGTTTTGTCAAAATGCGATACACGCTAATTATTTCAAGAAATGTAATGAATTTCATTAATCCGATGACATTGCCAAAACGAAAGGGGATACTACTGCATTAAGTAATTTTGCAAGTATATATCGCAGGAGGGACGTAGTGTTTCGATGTTTGCCCAAGTATTCTTATTCTAGCTTTCCAGCGGATTTATTGGCACTGCCCGGGGCCCGCATAACATGCGGAGCAAGGTCTATGAAACGGTACGGCATCCGTCCGTATGTCCGTCCGTCCGTCTATTAGTCCGTTTGTCTGTTCCATTCGCCAGCTGCAGCAGCGTGCAACGGGTTTGCTGCTGTGGGCCCGGCGGGTAGGAGATATCGATCGATTGCTGCACGGTCGGAGCACGGCGCTCAGCAGCAAACCCCGCAGGTAGTGCCACGTTTTCAGTGTACGTAGGTAGCTGAACACAGATTTGTTCATATTTGTCCGTGTGCAACTCTCGGGATCCATATAACGGCTATGTTTCGGCGTCGTCAAAATAGACACGGCTGCCGGGAGGCAGCTCCGGTCGACTTGCCGGCATCCGAGCACTTGGCGCCACTCGGCCACACACTCGCATGAATATTTCAGCGTCTGTCGGTCGGTCCGTCCGTCCGTCGCCCGACGTCGCTCGAAAAAGCCAATAAACTTGCGCATTTTGAGGAGCGCGAGATGATTATGTTGGCGACCCGGTCGGCCTCAACATGTGGTCAGTGGGTAGCATGGACAGCGTCACTGGTGTTCGGATCATGAAAAGTTCGATTCGCAGTCATTCCACCATTCCAGTAGTTGTTTCGCGACTACGACCAACTGTCCGCGCATCCTACCTTAAGCTGTTTTCTTTTCTCTAGGCGACCTAACGGGAAGTCTGACAATGTTGCACTTGAGAGTTTTTTTTTCGTTGTATCTCAACTAGGCCGCAACTAGTCGAATTGACTAGTCTGCAAATACTGAAATTGAAACTGAGTAGCTTATATAAATACTCACACTGACTAGTATGTGACTGCTGAAATTCATTAGCGACGTACGATTCCTTAGCTCTATGAATGCTCAAAGATATTTTGCTTTAGCCTATTTATTCAATACTTTATCCGAGTAGTCGTCGGCTACGCAATTCGTGTATTTACGGTTACTCAGATTAATCCCTGAAGTGAAACATCGCCGCGCAATCTTGCTGATTTGGCCTTTTAGTGAACGCATCTGTTGTTTCTTTTCTTGATGATCATAAATTTTTTGATCACTGATATTAAGAGAAGAAACTGCAAAGATCCGGTCGTTGACATCTCTAGAACACTCAAGACATGCTAGCCTTCCTTCTGTATAGATAGGATGACAGTGGCGTAATTTATATCTATGCCAGCTGGTTTTCGCCGCCGTATTGTGGGTAAAACTCTTAGAAACGTTTGTTACTCGCTGTCACTTGAATACGCTTTGTCGATATAGGTTAATGATCACGTTGAAATTTTCTTAAACTAACTGGTTAAATTTTATTTGAATAACATGTCAAATCTTCAACCGTTAACTCCACACGTTATGCCAAGTTATACCCACAAAATGGCGAACGTATCGTGACCATAGATTCTGTGACGTCAATTCACCCTATGTATACGTTTGAAAAGTAAACGTGCTAACGATGCTCTTAGCAAGTAGGCAATCGCCGATACCGATTACGTTGCGAGAAAACACCGTAAATACAAATATCGACATGACAAAAGTATCGTCAGCGATGACGATATTAGCAAGCGCTGCAGTGCAAATTGGTCAGATTTTAATTCACTGTATGCGTGTCGCTGTGCGGGTGCATTAGTGCATCAGTTAGATGAAGTTGCAGCGGCAGCAGCAGCCGAGAGAGAGAGAGAGCAGCAGGTGCGTGTTGGTCGTGTGTCATTGAGGGCCGGCCGGCGTCGCCGCGACAGTGACGCCGTCGTCGCCGACACAGCGGCGTTGCGTCGGCTACCTTCAAGCCCGCCGCTGACCGCCGCCGACGTTCGTCGACATGGCTCTCTACTATCTGAAGAAGATTCGCTGGCTGCTCGAAGACATCTGGTCAAGGTAGGCCCCTACATCGTTTTTATAGATATTTATATTTTTCGTTCTCGGCTCAGTGCGGTATATTAAGCTAGCTATCTGTCAGAGTGCACGCTAAACTCTGAGCATCGTTCCGTTTGGTCACGCCTTTTTATTGTCTCTATGGCTCCAGTTCTTCAGGTTACTTTAAAGTAGCCGTGCCGAAATATTGTTTTCTGTTTTGCAACTTGTTCGCTATTACTTTTTCGCTACAGCCTAGAGCGTTCGTTGGTTTATCTTAGTTATTCCTTTTCTTCTTATAATCTTATGGTTTCAGATGTTGTCATTTTCAAAAAGCAACCGACTTAAAACTCACGTTCGCTGCAAATAATGCAAATGTGGCTTTTTCCTTTGAGTTGGCTTTTTGTTTTAAGTTTCGTTTTTTTGTTTTTACGTTTTTTAATATTTATAGTTATTTAAAATGTAACTCAGCTCAGATGAAACTGGCTACCCATCAGCCTTTCAGCGTGTTGTATCATGTCGTATCGTTATTAACGCGGATCCGTTACGTGTAGGCCTATCTCTTGTCTGTCTTTATGCTCTATAGACTCACGAGTCTTCTTCATTTGAAAACAAAAGGATGTGGAAAACCGAACCTCGAGATGAACGTAAATCGTCCGCACTTTTTGTTGTACGTAAGGTCGTCGCTTGCATGGTGGGTTTTGTATATCCAGTCAACCAACACATTATATATACGCTTATTCACCACTCAGGTAGACATATAAAAAATTATAGAACTCTATGCAACAAATTATGGCTCCTGAGATTTTAATAGGCCTAATTGCAGTTCAAATCTGGACTAAACTCGTCGTATTGTGGGAATGTCAATGAGATAAACGTGCATCGCTTTATTTGAAAGCACGTATGAGCAAAAATTAAAAGCTAAGAGTTAAGCTGCATATTGCAAGTCTCATTATAAAGTCGACGCCACAATACTATTTTTGTGGTCGGTATCAACATAAGCCTACACGACTATCTAGTATGGACGAGACTTGAGACTGAAAGGAGGACTGTGGCCAACTCTGGACTTACTTTCATGCAGTGACTTCTAGTGATAGTCTGTGTGAAAGTGAGGCCAGTGTGGTTACGGCTTCTAATATCGTCAGTGTCCGTTCTTTTGTTAGCTGATTACTTACATTTGGTTTAATAATTACACCGCTCAGATAACGCCGAGATTGCATAATTGAAGGTCTTTTAAAATAATGTATATCACCGTTTGTCGAGTGTTCAAAATAGATGTCTGTAACACTGATAAATAAAAAATATCGTCGCGTTGCTGCCTTTGGACGCCTTAAATTATTTACATTACTTTTATTATCAACCTTTAGAATTTCAGTTCTACTGTCATTAGCAGTTGTCGAATAATTGTATTTTTATTGAATGGTGCGGAAAAGAATGCAGCGTTTATTGTTGACATACGAAATAAACGATTTGATTTGATGTGTGAATCGCTTTCGCGTAGGATAGTATGCCTTCGCCAATTGCCACCAAAGGGGATTAAACTAAGCTGATGTCCGTTCGTCTGTCCGTCCATCTGTTTGTTCCACGCCACAGCTAGAACGGTGATGAAAAAACACTAATAGGAAACCGCGTGTTGGAAGTCGAACGTGCTGCTCTGTGGTTATCAGAAGTGGTCGAAACATCATTGAAGCCGAACGTTGTGTTTCACTCTATAGCTGTTTAGACCTATATGCTTGACACATCTTTAAGGACTACTTATAGCTGCCGTCGGCTAGGAGCGATGTAGCTTGTTGTAATATTGTGTAACAGTGCGTGCAAGAAAACCTCGTTTGATATACAGCCAGATACGACGTTACAATTTACAATGCGAACAGTGTACAACGTAGGTTATTTTATTTCACAATAATAAAACATAAAATTAAAAATAGAACACAGTGTAATAAAAAACTTAGACAAGCGAAATCCGAAAACAGTGTGCCAGTTGGCAAAGGCGGGCTGGCGGGCAGCGCCGCGGCAGCAACGGGCATTTTTGAGGGATTCCAAAAATTTGCGCGCCGAGGCAACAATATCATCTCCCATTTTGCTATGATCGCCAACTGTATTTATAAAGAACAAAACAGGTAGGTGTTGAGCCTCGACCCTCGGCTCTCAACATGACGCTACCCGCATTTGCTGCTGGGCGCAAGTGCCTGCAGGAGATATCGATCGGTAGCTGGTACGCAGCGCCCGCAGCTATTGATCGGCCTGCGCCCGCGCTCAGCAGCAAACCCGCCGCACGTCATTGTATATTGTATTTTTGTACTTGTGCTACCTTCGTGGCGAATAAACTTCATCGTGAACTTCTGGAGCTTCATCCCCATCCCCATTGCTGCGGTCGATCGACGGGACAGACAGACGGACGGACACCCGACCGTTACATACACCCTGCTCCATATCATATCAGAATACAGTCAAAGCCGCTTGAGTGGACTGCGCTGGGACCTAATCGTGAGCATCCACTTAGGCGGAGCATCCACTTATCCATGTTTTATATTTTACGTCGTGTCTAAATGGGACTCACGAATCATATCTCTTTAAGCGGGTTATCCACTTAAGCAGGGAGGTTTGACTGTGGTGGTGAGGGAATGGCAATAACGCGAACGCCACGAAGCCGGGCGCCGCCACCGACCGACGCGTCGTTGTTATTTACGTGGAAAGTGGTATGTTGATAATGACAACGGTGACAGCGTCTGCATCTGCGACTGCATGCCTGCTGCTTAAAGGCGTAACTAAAACTTCATCTCCGAGCGGGCATCATACTTGGCATCATACTTTCTCTTTCCCCTTTTCGCCTTTTCCCTCCCCTTCATCCATTTCTTCCTTATCCCTCCCTCTCGTACCTCCCACCCTATAAATCCAACGATTGTGTGACTGTGACGCTATATATACTCCCGGTCAGCCTGGAGTGTGCGGAAGTGCGGCAAGAGGTGAGGCAGCGGCATAGTGAAACGTGCATTTCACAGTGTTTGCGACATACTTTTAAAGATACATTTTGAAAATATCTTGACAAAATGATGATACTTGCATAGTTACTTTTCCAAGATCGTGACAAAGTTAAAATAGACCATTTTCAGTTCTCTGTTCTGCCTGTCACTTCGCAGGCGCCGCCCGCACTCTGCCCCCCCCACACAGGTACATATAACGTCACACCCCTGGGTGAATAGGGGTACATAAAACGTCATGACATCAACCGAGCCAGGGGATCTGGAGGAGGGTTGAAACAATGGCGTAACTATAATTTTTGGCCCCCCGGCAAACCTTCGCTACGGGCCTTAGTCCACCTTTGAACCTCTAATGCCACTTCAAATCGACAGTCGACTGCATTGCAAAATGTGTCAGTGTACCGTATACGCCATACTAACAGTGAAACTTTTACATTATCAACACATTGGCACATGCACTTATTTTACTTTGGACCCCCTTTACCGTTTTGGGCCCCTGCCCCCCCCCCGGCATTGCCGGTGCTGACGATGGCTAGTCACGCCACTGGGTCTAAAGCTCCCCGAACGCGTCCTGGCAGAGCCTGCCTGCAAAATGTATTTTGACGCATTCGAGGTTAAAAGATGGATTGCATCTGGCAACGACAATTTTGATTACTTACGCAGTTCAGTGGCGGATTCAGGATTTGGAAACAAAGTTTGGCAGTAAATTTGGAGAACGACAACCTCTCTGTGGGATTAACAGGTCCACTCGCAATGGGGCTGGGGATGAAGCTCCAGAAGTTTATGATGAAGTTTATTCGCCACGAAGGCAGCACAAGTACAAAAATACAAAATACAGAGCATAGTGTACAAAATACAAAATGAAAATACCAGAAATAAAATAAAAATTTTAAAAAGTGACAAAAGAAAGTTAGAAAAATAACACAACAAATCTAACTTACACCGTATATTATAATAGAATGGCATACTGTGCAAAGTGATGTTCTGGGGCGGCGACGGAAGACGCGAGAGGGGTTCGTCTGGAGCGCCTGGATGCGCCATTGTCAGTGGCCCGGCTGGCGGTTTCTGATGCAGATGCGTGGATCGTCGTTTGATGATGAGCGACGAGCGCACGGCGTGGCCGACGATATTGCATATCTCGGCCGACGTTTAATAACGCCGCCACCGCGTCCAGGCGTTCTTCTTTCCGTTTCTTACACGTCACGACTTGCATGTCGGACACACGACACGACCGTAATATAAACCGCTTGCCACAGGAGGCAGAGAAAGGCGATTATTAATATTACATGTAGGGCGCCGTAAAAGTTCTATTGGATGTGCCGCTGCCCGTCGGCGTCGCGGCCGTTATTAACTCCCCGGAGGAAGCCCAGTCGACGCTCTTCGAGTGCGCTAAAACATAAAGCCACCTTATTTATCTTTAGTTTTCTGGATATAAGGAGAGAGAGAAAAAAAGAGGATATGAATGTCTTCCTCTATTGTGACAATTTGATGGCACTGGCGTAATCGAGGAATAACGCTTAATGGAAACCGCTTAAGCATTTTAAACCACAATAATGCGATTCAATCTAAACCTGGTGGCAACGCGAGTTCATAGCTTGGTCATGAATACACAGCTTTATTTCACCACAAAATGTGATAGCAGAAAAATAAAAAAAATATTTTTTAAACAGAACTTAACTAAACAAAATAATGTGATGACGCGAAAAAAACTGATGTTATAGTCAGAGCGTTGGCTGCTCTGCGAAGCATTAGCTGACACTTTTTCGTGTGTGTCTAGATCGTGATTTGATCGTTTCTTGCAGAAAAGTGATACTACCGAGCACTAAGTTAGTTTGGACGGATGCCGTCGACATTGCTATTACCATAGCAACCGCAATAACCCGAAACCGTTCCAGATAATGCAATGAGACGTTGCACGTGAAATGGAAGCCGAGTTTGGTAAATCGATTACCCTACGCACCCCTGAGCGAGCGCCTAAAGCGGAACGGGTCACGCACGCTGCCGCTTTCTCTCGGTCTGCGCTATAGATGTAACGCATATATCGCACTCTCCGCGTTCGGAACATTTCTTATTTTATTGCTACGGTTGTTAACATCACGCATTATTTGTGTTGTTGACAGCGCAAGGCTGCAGACTAACGGATAGGAGGGTCAAAACACCACTAAATATTTTTTAATGCAAGAAAGACGTTTCATAAGTGTTTCCTGTAGCCTAATGTTCATTGGCAACATCTAGAAATTCCTTAAATAAAATCAGCTTTAGGATATATACGAAATATTAAGCTTAGTGCTTTTTTGTCGTTGCTTATGTGTCCTAATATGCGCTATTTGTAATTTTACATTCTCATTGTATAACTGTCATTTTATTCCCCTATCGTACAATTGTTATATCTGTGACTATTAAAATTATGCCTGTATGTCGCCACAGTAATGTACAATTATCGTGCATGTGTGTTGGGCATACGGCTGGACTGCACATTAAACGGCCGAACCGGTTGTTAGCCGGTTTGGGGGCATACTCTACTCGTGTGGGCCCAAGAATCATTGATTGGGTTGGGGCACATCGGTGACACCTGGAGAACACAGTTGAACGATAGCGATCCCTTTGGGGCGACGATGCAACCTTGTGTCAAATTACTTTGCCCACTTGTTATTATCATCGTCACGCCAGCATCAATACTCACGATCAGAACCGGAGCAAGTGGACCGGAGGGGTTGATTTTGCACTATCATTATCACCTAGACGACGATTGTGCCGTGCGGCCGTTCAATTCTTTCCGCCGTCGACAAAGGAGCGCGCCACCCTCTCGACGGCCGGTCGGTCGCGGCAATCGGCCCGGAAGTGGTCCTTCGACACGCGCGCGCATGCGTCGTGAGCTACGATTCAGTTCTTCTAAACGAAGGCGTAATTCAATTTCGCCGGCGCGCTAGATGGATGCGGCGCTAATTTGATGTGACGTGCAGAGCCCGGCGTCAATCCGCGGGCGGCCCACCCACGCCGCGTGCCCAGTGCCCGCCGGCCGGTGCACTGCAGGTTGTCGACGGACGTGCGTCGGGCGATATTCAGATGGATCGACGTCCGAGCGGGGAGACGCCGTGCGATATAGCCGCGACACCCGCACTGCGACGATACGCAAGTAAGTAAGTAAGTCAGTGAGCGAGTGAGTGAGTAGATTTGTCACCCCCGGCGTGCTGAATGAACTACTGTCAAGTAAACAGGGTGAGCTGTGATACAGTACGGTACGACGTCGCATTTACGTGCGCTTGAAGCTGACTTAGCCAGTTAAATCTAGCGTAATAAACCAAAATATGAAAAAAGTAACTGAAAAACAAAAACACTAAATACACGGTAAAATCGGTAAAGAAAATCCAATAAAAACGGTAACGGTAAGAGTCCGTGGAGTCAGTCCTAAGACAGGAAGAGAGTCAACAGTGGGAAGTGTCAGTTAAGAAAGTTGTGAGGCAGTGGCCGACTGGTAGTAAGTGACGTTTCGTTTATTTGTTAAGCGAGTTGGAGTACTGGTAAAGAGGTACACGTAAAAGGTTGTGATATTTCAGAGGAGTGTATAGGCTATTGAGCCCTGGTCGGTTATCACGTGTATGGCTATAGTCAGCACGTTACAGATAACGGTGCTTTTGCCCTATGACAGGCCGAATTAACAGTTATTCACAATTAGTGATGTCAGCAATTCGAATTGCTGATATCACTATTTCCAATTAGTACAGTGCTGCATTGTTGATATCAGTAATTCTAAATAGTGATATCAACTATTCCTATTGCTGATATCAGCACATTGCCATATTGCCCAGCTGTTCAGCAGGTCGCCACAGCGGTTGTCTGCAGGAGAGAGAAAGCAAGCCATCACAACGTCACAAAACCTACCTATAATGGCGCCCACCCGTTATCCGTAACTGCTCCACCACTGTAGGGCATTTGTTTACACCGCCCCCGGTCTTGTGCTGCACCCCAACGCGTGCCTCATAATTTGCACGACGGCGCACTGAAAGTCAATCAATCAATCAGTCTTTATTACGCTAACAGCCAATGAGAAATACGTGCGTGGACTACGGGCAGTAACGCAACACAATTATTGCTCCTTTAGCTGTCTAAACAGAGGAAAAATCAGTTACGCTGAAAGCACAGAGCGCGCCTGTTCTACTGTAATCTATGACTCGCACACTTCCAGTGATACACAAACAAGAAGCTCAGCTATTGCCGAGGGACCGCGCGATGCGTCCTATCAATTGAAATCTTGCCAGTTGCCACGCAACAGTGCAGAAACTACTTATACGACAAGTCTTGACCAAATCGATGGTATGAAGTTGGAGGTTTAGTCGGAGGCAATGTGTAATATACAATGTGCACTCAACCATGACGCGACCGAGTCGGCTCCCATTGTCTCAGGTGTCATAAACAAACCG
>Ga0126332_10000959_pt1 | contig 9963 bp, 7 predicted proteins | sample InaspJWI42metaG_FD_94482 | JGI IMG/M metagenome (GOLD analysis project Ga0126332, IMG submission 94482) | Marine gutless worms symbiont microbial communities from Oahu, Hawaii - Inanidrilus sp. 2 OAHU.JWI-42 metaG | ecosystem: Host-associated > Annelida > Digestive system > Unclassified | place...
GTGTGTGTTTGTGTGTGTGTGTGTGTGTGTGTGTGTGTGTGTTTGTGTGTGTGTGTGTGTGTGTGTGTGTGTGTGTGTGTGTGTGTGTGTGTGTGTGTGTGTGTGTGTGTGTGTTTTACGTGAATCATGTGTATCTGGATTTTGACAGTTCATTTATATTAGTAATGTTAAGTTGAATTTTTCATAATCGATTATGTTTTTATAACTTATAAACAAATCCGTATTCAAATTCCTTGAGTCATTTGTGCCGGGGTAAGAAAGCATCATATGACTTTACATTTACGTTTTTTGCACCGGCCTGCAAGTCTGTTTCACCAGCATTGGGCTGATGCCCAAGAAACAAGGAAGCTCAGCTGGGATCGCTGTTCATTCTGCCGCCTCTGCTGGATGCCACCACTGCATGAAGCACATGCCACGTCATGTCGCAGAGTTGTTGCACTGAAACCAGTAGCAGCAGCACTGCCACCACGAACCGTACTATGCCCACCCACTTCCAGGCGCTGTGCTTAAGCAGCCACCTGTGCTGTTACAGAGAGCACCACTATCACTGACCATTATGCAGGACAACCTGTGTTGGCTGGCACCTCCAGTTAAGAACTGGTGACTTTGTTGGTGCAGTTTTACTGCCCACTGACGGCAACCAACCGGCAAATTCAGATTAGGGAGAAGACGCTGTAGTTTTCCTCAACAGTGTTGTCTACACTGTCTCCATTCCTGTTAGACTATTACAGAATGAAACCTAAAGCCCTGAACCCAGCCGGTGGCCTGGCCTTGTCCTGTCTTCCTCCACTACGACTTCTGACGTTGGACCATCTGTGATCCAGTACCAAGTGTTAGTTGTTGTTGTAGATAATATCGTGTTGCTGATACATTAGAGGGGTGTGTAACACTTTATCTATTAAGCACTTAAGTATCCTAGGTTCCTCGTACCTCAGGTATGAGGAACTGGGTAATGTGCATTGTCATGCTCTTCTGAGGCTTGCACAGGCCTCACAGCGATTTTAACCGATTAGGGGATGCAGGGTTGGAAGCCTCAGCACAGATGGCAACATCTCCCAGCAAAGAAGAAAAAAGAAAGAAAAATACATCTGAGGTGTATGCTGTGTATGTGTAACAGCAAGTGTGGACTGGTCAGCAGTACGTTGGTGGTCAGCAGATGATGCAGTTGCAGTTAGCTGCCCAGCAGCAGCAGCAACAACAACAATCAGGCAGTTCTGCTGTGGCCACCGCGCAAGAACTGTATGCCAACGGCTATCAGGATCTTGCTGCCACAACATCGGCCACCAAGCAGTTGGCTTCTACAAGGGATCGACCTTCAGGCACAGACTTTCGGTTAGTCACAACTTTAGTGTTTCCGGTTTCGTTACTCCACCCCCGATAGCAGAGCGGAGTGTTGTAGTGAGCATGTTTGTGTGTGTGTTTGTCTGTCCACGATCATATCTTTGGCACTACCCGTCCGATCTTCACCAAATTTTTTTTGTTTGTGTTGCTTACAGCTTGGTCCTCCTCTGTCAGCGTAGTGATACGTTACGTACTTCTGGTATCATGGATGACGTCATATTTGCACATACGCCAGGGCTGCTTGACATCGCCGCCAGGCTGAGACAGTGAGGCTCACATACAGCCTCGAACTTGGCATGTAAGAATACCAGTTGCAGGCAGCTAGTGCTGTGGTCTAATTTTTGCAGTCATGGCCTAAGCAGCAGTGGGCATGATGAATATTTATGGCATCATGTTTGCACATAATGTCCCTGCGTATATAGTGACAAGAAAATGGCGTGTGCTTAAAGTAACTCTAGGTGGCTATACCCCTGTTAAATAAAGGTGATGACAGCACTAAACAACTGTCTCCATTTTAACAGCAGTGAGACTCAGGTAAATTTGGCTAGCTGCTCAACCCCAAATTTTCTCCTGCCACATGGATGGATCAGAGTTTGATGTCCCAGTTTGCAGTCTATGACTGCCTTGTTTGTATTTGTGGTTTTGTTTTTCTTTTAATATTAGTTTTTCTGCCCATACAATTAGCAGAATATTTTGACTAACTTGCACTTTCAGTTGTAAATGATCTTTATTATGGTTGTGTCCAACAAAGACAGACATATACACAGACCACACTAAATCTGTAGCATCTTTGCACTCCATCGGTGTGATGCAGTGTAAAATGTTTTTAAAAAGAAAGCATTGTGTGTTTGTGTCATTGGTTTATTTGTATGTGGTCATGTGTAGATATTCGCAGAATTACAACTGACAGTAACCACCTTAAGTAGTCAGGTTAGTGTTCATTATTTTTGTAACTTTCTTCTGGTTTCATTGCATTGTATTGTGTAGAGTTGCCATAGACGATGTTTTGACGGTGTACTGTGAAGTAGTACACCGTTTTGTAATGCATTTGCATTCAGTAGTGCAGCTGTGAATAGTAGTGGGGAGTCAAAGACAGGTGGCATAGGTTAAAGTCAGAATTTTTAAACCATTATTTTGTTATATCTCAGAAATCGTACCAGGCAGGTGCATGTTTATAGTGGAAGACAAATAGATGTTGTATGAAACATAGAGTAGAAAGTTGTATGAAATCTATTGACTGGCTCATGAACTGCTACGAACCACTCCATTTGCTGCATATTTGTTATGTTATTAGTGGAGATAGAGATTTCAAATTTGCTATGTTAGTTGACGATAGCAAGTCGTAGCCTACTGACAAACCGCCTATTAAAGGGGCGCTGTCAGCATTGTGCGACCTTTTCTAAATTTGGGTATGAAGCTGCACACATCAGAGTTGGAAAATGGGTTGAGTCAGACCAAGCATGACAACTATCTCCCAAGGCGATTTGTCTGTCAAGGTCTCATAACCAGTTTTAAATTTTGGAGCATTGTCCTACCTTTGAAAATTGAAATACATGCCCATGACTGTGCTTCTGTAACTAGCACATTCAGATTAGGGAGAAGGCATGATGAGTAGTGAATTGCGTGTTTGTTGCAGACATCATGATAATGGATACAATGCTGTTGGCAGAAGGTCTACACATCCGATCTGTTGTCATGATGCATGACACAACCATGATGTACAGTGGAACTGACTGCAAGCATCTGGTATATTGCTACACAGTCATATGGTGGCCACCAGCCTGGAAAATGACAGTCAGGGAAATGGAAATCAACTAGAGAAATTGCGAAGGAAGGCAGAGGGATATAGCTTCTAGTACACAGTATGTGCTGTGGCTGAATTTGTGCAGTTTGAGTTGGATATGTTGGGCTAGCTGGTAATTTAACAGCATTTGAGAGAGTGGCCACCTGGCATGCACAATGCACATAGTAAGCTACATTAGCTGCACTGCTCTCTGCTTTGATGTATTTGACTGATCGTTGATTTGGTGGCAGAGAGCAGTAACAACGAGTCACTGTGTCTGAGACCAAAAGTTTGATCTGAGACCTAATTAATATGCAAAACGTGCAGTAACGCTAAACTTTGGTCTGAGATCAAAGTATCAAACCAAATCACTTCAACTTTCGCAAATGTAAACAAAACTGATATGTCGTGAATGCTCGTAGCTTAGGCCAGTACAATAGCCGCCATGGACTGAAAATGCAAAAATAAAGGCTGGCGTGTGGAGTTAGTTAGTCATTCAATAAAATCGCTGAAAAAATTTTTTCTGCATTTGCCAGTGTGATAGGATGATCTGTCTGAAACGTGGTTTAAGATGTTTTGCATATTAATTAGGTCTCAGACTTTGGTCTCAGCCTAAAGTTTAAGACTTTGGTCTCGGCGACAGATAAAGTGACCCAATGTACATAGCATGTGTATCAACTGTACCACTTTCTGTGGACGTCAGCCACCAATGTCTACTTTTGTGTTTTTCAGAGTTAATTATCCGATAAGTTGTTGACAGTGTGTATCAGGAGATCTGTGGTTAAGTAAGTGCTTACCTTGTGAACCGTTGTTGCACAGAAAGTGATTTTGTTATTCGTTATTGTTGGCCGACAAACGTGTGACTGAGTACTAATGACTATACACCGGTAACAGCTGTTTGTAATCACTGAATTGTCTTGTCGATGGGAAACTGTTCTCAGTTCTGCTGGATGCAAGTTGAGAAAGTGGTAAAAGCTGCTGAACTATTCTGTCAGGAGAATATTGCAAGACTGGAGTTGATTTCAATATGCGTGTTTTGCACGATACTGCACTAGCCACTAGTGCTGCACAGCTCTTAGCCTCTTTGGCCATTTTATTAGGAAGGCTGAGTAATGAATGTTTGCTTTTTGTGCCAAGCTAGCCAGTTATCTGAAAACGAATAGTGCAGTACATCATTCGGAAAATGGGCAAGCATCAGTACCTCACTCCAGTGGTTTACTCGAACATATGTCGGTATTCACATTTTAATCATTCCCACATGAAAATAACACAGGTTTTTTCTGCTAAGGATCCATCAATTTCTTTCCCGTAATAGGTGTGCACTGTTGTTCTGTGCTTGGCCTGGCTATGTGGTTATCAGCTCTGTCCCCACAATAGGCCTATTGGCATGTTCATCCCATCACTCGATCTTCATCTCTCAGATCTCTGGTCACTCTTGTAATAAAAAACATATGGCATAAGCATTATTTTAGTTTGTTCATCATTTGTTCTTTCAGACTTTCTTAAACAGAAGTGAAACTGGCAGTATATGTGGGCATATCGCTTATAATGACGAGAATTTTAATGTCACAGGTATATTGACAGACTGACACACCCGTTTAATGCCTTTTTGTCCGGAACTACCAGGGTGAGCTGATACCAGAAAGGTAAAACCATTCTGGATTTTACTGAAACAAGAGATAGTGAGTGGCAGTGGCATCAGCTGGGACATATGCAAGTCTGCACCTCGCTCCAGGCAGATATCCATGCCAGGACCCCACTGGTCAGTTTTTACAGGCCGGATGCCCTTCCTGCCACCCAACCAACAGTGTCAAAGTACTGAGTCTACAAAATTGCTGGTAGCTGTATGCTATGTACATAAATATTGTTATATGCTGATCACGTTTCTGTACGTGACAAATATTACAACACAGTTGACTGATCGGTGTTCTATGCATTTATAATGTGTATTGGTTAAGCAGTGGAAAACAGCATACTGTAATCGTGTTTTTGTGTAAATTTACTATGAATAAAGCACTTTGTTTATGTTTTCAGCTTGTTGTTATTTTTACCCTCTTGATCTTAATACTATACATTTCCACAACAAGGCAGTCGTCCCTCCACACTTTTGCATATGTTGCTACACTACATTGTCAAAACATTAATGTCAGGAAAACAAGCCATTAATGACAAATTACAAGGTAGTGTAGCTGTATATATTTAAGGTGTGGTGGGGTTGTTAATAACCAAATTAAGAACGGTTTATTGCTGAGTTTGAGAGTGAAAAAAATTTAAATTGGTGAATATTTGGCAAAGTTACAAGCAAAAACGTGATTGTCTCGTGCACTTTCTTTGCCTTTTAGCAATGTGTTGGTCAGGCACGAAAGTGCATGAGATAGTCACACTGTTGCTTGTAACTTTGCCAAATATTCACCGATTTAACAAAATTTTCACTCACACACTAAGCAATAAACCTTTCTTAATTTGGTTATTAACAACCACACCTTAAATATGTAGCTACACTGCCTTGTAATTTGTCGCTAATAGCTTGTTTTACTGACATTAATGTTTCACAAGGTAGTGTAGCAACATATGCAAGGTGCGGTGGGATGTTTAATATCCATTTAACTGCAAATTTACTAGGGAATCTTCCAGTGAAAAAAATTTGTAAATCGGTTAAGATTTGACAATTATGGTCATGAGTCTGTGGCACCGTTTTTTGTCCCATCCTGTATACGCGGGACATTATGTGCAAACATGACTGTTCTACAGGGTGGCTCAAAATAAAATACCCCACCGAAGAATATGCAATATCTCCGCAACCAGTGGTCTGATTTTAAAAATTCTTGAAGCTGCTTAATCCTGATACTTCTCTGAATCTAACGGTATACAATGTATCCACTGCACCTCAATTGTACAACCACACTACCGTGTAAAACAAATACTATGAAAATTACAATTTTCATCATAGTGCTTGTAATGAAATCAAACGAAAACATGGAAATTTGACATTTCAGACTGTCACAGCTTGCTAACTGTTCAAAACCCTGCAAAAACAGTTTATTTCAAGACGTGTTCAAAGTGTCCGCCCCAAACTTTCACATGAGCTCGAAGTCTTTTTACAAAGCTCAGTATGGCCTTGTTGGCGCAATGGTAGGGCGTCGGACTTGTGATCAAGAGGTCGCGAGTTCGATCCCCGGCCGGGCTCGGCTGCGTAACGACCCTGGGCAAGTTGTTCACACCCAATTGCCTCGACGCTGACACTCTTCGTTAGTATATAGCGTCGTTAAAACTGGGTACCTTTTACCTTTACCTTGTTGATGGAGTTCTGTGGCAGATCATCCCATATTATTTGCAAGACTTTCTTCAGCTCGTCGATGGTATTTGGCTTGGGTTGAAATGTCTTGTAGCGTTCAAGCATAGCTCCCCAGACATGGTAATCAAGATGATTAAGGTCTGGTGAGTTTGGTGGCCATTCGTCTTTTCCGATAAAAATTCCCCTGTGAAAAATTGTAATTTTCATAGTAATTGTTTTACACGGTAGTATGGTTGTATAATTAAGGTGCAGTGGATACATTGTATACCGTTAGATTCAGAGAAGTGTCAGGATTAAGCAGCTTCAAGAATTTTAAAATCAGACCACTGGTTGCGGAGATATTGCATATTCTCCGGTGGGATATTTTGTTTTGAGCCACCCTGTACATTCAACACGGCCACTGCGACCTAGTAGGCCCAGACCGCGGCGTCCGAAAAGTAGGCTCGTAATGTGAGTCCATTGGCCCGCAACGGGTATTCCTAGTTCCTACGAGGCGTTTATAGCCAAGTCCAAGAGAGCTGGACGGCCACGTTGAGCTGCCTTGCCTTATGCGCAAATATGACGTCATCCATAAAACCGGAAGTACGTCAAAATCGCAACGCCGCCAGAGGATCGAGCCACTGCCAGTTGGCCATAGGTAACGTGGACAAAAATTGGTAAAGATCGGACGTGCATTTCCAGAGACACGGTGGTCACAATACTCCGCTCAACCTATCCGGGGCGGAGTAATTAGACGCGTGCTATGTATGCAAGCACCGCATCCGTCGTGTTGTGTCAGCGACGCTGAGATCAATCGTGTTTTCATAGTACCGTGTGTTGCGCAATCCTGCAAAACACGATACTGCTGTGCCATTGTTCGTCCTTCTGTGTGTCTGTCACACGCGGGTATCGAGTGAAAACGACTGAACCGATCTGTGAATTCTTGTTTTCTGAGTTCTGGAAAGAGATCTTGGTCAAAAATCAGTGGTGCCAATCACAGGCGAAGAGAAAAAAATCGGCGATTTTGGCAAACGGTAAAACAAGAGTGGCGTTACGGTTCTATAGATCACTATATGCCCACGTGATTGATATATGCCCTATCGAATAGGGAACGAAAGTATGCCGAAAATTATAAAAATGACACATTAATTTTTTTCTTAAACTGCAATCACCATTTTGGTAATTTCAAACCATAGGCCTAACAGTTTCCCAGTGCTCTTTGATAAAATTGCTTTTGTATATTTTATTTGCAAAATATATCTATATTTTAGCTTTGGAAATGGCCATGGAGCCCATGCACGGAACCAGCACTGTGCCAATTGTTTCGGCGCACTTTCTTTCCCTATAGCGGCATTTTCGATGGCGGTGTATATCTTCAAGGACATTCACCTATTGGAAGCCTTTTCCAGTGCAGTTCTTCGTACAGTTGTGCAGCAGTTGACATCATTCCACCTACGAGCGTCACGTGGTCTCCCTGGTTGTGCAACACTCAAACTGCAGGCGACGCTGGACCCTGCAGTTTGAGTGCAGGGTCCAGCGTTCTCGCCGCATCATGCTGGGCCGCTTCCAGTTCCACTACGACGTCACCGGCTTGCGTGTGCGTGCGGTGCCGTGCGCTGTCTTGCGTTACGGCGCTAGCTGATCTGATGTCAACGAGGCTGCATGCAGGGAACGAAAGTGTGCCGATACAACTGGCACAGCTGGTTCCCTGGGCTGGCCATTTTCAATACTAAAATATAAGTATTTTTTGAAATAAAATAAAAAAATACGGAAGCAATTTCATCAAACAGCACACGAAAACTGTTATGATTTGAAATTACCAAACTGCTGATTGCAGTTTTAAAGAATAAATTTATTGTGTTATGTATTATAATTTTCGGCACACTTTGGTTCCCTCGGTGTTGGCGAGTTCGTAAGCTGTATCAGAGGTCACAGCATCGCCAAGTGCCTTGATCGGCGGTCGGACGCGATCGTTTCGGTGTCGGAGGAACGTGCTGGGCGAGCGGCAACTGGCGGGTCGACCAGCAGACGCTTGCTGGAGCCGGACCGACTGAATGGCCACTTCACATTGAACAACAGGAACACGAACGGGTTCGTGGCCGAGTTGGCGACCGCCATCGCACCCGCAATGCCTGAAACAACCGCACCGTTCTAATGTCGTCGGATCGTTCTGCGGTCAATCGAATGGTCGTTTTTTACCGCGCGACGTGCATAGGCAGCGCGATACACGCATGCGCCAGAACGGCTGGAAAGCTGGAGGGGACTTCAGGTGCGATGAATTACCGATCCCCTCCCTTTTCTTCCTTCAGCCTTTTCCCGTTACCCTTATTGCTCCAGTCCTCAAGTTTCAACCATTCCCTTTGCTACTCTGAGCTCCCCATATTGCCCAGCAAAATGACAGCCAGTCGCAAAAGTTGGAGAGGACCAAATACAATTGATCCCCATCCAATACGATACGAGAAGCTGGCTATTTTAACGTGTGCTTAAAGGCTGACACAAGTCAGCTTAATCTACCAACACACTGAACCGAAAACTAAAAAAATGGAAACGAGAAAAACTAAAACGTAAAAAACAGATTATGCTCAGAAGTATCGGTAAACAGTCTGGGGAATCCGTGGAGTCCGTCCTGAATAAGAAAAAAAGTGGTAAAGTGGTAGGGGACGCGTCCCACGGGGCGGTTGCGCCTATGGTTAGGCCTATGTGATGTGGGAATGGGAGGTAAAACTGCATCTGCGAACTGCAATCTAAAGTTCTACGCCTTTAAGGCAATGACAGTTACTGTCGCAGTCAGTCACGGCTTGTTCACAAGACTCAAACTGAGCTGAACAAGTCTACCCAGTATACGATACGTTCACTGTCAATGTCAATAAGCTTAGTAGGCTTATATAGCGCATAATCGCAAAGCCTCCAATGCGCCGTGTACGATAGTAACGAGAAAAGATCAGTTTCCAGGTCCCGGCGAAAACTGTCAAGGGAACGTGACGGATCTCGCAGGTAGTCTGGTAACGAGTTCCAGGCCGGTTACAGAAAAGGCTCGACGGCCGAACATTGAACGCCGGTGTCGCGGTACGAACAGCTGATGGCAGCCGGCGGACCGCAGATGCTGCCGACGAGCAATGTCTGAAGTGTGGATGCAGCATTCCGTCATGTACTGTGGTGCTTTGTGCTGCAGACATCGATGGACCGTTGCAAACAGCTTGTACTGCACCCGCTGAAGAACGTCCAGCCAGTGCAGCTCGTCGTGCAGGAGATGGCCGAGTCGGCGGTCGTACTTCGGTGTGTCGCTGACGACGCGAGATGCAGCATTCAGTACATGCTGGAGCTTGTCTGTAGATAGATAGATACGTTTATTAACACTCTTGCGGCTTTCTAGCCGGATAGCAAAATATAACAGTGCAATACAACGCAAAAATATCAAATGTCAAATGTTACAGAACGGAAAGAGTAGGGTCAACAAACGAACAAATAAAAATGTGTACTGTAATACAAGGGGGCTAGTAGAGCAGGGGGTGTTGGGAATTGTAATAGGGGTAGTTATTGGTAGTGACTAAGACCGTAGTTTATA
>Ga0126332_10000960_pt1 | contig 9959 bp, 6 predicted proteins | sample InaspJWI42metaG_FD_94482 | JGI IMG/M metagenome (GOLD analysis project Ga0126332, IMG submission 94482) | Marine gutless worms symbiont microbial communities from Oahu, Hawaii - Inanidrilus sp. 2 OAHU.JWI-42 metaG | ecosystem: Host-associated > Annelida > Digestive system > Unclassified | place...
GCTGGAGTCTCTATATGAAGGCACAATGAGTGTGGTCAGAATAGACTGAAACTTATCTGATTGGTTCATCACAAGAACAGGTGTATTTTAAGGCCGTGTTTTATCACCTATGTTGTTTAATATTTTATTGGAAGTAGTGATAGCTCTAGCAATCGAAGTATGTGAAATTGGAGAGAGGGTCAAGTCAAGTAAGTGAAGTCATTAGTTGTGATAACTTTTTGTAGCCAATACGTAATTCTAGGCCAATTTTTCAATCCCGAATTCTGGGGATGCTTAATCCTAGGATTTTATACAGGACCAACCCCGGGATTGAAAATGCAATTCCTAATACCTGCTATATCTCTGCTTCTGTATTATGTACTCGTACAGCACGAATAATTTCGATTTGAAATGTGTGCAGTTAAACCTCCAGTCTGTGTAAAGTAGGTCTCGATGACAGAACCTCATATACGCATACCATGCGGGCAGTGCGAGAAATTCATATATCTGTACTACACTACACTACACACATTTAACGGCCTCTTTTCCAGGAAACCCTGGGTAAGCCGGTACCAGAAAGGTAAAACCAGTCTGGATTTCAATGAGGCAAGAGATGATGCAGTTTTGGGATGCACTGGCATCAGCTGGACCACATGCAAACAATCTACACCTTGCTCCCAACAGATAACCACGCCAACCAATCACTCAATTTTACAGGCCGTATGCTCTTCCTGACGCCCAACCAGCAGTGTCAAGCACCGAAGGCATATATCTGTATTAGAGCATATAACCCAATTTGTTTGCAAAAACGATCTGTAATCAATATCATCAGCTGGTAGAAAAAGGGGCAAATTAATTCTGTCACATGGTAATCAGTGCAGAAAGATTATCACACAAGACAAATAACCACCAGCAATTGTAATTCCACCATTCCCTGTCATCATATGGCACGACACGACTATCGAGTTGATTAATAACTATATAACCTGTAACTAGTAAAATGCATTCTGCAATCACAAGTCGGACAAAAACTACTGGTAATGCACATGTACATCACAAGCTTAATCCACAAATGCATTATTTAAATTGTTACCGGGATACATTGGCATTAATTAGAACATATTGGCACAGTTGTGTGCTGAGTTCGAAAACAAAGCGACTTAGATTTAACATCCTAGATTCAAATACTGCAAAGAAAGCAGTCAGTACACTGTCAACAAAAATCAAAAGTCGTTAAAATCTTAAACATAAAAAAACATTCAGTTCAGCAATCCATCACCTAAATATAGTAACATGAAGCAAACTTGTCCATCGACTATAAGTGAAACAATACCTGTAATCATACAGCAAAATACAAAAACCTAATTATGGCTAAACAGTTAATACCAACAAAATTTTGTTATTTCTTAAATACAACTGGGAAAAGTAGTAAGTAACACATGGTCCAACCATGAAGTGAATGCAAATAACAAGTTGAATCTCACTGAAAAACAAATACTCTTTAAAACGGTTGTCACGTTCATTGCATAAATCGGCAGTAGATCATCTCTAAGTGAATGACTTCCTTGATATTTATACATTCATAACACCATTCCAAAAACTAAATAACCTCAGATTCATTAGTTGCACATAATTCCAAATTATGGTAGTAGCCAATAACGTAATATAACACGACTACAGTGAGATCAAAGGCCAATATTCAAGTAAAAATGTTTCAGTCTGTCACTGCTTAAATAATGTTAAGCAAGCAACACTATTAATGCTGATTTGTATTATTAACACTAAAAACACTATTGCCAAGGGCAAAACTGACCAATATGTCTAATACTTCAGCCCAAGTTTTCACTTACAACTTGCATGCCTCCGGAAAGCCATACTTGAATATTACACAAAGGAGATAGACACATTTGCTGGAGGATATGCCAACACAAAACAATCTAAATTCTAGCATCAACAGGAGTATGAATCAGCTAGTTTACAATGTGGAGAAACTTAAATAATGACTAATGATATGCATAGCCATCTAACAAACTGCTTGCAATCGGTCATGGAACATGTGCAAAGCATGTGATTAAAAATCAAAATAAATTCCCTGTAAAAATTACACTGAATTCAAATGAATCTGAATTTGGTAATTGCAGAAAAAAATTCAAATTCAAAAATGCAGAGCCCACCACTTTGTGACACTTAATCACGATTTCATGCACATTTTAAGAGAAAATATATCCTAGTGAACTATATGTGTAGTTGTGTACCAATATTCACCTAAGACTACATCAAAAATGGGGACAGCATACTGCAGTAGAAGTCCGGAATTAATATACAGTTGCTGAGTTTCACATTAAGTAGTAGAGTAGTAGTTCTGACAAAATAATCTTCTTTTCTTGATGTTGTTTGTTACAATGTAACCTGGTAACAAAGTTGGAATAGTTTCATTGTACTAAACTAACACTACAAAGAGAACTACTATCAATACAAATGCCGCTTTTGATGTTCAATGTTACACTCACACTTCAGTGTCAAAACAATAACCCAGATTTAGCCATATATACAACTAGTAAAGAATTTTTCCTGAAATGCATGAAAAACAATGCAATTTTTAACCGCAAAACAGACAGTAAAAGAACGGATGGCCAACAGTGAAGACATAGAACACAGATCACAAACAACTTGGGCTAACAACATGCACATACAGATTTGCGATAACAATACCACGAGAACTATCGGTGTGTCAAACGACCCGCAAAAGAAAGTCTACAATGTCTGCCGGGTGTGTCTAAAAACTGCCTACGTGTGTCAGGAACATCGAGGTGGGCTCTACAGTGTGCTCTTCCTGGTCTCATCCTTGAGAATGTACTTGTAGTAGGCTGCATTCATCTGCTCCAGGAAGATGAACGTCAGCACCGTGTGTGGCCCAAGACGGGCATAGTAGGGGGTGAATCCCTTCCAAAGACTGAAGAACCCTTCCTTGCCAACCACCTTCACCAGAACATCCTGCCGACAAACAATTTCAGCAAGCAGTTAAGTAGTAACAATATGTACAAAGAACCAATAGTCACATAAGTGAATCAGATGCTCTGGAAGTTGCTGCTAGGGACACTGAAAGCTGCTAGGAAAAAGTATGTTTTAAGGAGCCACCGGAAAGACTTAAGTATGTCAGATGAATGGGCTGTGTCTTAGGAGTTCCAAACAGTTTTGGAGCAGCTGCACAGAAATAGCATTATCGTTAACCAGATCACATCCCAGTATTTTTCCACCATTTAAGGTAACTGCATTCAGTGCTTTGACATTAAAGGTTGGGCATCATGAATAGCATCCGGCCTATAAAAATTGAGTGATGAGGTGTTGTTGTCTGGAGCGACATATTGATTGTTTGTATGTGGTCCAGCTGATGGCACTGCCACCCCAAAACCCCATCACCTTATTCTTTACTAAAATTCTGAATGGTTATACCTTACTGGTACTGGCTTACCCAGGTTGTCCTTGAAAAAAGGAGGCCATTACGTTAAACAGGTATTGAAAATAACTAACAAAAAGTTGTATTTTCAGCTAGTTACCATTCACTAGCCTTTTTTCTTACCAAAACTCCTGTAGTGGGCCTATTCAAATGCCAACACGTTATGTTCCTTCTGTCTGTCAACATTCCAAAGTAGTATACATGTATATGATCTGTTCCTGTTATTCTACACTACAATGATTGTAGAATCAACACAGTTGTTTACTTAGTACGTGACGTACTGCAGCAGTGATCCTAATTTGGACCAAATGAATTTTCACACCCTATCTGACATAAAAAACTGGTCATTTCAGGGATGAGCATGGTCCATCACTTAACACGGTGCTGAAGAAACTAATCTTTGCCCGACAAAATATAAATAAACCAAAAGATCTATAACATAAATAAACATTAAAAACTAAGGCCACATTTACACCTATTTCTACAACAATGGCACCTGCATGGAAGCAATAAACATCAATTATAACTACAGAGATCTATACATTAATATTAACATTACAGCACATTAGTTCATGGATGGACCAAGTCCATCCAACATATCAAGAAATACTCACCAAAGCACCCTTGTACTCCGGTTTTCCATCGATTATCTTCATATTCTGAATTCTAAGGCAAACAATAACATGAATCAACAGCACCAGACTATATGTGAAATGACTATTGGCATTTAACCAGAAAACCTAGCAAACATACACGAATATGACTAACATTATATCACTGTGTCAACATCAATAAATTCCTCTTACTTCCTATATTCCAGGCCAATGTCTGATCCATTATGTCTCACATTTCTATTCCACATGCCCAAAGAACCTCATTCTACCCCTTTTATTACCAAAATGACAGCCAACACTTCCTCAGGCTTCACCCTTTTTCTTGTCTTTCAAGTAATCACAGAAAATGGCCTTTAAGATGAGTAAGGTAAGCAATTCAATGTGTAGTAACTCAGGCCGATTAAAAAATGTAAAGTATCGGTGTGTAGTCAAACCTGGTCTTTGCAATATCAACCGGCATAGATGCAGCCGTTGTGATCAAACCGCTGATCATGCTAGCAATAAAGTGCAGCAGAATGTTCTCCTTAAAATACCCTAAACAGACACACCAACTCAGAGTCAGTGTCGTGGCTAATTGTCGACCAATTAGTTCAGAGATTTGTGAATGCAGAATACCGTACATGCTTTATTTTGGCATCCACAGAGCAACCTTAAATTTAGCTGCAGTCATGGAAACATCATTCTAAGATCAACCAGTTGTGTGATGCACATACTCACAATGATTTGATTTTCAGATTTTTTTCAAATCAAGTAATGGATCTATATCACTGGCAATGTATCTAATATTTGTCTGCTGTATTACCACAGTACTGTAGTTGTGCTGCATTAGTCCAGAGAGAGATTTTATCCGACTACAGTCCTGTTTTTACCTTCGTACACTATGACTTGGGTCGACAGGCAGGGGATCCAAATTGCACAAAATCCATGCAAAGTATTACCAAACATTGCTTTTTCACGGGGAGTAAAGGAAACCCTGAATGAGAAAACCAGCTGAACAAAAACAGACTGAATAAACCATCTAGCAATGAAAAGGAAAAGTGAAATATTGCACGAGATTGGCAGACTTTCAAAGCGTATATTTCTTGAGACAACCAGTCTATAGGATACCTGTTGACAAGACAAGTTGCTTAGCCTGGGAATATGATGCCAACTGTGCAGCATTCACGACCATTGCTCTAGCCACTGTCGGCAAACAGCCCTGGGTTACACACACAACACACATCATTACACAGCACAACAACAATACAAACAGCCATCATAAACGTGAACTTAACACAGTGGCTGCAGGCATTCCCAGCACCTCTGTATGTTGTGGTTGGACTTTGAGGCAATCTACAAATCCTGTGTTATCATTATTTACCTGCTACAACATGACATACGTAAACAATTACTATGCATTTCACAGTAAAATTTCCTGCTAAAAAGTTGAAACTTTAACTTCCTCGACTCATAATAATAGTTCAACACTTAAACTGCAGAAGTAAATGCACATCAGTGACAAGGGAGACACACACCCGCCACAGAGTCAAGATGCCTTCCTCAGTGGTGATCCTGTACAGTGCGTTAAACACACTGGAGTAGCCGCGACGTTCAGCTGGCGGCAGTCTGCACACAAACAACCATGTAAAACAGCAACGTAGTCTATATAATAGGGATTCATGAATCGTTCAATAATCGTTTAATTTACTATTCACTCACACAAAACAACTAAATATTTAGAAAACATTTAAAGAAAAATACATGCTACCACATTATTTGCTGACATAATCTAATCCAAACTTAAAGGCCAAATCTGCAAGTTTAATTTCTTTTCTTCAACAGCATCACAAGTAAACCTATTTACCTACAACGTAAATCAAAACCGTTCTCAACTAGTGTACACTGAATGATTGAAGTTTTAGGAATGAACTGTCATTTCGTACATTCAATAAATTAACAATTCCTATATCAACAATGCATAACCTTGTTCAATGCAGTATACAAAGTGTTTTATGTGTCATTACCGGCAGCCATCCAAATACTAACCAGGCCTGACAGTGGGTTACTTCATTCATGTGCCAAACGATGCTAACCACTATGTCACACCACCAACGTAACATAAGCATGGCATCAAGTGAACAGGCACACCACATAACCCACATTAATTCATCTAATACGCACGCTACCTCCATTTTAATGGCCATTTTCCACATGAACTCTGGTTAGCACACAGTTTTCTTCTTCCACTTTTTTTCTGCAGAAAAGCTTTAGGGGTAAATGGCACAAATTTTCATGGGCTGGCTGCCCTTCGGGTCACACAGTCAAAAAATGTTGAAGCACCGAAGAAAATTCGAAGCAATGATGGCGAACACTGGCCTCAAGGGAAGCAGCATTGCTCCCTTTAGGCCAGCTGCATCCAATACATGCACTATCATCTACTGAATTACTGATATACATACCGTCCGTCGGCAGTCATGCGAATCAGTGAAATTTCTGCAGGCGTGCCAATAAAGCTGCCAACTGCACCGGCCGCGATTCCCATTCCAGCCTTCATAGCAAAGTTTGGTGGCTTGCCATCTCTACAGCAGCAAGAACAATACCAAACAAATGCAGGGATTTGTGTCATAAAACAGTTAATAAGAAAAACGTGGTCAAAATAAATTAACAGTCGGTCACACTGTCACTATGCATGGATTGTAGTGTTGTTGCAACCATCGAATTTCCACTGCCACCGCGGTGGTTGGCTACCACCGATCCAACACAGTCACTGCAGTGTTTTACAGTATTCTCAGCGGTCTTCTTGGGGATGGTTTCCCGTAAAGCTGTCCATCGCTTTTCTGACCGAAATGAGGTCCATATTTCTATTCACATTCTGCCACACGGGTTGCAGGTGTGATGTGCATAACAGCGGTGAGGCAGAGCATACATCAAACGGCACCCCACCACCCAGCATGCTGCGTGGCGGTCCAACCATCCAACTGATAAGACGGCACCCATTCACACGTCGCTATTGACAGGTCAATCAATATAGGGCTCGTACATCAGTGAGACAGTGACATCGCTGCATGTACTTACTGTCACATTTACCGACTTTGCAGTGTTTACCTAGATTTGTGTGGCATTAAATAGTTGTTAAGACCATCCATTATTTTTTGAGTATTTAAAGGTGCTTAACTAAAAAGAATGGTTAACCGTGGTCATATAGACGTATGCGTAACAGAATGACGTCATTGAAAAACGTCATGGATGCTTGGCATCAAACCAGGTGGCGCTGTAACATACGACGTCTGCATTCAAATAAGTTATAATGAAAATTCCTACTTTAGTTCGGAGATTTATTATAATTTTTCTTAGGGATATATTTGCATGTGAACTGTCTTTCACATTTTGTGACTTAGACACAGTGGCCTTTTTGATTAAAAGTACTGTTGTAATACACCAGATGTTAACGCTAATCAGTTAGGTTAACTTGCAATGATGCATGGTCACGTGACCGTGTGACATTGCAATATCTGCACAAAGTTTTTCCCACTCAAAAATATATTAGTGAAAGCAGAACAACGTACTTTGAGAAGTATTCAAAGAGCACAGTGTAGACACCAAGCCGCGTGGTGGTGTAGGTCGCCTGTCGGAGCAGTCCCGCCGACAATCTGACAACACAATAACAAGTACGGAACAAAACTTTGGGAACCTGTGTCCCCCAAAAAATGTTCACCTTGTGAGATAACGTAAATAATCAGAAGTATGTATGAATAACACTGTTGAAAATGACTGTTGGTATTCCCAAGGTACAGTGGCCACATCTGACACGTGAGGTGGACAATCTGTATGATTTTCATGTGATGTTTTCTCAGAATTTAACATGCCAAAAATCATTAAAATTGATTAATTTTTGACAGAGTTATTCCCAAAATAAAAGGTGGACGTTTTTGGGGGGACACCAACACAGTGTAGTTATTTTAACACAACCAAAACAAATTTCATGTTGACGTCAACGCTTCAGTCGCTGATCTGCAGCCTTCATCAGGACTGACTTCCGCTTTTGGATGTCACTAAATAAACTGTCCCAGACATGGCTCAGTTGGTGGCTCCCCTCGTATTGATTCATGCTGTTGCTCTTTCTTTATTAGTCTGCCAGTCTTGTTTGACTCCTGGTAAATCACCCTCACACTGTCCGAGTCTATTACATGACTCTCACTGCACACTTGACAACACACACACACACACACACGTTTAACTGCCCTTTTTCCAGGACTACCCGGGTGAGCCAGTACCAGAAAGGTAAAACCGACCTGGATTTTACTGAAGCAAGAGCCAGTGAGTGGCATATGCAAGTCTGCACCTTGCTCCAGACAGAAAACGAAGCCAGCAACCCACCACTCGGGTTTTTTACAGGCCGGATGCCCTTCCTGCCACCCGAAGAAGTGTCAAAGCACTAAAGGCACACTTGACAAAAGTATGTAAAAAAGTTGCCCACAGTTATTACATACTAGCATCAGAACCACGGTGTGACATGTGGCCTAATTAATCATTACCTGGTACAGCAGACTATTTGGTATTTATTTCAACAGTGAAACCACACTAAAAGATGCTGGTAAACAAAACATGCATTTAATGTCCTCTTTCCCAGGAAAACCTGGGTAAAGCTATACTAAAAAGATAAAAAAAATTCTGGATTTTAATGCAGCAAGAAATGATGAGGTATCTGAATGGCACTGGCAATGATCAGACCATCTGCAAAAAATCTGCACCTTACTCCACAGAGATAATCATGCCAACACATCATTAGTCAATTACTCTGGACCACTTGCTCTTCCTGATGCCCAACCAACAGTGTCAGGCACTGAACTGAAGGATCTGGAGGAAAAAAATTCATTTTCGTGTTACTGGACTTTATAGTTAGCACAGTAAGCTTAAACACTGTATGAATTACCCGGTGTACATGCCAATTATCCCTTCATTTCTCATAATACTGCGAATGGCATGCAGACTGGTTTTGTGTTCCCTGGCTTTGCCACCTTCGCCTACAAAATCACAGTTGACTCCAATACAAGGGTGATCTCTATTCTTTTGTACACAAACATACAACCCTTGTATGTTAACAAGGATATCTAATGGTAAATTCTAAGCAAGAAAGAACATTTATACAGCACTGTAATCACATAAGTGTATGGTAAATGAAGCACAGGTGCTGGTTGCTGGGCTATCACTAGCAGTTGTTATAAGCTGATAATATGACTGTCACCTCTAAATATTTTGTAGGCCTACTAATAGTATTATAAAGTTTGTTGCTATATTCTTTCTTTTTTGCAACAATATAAACTAATCTACAGATGACAAATTCAATGTTCCACAAATACTTATGACAAAACATGTGATAAAGCAAAAAGCTGTGATGTCTGGTAACTAGGGATGTTAAAACCGTTTATTTTTCGGAACCGGTAACCGGTTTGCCGAAACCGGTTTTTTACCGGTTACCGAAAGGCCTATTGTGAGCGGGATAATTGTCATCGGTCGCTCCGCGCTTGCTATCAGTCGATCGCTTGTTGCTTCATGGTGGCTGTGGCCCACATACCAGACGCACGGGCGCCGACGCCGCAAAACAAAGGACAGTGGCGTATCTAAGCTGTAGGGGCAGAGGGAACAGATGTTTCTGCTGCCATGAGCTGATAACCATAGACGCCACTGAGTCGGCCGGGCGGCCGGCAGTGCAAAAAAGGCCACTTCACTCTGCCTCTACAGTGTATATAGGAAATAGCCGCGTTAGAGCAGACATCAAATGTGCCGACCGCCATCATCCGGCCGCATCCAACGGCGGGCCTGTGGTCTCCCATACCCAGCATCCGGTTGGCGATCGCGTCCCTCCGCACGTCTGCGTTTTGACAGGTGCGCCACGGCGCCGGAGACCCAGCCGCTGCCCGCCGTTTCAC
>Ga0126332_10000961_pt1 | contig 9959 bp, 5 predicted proteins | sample InaspJWI42metaG_FD_94482 | JGI IMG/M metagenome (GOLD analysis project Ga0126332, IMG submission 94482) | Marine gutless worms symbiont microbial communities from Oahu, Hawaii - Inanidrilus sp. 2 OAHU.JWI-42 metaG | ecosystem: Host-associated > Annelida > Digestive system > Unclassified | place...
CGCCGCCCCGGGTCCTCGCCGGCTCTACGCGAGGCGGGAGTCCGACGGTCGGTGGATGTTCGGAGCACTGCCGGCGACCAGCGTCTCAGACACGGCCGTCGACCGATCAACACAGTGTCGTAACTAGCCATCGGCAGCCCTGTCAATACCGGGGGGCCCAGGGGCCCAAAAGGGTAAAGGGGGCCCAAAGTGACCCGAATTATGTATCAAGACTGTTATTAGACTGTGTAATATACCGGTAGGCCTATTTCACGAAGTCATCACCCCTGCCTACTTACTTTAACGTTCGTAGCGAATGTTTGCCGGGGGGAGAGGGGCAAAAATTATAGTTACGCCACTGGATCAACCCTTCCCGCCAAAACCGCCGGCTCCGTCGCCGATGCCGCGGCCGAAGTACATCGACAGAATGAGTAATTCCCCCTCCGTGCACAACTGCTGTCCCCATCGCGGACGTCTTTTCCCGGTTAAGTTTAGGGGTTAAAGTTATATAGCGTTGGAAACAAAAAAAAACACGCAAAAGCAGGGTTGTAAGAGTTGGGATTAGAATTGGGGTTTGGGTCAAGAGTTGGGGTTAGAGGTCGAGTTAGGGTCAGCGTTTAGGGTTAGCACTTTTGCTATTGTGGACGCAACCCAACCCAGCACACCAAAAAACTGAAAAATCTCGACCCAACCCAACCTGTGGGTCAACCAAACCCATAGACAACTGACAACTCGGAACTAACATCATGCATTTTAAACTTGTCCGGCAAACTCATTTTCTTCGCTTTGCAATGCAACTACAAGCATCGCCACAAATGTCGCCAGTCGCCTTTCAACAGGCCTATATTCTGCATTTCCTTTCCCATACTGATTACTGGATTTCGACCCTCTGGTAGCACTCAGTGTGCTGTAATAAATATGTTACACCGTGTTACCACAATGCACCATGCACTTCAGGACCCCAAGTCTGACTCCAGTGGATCATTGTTGTAGTTGTCTATCTACATTGAGACGGTATTTGGCTTTCTTTTAGGCACACAATTACTTCGAAGCTTTCAGCTTCACGGGGGCTCGCCACCGTGTCTACAAATCCAGCGTAACCAATTTCCTGAAGATATCCAGAAGATTTTAACGTGACAAGCCATAGAATATCAAAATGAACGTGAAGTTTGTAATGTCTATAAATAAACATGATGATAACTAACCTCCGACCAACGCTCAACACTGTGCCATCCAACCCGCTTAATAGTTTTACTCGAGGACTTCCCTACGCACAGTGTACTAAAAGTCGACTGATGTGCGAAAATTACATTGCTAATTATATAATTTTCCAGGAACGTCAACAAAATTCCAGGAGATTTCCATGATTTCCAGGAGTTGTAGACCCCGCAAGAGGCTCCACCATGGTGCCAAGTGCCCCCAACCAGTGACCCTTTCCGCCGCCCATGGCGATGAGCATACCGATTCTACTTGTAACAGCACAGTGCAACGCTAGAGTGATGCAGCAGTAACTGGACACATTGCCATTACACATCGTTTATCAATTCACCAGACAACAGCGGCAACATACACACACTTACTCACGAGCAAACCACATCACACAGACAACAGAACCGACGCCGGCCCAGTCACACACTGAAGCACAGCCACTAGATTTGTTCATTTATCATATCACCATATCAGAAATTTATAGTGCGCCCGATATTAACAGAACCTAGACCATGGGTGCATTACAAAAGTCAGCCAAATGCTAAAACACCGATAAAAACACAAAAATCAACAAAAGTTAAAAGCTTGACTAAAATAGTGCGACTTCAGCAGTTTTCCGAACTTGACAGGATCAGCCACTGTGCGGACGTGGTCGGGCAGAGCGTTTGTTTATTTATTCATCATTCCACATCAAGAAACAAACAGCATTTCACAAGAGAAGCACAATTTGAAAAGGATAAAACAACTGTGTGGATTAAATGGCCAATGCAGGGCCGTGCCACTTACGTCTAGCCAAAATGTTACAACACACAGCATATAATTTTTTTTACTGATTTAATAATACAAGACTGTACGTGACAGCCAGTGGCTGGCTGGGATTTAGTGGCACTTTCAGTACAACTATAGACCAAAAAAATCATTAATTAATTAATTAACTAATCATTAGTTTATATGACTATATCACGCCCTTAAGGTTATAATCTATCATGCCAAGGTTATCTCACAAAAGTTAACGATGACTACAGTATTGTAAAGTGTCCTAATGTGTAACAAAAAATACGCAAATCATGGAAAGCGGCAAACGCCCTCCGGGGCATTTTGCTCACATTTTTGTCCAAAGTGTCTGGATTTGCCTCAAATGTAAAATTACTAACAGTAATTATCAGAAATGCAGTCACTTGATACGGCAGCATACGTCGGTGATATGATAAACGGCAGGTTTATACGACAAAATAAATCTGATATTGCAAAATATACGGCAAGCCAGAAGCAACAAGAGCAGCCAGACAAAACATACATTTTCACACAACACAATTCTGCACAATTCCCGCCCGCAACTACAACAGCGACACTTTACACAGCAGTCGATTGGAAATTGGACATTGAGTAAACCCTGCGGCTGCATAATATGTTCTGTACAACACTCTAGAAAGTCTTAACAACAGAACTGACAGTTCACGCCAAGGCGCAGTCGCACCGTGCTCGGTTAATGGAGTATTTAAAATCTGCCGAATCCCAGTCTGGATTCGGGTTGGATTCAGCGAAGCGATCCATTCGGTGAGCGAATCCGGATTAGCAAATCCAGTTTTGACGCGGATTCACCAGCGAAACCGGAAGTGCTTAGCAGCAGAATGACGTCAAACCAACATCACCAACGTAAACAAACAACCGTGACATCACACTTGACCGCGTTCACAAATCCAGACCATTCGATTTGCCAGTGAATCCGAATTCACTATGAATCTGAATCTAGATTTGGTCAAATCGAATACGGTTTAAGTTTAACCGTCAGTCAACTCTACGCTGTCGTCATGACAGCATCAGGCGAACATAACGAACTGAGCATCTTGGCTACCAGCTATATTTGTAAACCATTCGTGTTATTAGGCATACCATTATTGTGGCGTCAATAACTATTGTGTATTTAATTTGATGAACGATTTTCTTACACGATTTTAGTCACTGTCTATATCACTGTATCAGTGTGCAGTTTATTCAGCAACTCAGCCCCTCAAGGCTGCAAGTGCGCTCGGTAAAATCAGTTGTCAGCAAATAAGAGTGTCGGAGAATGGGCTGCTTAACTGACGGCTGAAGTTAACGAGCACGGCGCAACTGGGCACAAGAAATATACAACTGACACAGCACAAGAGCAATGAATAAGACGGTAACAGATAAAAGTAATTATTAGTCCCATCACTGAAGCTGCTGGCTGGGCACAAAGAAGGGCAATCTGGCCTGTAAAATACCCACTTAATGAGTTGCAGAGGTTTGTGTTGGCTTACAAACCCGACCAACATCTCCCTCCCTCCCTTAGCCTAACTCAAACCCATCCTTCAACGTGAAGATCAATGCATGCATAGGCCCTAGACAACATCTGTACCAACTCTGATGTTGACAGCTGGTGCACAGCACCGTCCACACTATGTATCTCAGCCACAGCTGGAGCAACATCAGAAAAAGTAGCTGGTTAAAGAAAACCCGAAAGAAGAAGGCCACTAATCTGAAAGGTCATCAATTCTTGTAACTCATTTAAATAATTTTTGAAGTTTTCAACTTTGACCACAAATATCTAAAAAAAAGTGCCCCAGAAAATTTTTGAGATTTTTGGCTAAAACAACCAAGTCGAGGGTGGAGAACAAGAATATGGCCGAAAACCGGAACCGGAAGTAGTTTTGGCCATCATTTTGGCAAAAAAACGAATTCATAGGTTTTTCTCGAGACTTTTAGAATGGCTAGTCGAACTCCAGTCCCAACCTATCCATACCACACGATCTCTGGACTACTAAAACTTAACAAAATAATTGCTAACATCAACATTACAAAAAAATTATTTCTGTGTACAGGCAGTAATTTTTTTTACAGTGGACAGGTGCATACCTTTGTGGATCTAAAAACGTAACAGTATAACTACAGACTGTGAAATGTGCCTGGCAGCATTATATTATGCAACAGTGACAACTAGGCAGATGTTAGTGGTCATTCCCCCCCCCCATAATTCTCTGTCAAAATAGTACAGTAAATTATGGCTTAGAAATGAAATACAGCTTCAGTTTAGGTAGTACACTGAAGCAACACATCTGTACTTGAAAAAAAATGTAGAAAAAGCATGTTGCTTTCACAGTTGACAGATATATTTGGTTACTGTAGGTTTCCATGAAAGACGTTTCCCCATCAGGACTTTCCCCTGACATATGTTTAATGAACTAATTCGAGACGGGCTTGGAAAAAATTAAATCAGTAACTGATCACTCTGAGGATTATTGCAGAAATTATGGTAGAAATTTAGTAAACCCAGTAGCAACTACCTGAGTCAGTCATCATTCTGTGTCATCCTCATCTGTTCGGAAAAGTCTTTCGGGGAAACGTCCGGTTACCGATATATTCACAAAAGCGTATAAATTAGACTTACATTTCATACAACAACTGCCAATGCCAACCAACAATGGCAAGAACAATTAAAATGCAAGAGAGCAAATTATCATTATCACAATTACCCACAAATGCGCTATATATCTCCCTCACAATGCTCCTCCACCTTGCACGACCTCAGCCAATGCTTTATGGAAAATAATTACCTGGTGTCTGGGAAGAATAATTAATGGAGATATGTTCCCCCAAAACATGGGAGTTGAGAAAACAAATGCAGTCTGGCCTGCCAAATCATATGCCTCGTTTTGAAATGTTCAACATCTACTACTGCCATCCAATTTATGAACGATGATTTTTACTGAGCAAGTTCGATATCAGCTGAATCCAACGAGTAGAGTCTATATGCCAGTGTGGTAGTGATGAATTGCCTACATTCCAACAAGCTCTTCCTTGCAAACCAACACACATCACAAACCAATACAAACGAAGCACAACAAAATCACAAAATGAAATCAGTCAAGTAGCTGCAACCACTGTACATACTGGCGCTACTCTCAAACCAATACTTAAATACCACTAAAGTAAAAAAAAATTAACAGCAAATCCAAAGATGTGGCTTCACGACCGCCACATCCTACCATGCGACGCTCATCTATTTCACATACAAACTATATAAGCATTCCTGCTCACTTGTCAATTAAATTCCGCTATAAATAAGAAGCACCTATAACTACAGTAGTATTTTACAAGTTGAAATGCAGAGAATATATAAGTTCTAGAAGAATACTATCACAAAATTAAAATGCCTCAATTATTGATGCACAAAGCCTACAAAAGGTTAGCAGTGAGCAGCATAAACAAAACAATGCTTATTAAATACATCAAGAAATCGTTTGCGAAATTACTGATATCACAACACGTTGATGAGATAACGACGCAATGAAAATATGAATATGACGCATGCGCACACAGAACTGGCAAACACATTTCACGCAATGAAGCTAGTTGATTATGTGAATCGACTAACACAGGAACGAACCAAACGACGTGATTTGATCAATGTCACATGGCGATGATAAAGTAACGTACACTGCGTCTCAAAAGTCCCGACTTTGTTATAATTTCCACATACAATACGTGAACCGATTTCGATAGTTTTTTTCGCAGAAACGTTACACAGATAGTAAGTAGTCAAGCGATGTTTTACTCTCCCGATCAATATGTCTCCCCCACCCACAGCATGGGTCGCTGAGGCGTTATGTTTTCGACTTGTCCGTCAGTCTGTGCGTGTGTGCATGCCAAGTGAAGGCATTCTCTGACCGGCGAGCCGTCGCCTACTAGCCAGATCACTCAAGCGCTGTATTGGTGCTTGTCAGACATCAACCAGTTGATCCGATTGCCTATTATCTCAGTAACATTTCTGCTAGAATTGTCAACGCTAGTTCACATGTGTCAAAGTTACAGCAAGTCAAATGCGGGAATGTTTTGAGACACAGGCATTCGGTGAAAACGACGCCAATGTCAGCGACAGATGGCAGCAGAGCTGGAATGCTAGAACTCGTTCAGTGTTTTATGCTCTAGAATGTTGAGCCACATTAAAATACTGAAAATGCATACAATTTCATCAAAGAATGGAAACAGCCACCCAGGATTCATAAAACTATCACGGCATGGCGAAATATCAGCTAAGACTTTACTTGCATGTTACACGTACCAGACGCACCAGCAACAAGCATCAGCGGTCGCTAATGAACCCGCGCGACAAAATCATGCTGCAGACAGAGCTTGATGATCACTGTGATAAACTAGCAGTTGAACATCGGAAGTACTCAGAGTGTCCACCTTTGTCGAACTAAGTCGACAACACGTTTCAACGATCGATATGTCGAAGCGAAATTTTCTAAGTCCAGAGTTTTGGACAAAGTTCCAGAGGGAAGTAGCTTTATTCTTGTAGAGATACCTGAATTTCCATAAACACAGCACAGGATAGGTCAAAGGAAGCCTCCATTTCAAAAAGCAAGTTGATCCGTCCATCTGTTTCGATACAACACCCACTTGTGATAGACAGACACAGACACCGGGACATAGCTACTCACCGCACTATCATAGCGTCGTGCGCGTAAAAATAAGCTGCAACTGTACCATAACACTATGTGCCTATCACTTGCAGTAACTGAGTGAATAAGAATAGTCCATACTGGCTGGAAAGGCAAAAAGTACGACACATATCTTCCTATAGCACTCTCCCTAACCGTTTGAGCATCAGGAAGAATCCAAATGGCCCATAAAAACTCAGTGATGAGCTGTCGATGTGTTGGCGTGGTTATCTGTATGCAGCAAGGTGTGCACAGCATTGTTCCAGATTATGCCACCATGATATCACCATATCTTACTTCAGTAAAACCTAGAATCATTTATCTTTCTGTTGTCGGCTTACCAAGTATTCTGAAAAACACGCCGTTAAATGAGAAGAATCGTCAGATTTCTAGTAGCACTATGAGCCTTAGATACACAAAACATAGTGATCACAGTAAAACCCCCGGCAATCTCAACACTCAACACGTAATGTTATGCCTAACGACAATGTCTTGCGCAAATATTCAACAAGTGCGTGCTATATGAAGCAACGTAACTGTTCAAAATCTGTTGCCAGTACTGACAACAGTAGCGACAATAACAGTGGGCACACTGCAAATTAAAAGTAACTGCGGAGTCGGGCACTAGCAATATTCTGTACAAACATGCAATGGAAGCAGGCCCCGCTGTTTAGCAGTTTTAATTTGCCTGATGGGCGTAGCTAATTGATGCATCATGCTATCAGCCGACGTGCAAATACGCCACTGTGACAGGTGACACCAAGTGCTAAAGATAAGTCCTCATTTTCACTATTTTTGCACAAACACTATGCCTTTCGCATCCGGAAACAAACACACTGCTGCGAATAACGTCAAATTTTAAGGATGCAACTATTTCCTATCTCATAAACGCCAATAGCTCCGGGAGAGGCACTGCACAGATTAGCTACGCCACTGTTTAGCAGTTTCAGTGTCCCTGATTTGTGCGTGGCTGACTTGCACCGGGGTGTTGCATCATTAGATGGCACAGGTCGGCGTGGTGTGAGGTAGGAAGGTTTTCGGCTGCAAGGACGTTTGAGAACCAGCTTCATCCTATTATGCTGGCTACAAAGGACAGGACACTGATTGACCACGGTCTCCAAAATGGCGGTTTGTTTACGTTTTTCGTTCACATTAACTGCTGTAAATACTACAACAAAGGCTTTAACAGGAAATTAACACGTAAACTGCTATACTGTAAATCCATTACAAAGTCAAAAAAGTAACACTTTCATATTCCAGCCATCGTAAGTAATGCAAACTTGCTCGTAAATGTAAACAATCCGCCATTCTGGAGCCCATGGCTTGTTCCGTGGCCTGGCCCGTCGACGCCTGCGGAATGCACAGCAGCTGGTGCTCGACCGGCATTGGTCGGCTGGAGCTCGGAGTCACTAGATGGCAGAGGTCGGCGTGACGTGAGGTAGGAAGGCTTGTCGGCTGGAGCTCGGAGTCAGGCTCAGCAAGCTGCCACGCACGCTGTCGGCGTCGCCGGCCGCCACGTCGCCCTCGTGACTCAAGTCCTGCGTGGCCTCGACCACCTCCAGCACGCTCAGTCCCATCGACTGAGTGTCACTGTCAAACTGCTGCAGCTCGGCCGTCAGTCGCTGCAATAGATCCGCCATGTGTGCCGACCGCTCGGACGCCAGCGCGGCCGCGTCTTCTTCAATCTACAACCAACATATGCTGCAGCCTACAATTCAGGGGCCCGATTTTCAAAACTTACTAAGATTTTCCGAAGTTCTTCCTAACATCTTCCTAAGATTTTCGTAGGTTAATCTTCCAAACCTTTCTTAGCGTTTCATAACTTTTTCGTAAGTTCGTCGTTTTTTTTCTTAAGACAGGCAAGTTGTGATCGTAAGTTTTTGTTACGATTTTCTCAAGTTTTTCGTAACCTTTTCCTAAGATTTTCTTAAGACGCTTTGAAAATCACACCGTCGCATGTTTTTCCTACAAGATCTCTGTAACTCTTGTCATTTTCATAAGATCTATTTAAGATCTTCTTAAGAAGTTTTGTAAATCAGGCTCCAGCAGTCCAATACCAGTAATCTCTAGTACTCAGTCCCAGCGACCAAGTGTCACTGTCAAACTGCTACAGCTCAGTCGCCAGTCATTGTAACAACAGTTACGCCCGATCGGACGCCAGTGCTGCCAAGTCGTCTTCAATCTACCAGAGGACGCATCAACTTATTACTAACATATGGACATGGAAACTGGACTTCCGGTTTCTGAAGTCACGAAGTAACAGCTTGTCCCAGACGTGGCTCACTTGGTAGATCTCCTCATCTCGATCCATGTTGCTGCTCTTGCGGATCCACTCTGCCTTCCACACCGCATCACTGTCTTAAGTGAAAGAATGTGCAGTTGTATCGACATTCCGACCCATGCTGCTCACCCATCCTTTAATCTCAGGGTAAGTGCATGTCTACAGCCTGTCACGCAGTATATACCTACATTCTGGGCTAGATACCCGTTGATTACGAACGATATGATTTGTTTACAGGTAAGACAATGAGACGATGTGAGTCACACCTGTTGTTTACAGGTAAAAGTCTGAGACGAGGTGAGTCTGACCTGTTGTTCGATGGCAGCTCGTCGTAGCGACACCCTCTGCTCGAGGTCCTGTCGTTCCCGCAGCAGCTGAGAGTCGAGCAGTGCGCGAGTTTTACTCTGATAAGCACCGAGCAGTTCAAACTCCTGCTGCAGCCGCTGTCGCAGCTCCGAAGCCTCGTTTACCTGCGTCTCATCCATCCGCACCTGGACACACCGTGCACTCACTATGTACCGTCGACACCAGCGACCTCTATTATCCACAGGTAAAACAACGAGCAGTTCAAACTCCTGCTGCAGCTGCTGATGTCTTGTTTACCTGTGTCTCATCCACCCGCACCTGGACACAATGTCTATGCATCATGTGAGTTTTCAGGATTTTCACCTACTGCTTTGATGCTGTTGGTTGGGCAGCAGGAAGAGCATCCGGCCTGTAAAAAACTTGAGTGGTGGGGTACTGGCATCTTTATCTGTCTGGTGTGAGGTGCAGACTTGCATATGACCCAGCTGATGCCACTGCCACTCACTTTCTCTTGCTCCAGTAAAATCCAGATTGGTTTTACCTTTCTGGTACCGGCAAACCCGGGTAGTCCCGGAAAAAGGGCCGTTGAATGGGTGTGAGTGTGTGTGTTTACAGTTAAGACAATGAGACGATGTGAGTCACACCTGTTGTTTACAGGTAAAAGTCTGAGACGAGGTGAGTCTGACCTGTTGTTCGATGGCAGCTCGTCGTAGCGACAC
>Ga0126332_10000962_pt1 | contig 9958 bp, 9 predicted proteins | sample InaspJWI42metaG_FD_94482 | JGI IMG/M metagenome (GOLD analysis project Ga0126332, IMG submission 94482) | Marine gutless worms symbiont microbial communities from Oahu, Hawaii - Inanidrilus sp. 2 OAHU.JWI-42 metaG | ecosystem: Host-associated > Annelida > Digestive system > Unclassified | place...
GAATTTTAACAGAAAATTGCTTTAACAGATCGCGTGATTTCGCGCATGCGCACAAACTAATCTACTGCTATTACCACAGCGCTGTACGCTGTGACGTAATAGACAGTTAGCAGTTTTGCCGATTAGTATCGTTTAGAGAACTAAATTAAACCTAATAAAACAGCAAATATTATTGTAAAAAAAACTTAACAGTTTAAAACATCTTGTAAGGACGACTGTGGCTGAATCACTGAACTAAAACAGCAAATATCAAACAGGCGCTATTACTTGTCAGAACATTGACTACACGGCAATGTGCTGCTAAGTAATAGTGCCTTTTTTGATATTTGCTGTTTTAGTTGTGTGATTCTGCCACAGTCATCCTCACAAGATGTTTTAAACTGTAAGTTTTTTTTACAATAATTTAGTTAAGGATTCTGTTGTATTGACAGACTGGTCTGAAGACTGGGCAGCTGATGAGTGGTCAGGATCGGTAAGTGTGTTAAATAGCCATATTGCCTTTGGTGTATTACAGTGTATGCTACTGCCATTTTATTGTAGTTTAGTGAATGGCTGTTTTGTGGAAAACTGTGTCTACAAATTAAACACATATCAGAGTTTTTTGCTGTGTGAACACATCCGGCTGTACAACCGGTTGAATGAACTGTGCAGATAAGTCCAGCCAAGCGGCGCTTGAGCTGTTCAGCCACGACATTTATGATGTCATTGTATTGATGCATGCTGCAAGGTGGCTGTGTGGACCCTGAACGATGCGGCACGTTTGGTAGCATAATCCTGAGAGATGACAAAAATTATTTGGATTACATTACTCTGCTCTATTTATTTATTTATTATACGAATATTCGCAAAGTTCCTCCAGCTTGTTTGTACTACAACCAGTGGTAAAGTGTATACAGACCTTAAGTTTCATTTTCATTTATCTTCCTGGGCAGATGATACTGTGAAGTCTTCTCTAGTGTTCAGCCGTCTTTGGTCCAAGGGTCGGCCACACTGAAGTAAATGACGCATTTGAATAGCACATATTTCGGTCTGTAGCGTAAAAAAAATCTGGCCATCAGAATCGCCTTAAACTTGCACAGGTTGAAGTCTGTGCCATTGCTTGAAGGTGTGCGAACATTGAGACAGAGCAGGCCTTTAGGGGAGTGGGGGGAGGTACCAAAGTTGAAACTTTACCAGAAGGGGAGAGGTAGCAAAGTTAAAACTTTACCTCCCATATCTGCCCCCAAAATGGACAGGAGGTCAGCGAAATTTGTTTCCACAACGGACCTCCAAAGTGCCCGCAACCATGCCAAGTTTCACGTTTCTAACTTGTAGGCTAGGATGGGCAAGGGTTTCAGTGATCTTCTTGAAAATTTTGAGGATAGAAACGGGTGGCTGTGTCAAAACCATAAAAGATATCGATTTGGTTTTGTGGCAACGTGTAGGGCAGAGACGAGAATGTTGAACACAGGGGTGGTGAGATTTTCATCTGTCAAACGGGGGTCATGGTAGTATGTATGTATAAACGTGTTATGCTAGGCTGAGACGCGGTTCAGCGATTCATTATTTTCATCACAGGCCAGTTGACGATGTCAGGTTTAGCAAGGTAGTTGCTATCAACGTTGTCGCAGGATTAGCGTGTGTTATTTGCATTCACATATTCACACTTAGGCCAGTGTAAATGCGGTGCTCGCTCCTCGTGCCCGCAGCGCTCGCTGTTGCACAGTTTCATGTTTCTAGCATTTATGGTAGTGTGGTGTGAAATAAGTGATTTTCTAAAAATTTTGGAGACGAAAACGGTGAAGCAACGTGCAGCAAAACCACAGAAAATATCGATTCAGTTTTTGCGGCACCCATCTCCACCAAAAGGGCTGGAGGTCGGAGAAATTTGTCAACGATAGAGCTCCACTGTGACAGTGCCCACAAGCCTGCTAAAGTTTCATATTTCTAGCATTTACAGTGGGGTGGGGTGATGATTTAAGTGATTTTGTTATACGTTCAAGGACTGTAACGGGGGCTAGGCCTGCAGCAAAACCACACAAGATATTGATTCAGTTCTTGCGGCAGAGATGCAAAAGTGGCGCATAAGGGGTGAGATTTTGATCTGTCAAGTGGGGGCCATGAGTCACGCCCCATCTTGGGTCCAGTTTTACTCAATTAGCACAGTGGCACGTGATAATATGACGTCGTCACCGTTGACAGCACTTGGCAATACAGTGCATAGATTTTTTTAGTTTAACATAGCTCAGTTGTGATGGCATCAAAGAGGCTGTCAGATTGTTGTGCAGAAGTTACTTTATACCAGTTTGTAAATATAGCCAAATAATATTTAGCCGAGAAGGTGTAGGCAAGAGGACGGCAGGCTTGTACGTAGTGCAAAGGTGTATACTAGCGGCTTAGTCCCAATGGAACAGTTGAACCTATGGCACTTTCTGCTTGCACCTTTGGCGCTCACTTTTTAAGTGCTGCTGGGGCACAAGAAGGGAAGGTGAGAGGGAGGGGAAGTGAGAAAAGGGAGAGGCTGGGGAGGGAAGGGAGACGAGAGGACAGAAAAGGAGGGGTAAGAAGGTGGGAAAAGGGAAGGAAAAGGGGTGGGTGGGTAGGGATGGGACGAGGAGAGAGGGACTTATGGGGCTGGGGAAGGGAGGGCGAGAGGGAGGGAAGTGAGGGAATACACAGTACAGTATGTGTTTCTTTCTTTTGACATTAACTTACGGCAGTTAGCTGTTGCACTTACATCAGTCGAGAGGTTAATGCTCTTGGATAACAGTAAAAATCAAGAAAATGAAAGAGACTGATGAATATGGTATTCAGCTGGAAGAAAGTCGTGTTTTCACTGCCAGCTCATCATTGGCGAATGCGAACATCTACAACAGTATGTGTTCAGCCACAACAACTGCCACAACAACAGCATCCATCTTTGACAGTGCACAGGCATATGCTGCTGGATCAACCACTGCAACGTCTCGCTGTACTACTACCTGTGTTGATAGTCGGGCATCAGTATTGGCAGACTCGACTACTGGTGGTGTATATCTGCCCACTGCAGTGCCATCAGGCTCCCTTAGCAGTCATGCGTCATTGTCATCTGGGCAAGTATTCTCCAAATGCATTATACACTGTGTCGCAATTGAACTGATGCCAAAATTTAAATCCGTTTAAATACGACATTTCGTATCATTTCAACTACATATATTACCATCTATTAATGTAATATGTAACAGTTTTATCAAAATGTACAGCCTAGTTTCTGAGATATGAAAATTTAAAGACCATCAGTTCGTGCATCATGTTGCCAGTACAGAAAATCATTTAGCCTTTGTACTTATGGCAGTCAGTCAGATGATAACCAGGACCATTGCTTAGGTTTGGTTGCACCAAGCTTAGTTAACTTTGACCCTCTGTTAAGTCAGTGACATCGTCGTGACAACGGTAGGTCGCGCAACGCATCGGCCAATAGCAGTGCTAAATCATGGCGTAGTTAACCAACAGTTAAAATGAAATGAGCATGGTGCAACCAGACCTTAATAACTGCTTACACTGTAACATTTATCTTGCCTTAAAATATCCATAAAAATTATGCTTTCTTGTGTGAAGAGCATCGTATTGTCGAAAACATGAGCATTAATTGCGTCAGTGTTTGTGCAACTAGTGGTTACATAAATGCAGCAAATCTTTGGGGGTCCAGGTAGTGTTGTATTTACCGCAGCACAGTTAAGTATACAAAATTAATTAGACGATATGGTAGCATCGTAGCCAAGAATTAAAAGAGGTGCTACCAGAAGGAGTCTTAAATATAGCGATTAGGGCCGATTTCTGGCAATCCCAGAAAAACCAAAGAAAGGAGGAATTGATCAAATATTGACATCAGCATGCTGTCCTCGACAGAATGAACATACAGATATCAAAAGAGTTGCATACAACCATGTCATGCCATTTTACAGCGATGCCAAAAAGGCCAAAAATGTGTCGTTTTCTTCGCCTTCTTTGTCACACTTTTTATTTCCATGTGATTTCTCAGGAACTGTTGAAGATACAGACATAATTAATACACCTCTAGAACCGTTACGAGGCACAGATGTGTCTTTTGGGGGTTTCGTTGATATTGCTCCCCATTTTGGGGGTGAAATACCCCCAAAACCCCAATTTCCGGGAGTGAATAGGCGTTTTCAAGCCAAACGGACAAAATACTGATAGTTTCCTGTTATCGAAACTACTACATCGATTTTAACTAGAGGTCCACCCATTATCGGCGGATTATCGGCCAGTTTGCCGATAATCAGTATCGGCCATTTGACAATCGGCATCGGCTGATAATCAGCCAATAATTATCCGATACCGATTATCGGCCGATTATTTGTTTTAGTAAGCAAAACAACAAAAAATGCTTTTAACTGCAGTTCACATTGATGACAGTGAGATAACTAATGACTCAGTAATCAGTCACGTATCATCTTCAGCATTCAACAGAACAAAGTAAAGACGAAAGAGTAAATGAGTGGATGCTATTCAGTTTCAAATATCGTTTACGTAGGCCGTAAATACAGGAATGGGCTGGGCCGGGCCGTATCTAAAAACTACAAACTGTGAAACTACAGCAGGAGTGTTACGAATCTACCATCATACCATTGTGACTTCACAATCGTTACAACATGACTTTTATTGAACTAAGATGTGCCCTGAAATAAACAATCGGTTCACACACACACACACACACACACACACACCCATTTAACGGCCCTTTTTCCGGGACTACGCAGGTGAGCCGGTACCAGAAAGGTAAAACCAATCTGGATTTTACTGAAGCAAGAGACAGTGAGTGGCAGTGGGATCAGCTGTGCCATTTGCGTGTCTGCACCTTGCTCCAGGCAGACAACCACACCAGCACCCCACCACTCAGTTTTTTACAGGCCGGATGCCCTTCCTGCTGCCCAACCAACAGCGTCAAAGCACTGAAGGCAAATAAACAATCGGTAACCGGACGATTATTTGGCATGGCGCCGATAATCGGCCAAAGCATTATCAGTGCACCTCTAATTTTAACCAAATTTAGCGTAACGATAGAGACCACCAAGTGGTCATCGTGGGTGGTCCCAGTAGGTGCCCAACAAATCCAAGATGGCGGATGGCCGTCATTTTGAAAAAACGTTAAATCACCATATATCTGCGACCGTTCGACCGATCTTGATGAAATTTAGCACGATGACGCATATTGGCCCCCGGCACCGGATCAATCGTTAATATTTTGAATTTTTGAAAATTCAAGATGGCGGCGGCCGCCATCTTGAAAAATAAAAAAAATCGCGATGTCGCCGCAACGGTTTGGCCAATCTGTACGAAATTTGGTATGCTGAAGAATTTGAATTTCACAAATCGAAGATGTCGGACGGCCGCCATTTTGAAAACCGTTAAATTACTGTATCTCTGCAACCCTTTCACCGATTTTGATGAAATTTTGCACGGTGACAAACTCGCCCCTTACAGCAGAATGACGGTTAAAATTTCGAATTTTTGAAAATCCAAAATTGCGGCGGCCGCCATCTTGAAAATCACATATGTTCTTGGCTGCCACCTTTCTGTAAAAAAATCTCCTCCTATTCATCTAGCCAAGGTGGCAGCTAAGAAGAACATATTACTTTAATCACTATAATGTTTTGTTTTAATGAATTTGCATTCACTGTCCAAGTCAAACACAAAATAAACAGTACATAAATTCTTGGCTTTATTTTGATATGTTTGTATTTTACGACTGGCCATTTCCACACACATGTACTTTGCAAAGAATGTAGCCTAAAATATTTCCCTTTTAATTCTTGGCTCAGTTTTCAGCGACGGTGTCGTCTTTTATGAGGATGCATTTTATGCAAACAGATTGTGAAAGTGGCTAGCAGATAAAACAGTCTTTAAGATTCAGCTACAGTTTCAAAGTGTGTTTAATGATGTAATACAATACAGCAATTTTTTATTTGTAGTTTCTGAAGGATGATCAAGTAATTGTGATTGTGCTACTGTTGTAGGTATGACTTAAATGCTCTTCTGCAACAGCAGAAATTAAATGAAACTTTCGAACAGTCTGCTGCTTACTTGCGCTATACGCAGGAAGCCACAGAAGTTATTAAAAATGCCGTTGGGGTATGCTACTCATTAGTTGCTGAGACTCTGCTGTAATCATATATATAGCATAGGAATTTTTTTTTGACTTCAGTCTTTACTGAAACATTTTAGTGTTCTTAGGTTCATTACCTGCATGACACACTTTACTTCATGGCCACGGCACACTGGCACAGTGACCTGTGCAAACATGGGTCACTAGTCATATATCAGCCAGTCCTGTACCATGTTGAGTGATGCAGATTCATGAGCCTGTAGAACCTTGTGCAGCTCCCTCGTGGGAAGGGGCACAGTGGACTCGTCTGGTCTTGGTGCCCGCCGTTGTATAAGACAGGACACAACCAATGCCACATAGCAGCAGCAGAGTGGCCTGTTGGACGCATGTTCATTTGATTTAGTGGACTTCCACCACACCTCACATGCATCACTACATTACCTTGAGAAGCGTCATTTCATCTATTGTTTAGTGTAAATTAAAACAAATGCTAAATTATAATCATGAAACACATGATCTAGGTACTGGTCTACTTGGTTATAATTTAAATTTGATAGCACTTGCATTTTGTGACAGTACGTTAAGCATGCCATTACCAGCAAAGTCGTGTGACAAACAAGTGTCTGCAAAGTCCCAAAACGCCGACCTCTGTAGAGAGTTTATTACTGAACGAAAGTGAATTAATTTTGGCACGGTGCTAGAGGGCACAACGGCTGGAGAATATCAAAAAATTGCGAGTGGGAAATTCTTGTAACTCGTTTAAATAATTCTTGAAGTTTTCAACTTTGACACCAAATATCTCAAAAAAGTGCCCCTGGAAAATTTTTGAGATTTTTGGCTAAAACGACCAAGTCGAGGGTAGAGAACAAGAATATGGCCGAAAACCGTAATGGAAGTAGTTTTTGCCGCCATTTTGGCGAAAAAACGAATTTCTAGGTTTTTCTCCGGACTTTTAGTGCTTGTTGCTATGGGCCTAGGAGGTCAATACTTGAGCCAGTAAGTTCACTCATGGAGCTGAAAATGCTGGCCAAATTTGGTTCAAGGTCGTAGCTCAAACGTAACATACCTCCCTCACTGGAGGCTGAGTGCATGGCGGCCAATTCGAAATTCGTTTTTTTCTTTAAAAATCTCGGAAGTTGAACCGACCAGGCTGCACTATGGCCCGCTTATGGGGGCATAGGCGCGCATCGCCACAACTTTTTTGGCACATGGGAAATTTTTGTAACTCGATAAAAACGTGATTTTCGGCGAAATTTCAGAATTTTTTGCGGAAGTGGGCCAAGGTACAGTTGCAGAAATTTTATCCCTGCCGCATCTTGGGAGCCTCCGTACAACGCACTCGAAAATTTGGACCCCTCCCCTAAGATTTTTTTTTGAAAAATTGGGGAAAAACTTTTTTGGGGGTGGGCCGCCGAGGGGGGCCTGGGGCCGAAATTTAAGGGGTCGCCCCAAACTCGGTATGGGGAATTAATAGCGGGCCCCTAGAGGTACAAAATAAATTCAGCACCGGAGCGCAAGAATATGGCCGAAAACCGGAACCTGAAGTAGTTTTGGCCGCCATTTTCTCGAAAAAAACGAATTTCTAGGTTTTTCTGGGGATTTTTAGCGCCCGTTGCTATGGGCGTAGGAGGTCGATATTTGGGTGAAAAAATTCCCATATGGAGCCAAACATTCCAGGTAAATTTCAAGTTCCTTTCATACCTTTGTCACGGGAGGCTCCGTAGAGATAGCGGTGCCGGACATGCGTCTGAGGCAATATTCAACCACCTGTATCTCGTCGATGAAACAAGATATTCCAGTGCTCTTTGCAGCATGCAATACTAGAGCATAGGTGCTGCTAAACTGGCAAGATTTATTGACAGGTGCAAATTTTGGTTTCTGAATGGCAGGGCCGTGAACTTATGAAGTCGGCCACTTATCCGCAACTTTGTGAAAATGAGTTAAGTCCAACTGCCGAATATTAAAGTCGCTATAACTCGCTTATCCTTGCAGATAGACGTCTAGAAATGCATTTTATATAAGGAAACCGGGTGCGACAAGTCCAAATTTGCGGTCAAAACCGGAACCGGAAGTAGTTTAAGCTGCCATTTTGGACATGATAGTTGCACTGGAGGGATATGATCGCTGGTGCTAGTGAAACAGACTTGGGCTGGCGATTCTTCGGCCCGGCGTCCTGGGCTGACCGTCCATTGTGCTTCTCCGTTCGCGCCCCCGTAGCCATCCCCTGGCCGTCCTTCGACGTTTCAGGCGCGCCACTGCCCGCGATGTCGACATTGTCCGGAGGCGGCTGTGGGGGTGCGGAGACGGCCCGGCGCGAGGGCTGCCGCCGATCGCCCCCTTCCTTGCGCGCCCTCGGCGATCCGACTCCGATCACGCTAAGTGTTTAGAAATGCAAAAAGTCGAAATTTGCTATCAAAACTGAAAGTGGAAGTAGTTGCAAACGTTGCAGATTTCAGCCGTCTGTAGTTTTTGGTTCCGGTGATATCGTGGAATTATGGATCCAGGAGTCCTGTGACAATGACTTTTAACGGCGTCGGAAGGCCATGCTCACAAACGCTAGTGTGACAGCATAGCTGGTGTTCCATTTCCGGTCTTGGGTGTCATACTGAACGTATATTTCCAAAACCGATTGTGGTTACAAAAGTGCCAGAGAAATCCCACAATGCCTGGAAATCTGCTGTTATGCGAAAATGTGTGCCAAAACTCCTTGACATCAGGCCAGAATTAGTTTTGCGAAACCGGAAGTAGACACAAAAGTGAATCAAATGACAGGAAATGTCTGGAAATGTGACCTATCATGGAAGATCATTCAAATTGTTTGTCGTTTGGCGACTGCAGTGTCAACAGATCGACCAGTGGGCATTTCGGTTGGCGTCGGGGGCAAACTGAAGTGCCCTGGCCGCCCTGCTATACACCTGGTCCCGGCAACCTGACTCCAAATATGCTGAATGTTGCTCGGTTACAGTGTTGTCCCCTCAGTGTGAGATCATGTTTCACCAAGCTGGTCAACATCTAAATGAATAATTTTGTATGTGGCTGATATCGTGCATGCTACATCCAACACATTTCTCAGCTACTGTGCACACACACACACACACACAACCGTTTAATGGCCCTTGGTCTGGGACTACCCGGTTAGGCCGGTACCAGAAGAAACACTCTCCCACTCACACCCATCCTGATCATCGGATATCCTTTATCAACTTCCTCCATTTACTACCATCCATAGCATCCTCAGTGTTCAGTTTACGTGCTTCACAGTCCTCTTTGACAACCTCTCTCCAGGTCCTGTTTGGTCTTCCTCGTGGTCTTGGACCCTCTACTTCATACTCCATGCATTCCTTCACCCAGTCATTTCTCAGCTACTATGCATCAAATTTTTATATCAACAAGACACACTCTTAATTTTTTGTACACATCTCTGCACTTAGTGTCTCAGTGTGCTTTTTTTATCCCCGCAAAAGCTTTCGCGAGGGATTATGGAATCACCGGCGTATGTTTGTCTGTCTTGTCTGTTTGCTACCACGATAACTAAATAAAATGTGGATGGATCTGGACGAAATTTTATGGGAAGGTTCCTAGGGGGAAAAGCAAGCCCAAGTTCGTTTTCGGTTACGATCGCTAGCCAAAAAACATTAGTTTATTCGTCATCGATAAAGGTGTCTACAGGAAAAACCTCCAGTGAATATCTATACACTGATACATATGCACGTCGTAAATAAGTAAGTGTTTTTCTATGGTGCCGCCGTGAACCGGGGATTTTTATATTGTAAACAAACTTCAGGCAACCGTCCTTGACCTTAAATAGTTTTGCGATAATAAATAAGTAATAGGACAGCTTGAGGGCAATGGTTAGTTGAGGAGGGGCGCGAA
>Ga0126332_10000963_pt1 | contig 9955 bp, 6 predicted proteins | sample InaspJWI42metaG_FD_94482 | JGI IMG/M metagenome (GOLD analysis project Ga0126332, IMG submission 94482) | Marine gutless worms symbiont microbial communities from Oahu, Hawaii - Inanidrilus sp. 2 OAHU.JWI-42 metaG | ecosystem: Host-associated > Annelida > Digestive system > Unclassified | place...
ACAACCTGCCCATCGGCTTGGCCCGCTTGCTTTCCGAGTCGAGCACACTGCACCAAAAAGAGCGCCTGCCGATCAGATATGTATACATCGACCCTGACCGTCAGCGTTATGAATCACGCAGACCGGAAGTTCAACGGGCGTGTGAAGGCGAAAACCCTCCGGAAGCCTGCCGCGAAATGACCTTTAATTTGGCCTCTGAATTTGTCGTTCTCGGTGGTGCGATCGGTACCGCCCGCAGATTCGAACTCTTCCGAGAAATGACCGGTGACTACTGGCGGCTAAACCTTTCCCGGTTAAGCCGCAAGATGGCCGACATCATCGATGCGAACAAGCTGGATGTGAAATGCGATTCCGCTTTGCCCTATTTTGATCGCCAGCTGAGCTGCAGCGACCGTTTGCGGTATACCGGACGGCTCCTGGACCTTGCCTACACCTACCGGTTTGCGCCCATACGGACCCCCCTGTCCGCCAACGCCCTGAAGCGGGAGGGTGTGGCTACGACATGCCGCCCGCCTTCAGGCGGGTCTAATTGGAACTTTGACTCTTTATGCAGCATCGACACCCAACGGCTCAGAAAGCACCTGGCAAAAGTGCTTATGGATCTTCCCGTGAAAGCAGTTCCTGAAGAAAAGACCCTTAAAAAAAATATCCGGCGATCGGCCTTATCGGTCGATTCAGACCGAAAGATGCATGTACCTAATCGTGGGGGCCCCATCACCGGGTTGCTGCTCGGTGATTTTGGTGCATTTCTCGATTACAAGTTCCGCGAATACGACTACTTTATCGGTATCTACGATGCTATTGTGAATATTACCGAAATTCAGTGCACGCGGAATTTTCCCTCTCAGGACCAGCACGCCCGGCTGCAGACCTGCCGTGACCGACTGAGCGAAGATCTATACAATCTATTAGGAGTGGTGGATAACCCCAGGGGCAGGTATCTATTCGCTCGGATGGCCAGGCAGGAATTCGGCCAAGATGGGGGCCTGCGCTATGCCTATGATCCAATGCCATCGGAAGATCGCGATGTTCGAATCATATTCGAAGGACTCAACAAATCAGTTCTGCCCACCGATGAAGACCAGGAGGAGCTGGAGGGAATACTCGCGACCGAACGCGAGTTTTTCGAGCACCTCAAGGCCGAAGGATTCGAGCCCACCGTACCGCCTGAAGGCGGGAGGTCCCTGTTAAGCCTCATCATGGATGATCCGGATTTCTGGGCACACGAACTGGTCAAGCGGGCAACTGCTCGCCTGGTTTACCTCGAAAAACAGGCAGAAGCAATTTACCGGGCCCGGGAACCCGATCCTGAAAAACAGGAGAGTGCCTATACGACCCTGATGGGTGCCGGTGCCCTGGTACTCCGAACCGCAACCTATAAGTACCCGCAGTTCACCTTCGCGCCGTCAACCGCACCCGAGCAGTGGTTTTGGCGAAACATCATTCCGTATGAACTTGCATTTGATTTTATAGATGGCGACATTCAGGTTTTTTGGCAGCCAACTTTGAGTTTCAAATACTTCAATGCCGGTCTCCGATTCGGGTTGGGATTTACCAGCGGTGCCTTCACTTCCACTGCAGATATACAGCGTGACAATTACGGTATGATCGGCCTGGACCTTACGCGAAATGTACCCTTGGCGGTTTTCTCCGGATGGGGCATTACACCGGCTGTATATCATCAATGGAGAGACTCGGTGATTAGCGATCAGACAACTTTCGGATTGGACGTGCATGCCAATCTGCTGAATAATAGACTGCGGTTCAGTTTCGGGGCCCGGGATATATTGAACAAGGCCGGTGATACGCTTTTTCTGACGATAGGGATTGCCGACCTGCCCGGCCTGATCTACTGGTTGAGCCGTTAGTATCCCGCCGGACCACTATCAGTCATGCGGTCTTCGATTCGATCCTGATCAGCGCCACCACCCATTCGATATGAATACGGGAATCGGAATATCATATTCTCCCCAAGGGGCGGGGAATTTAACCCCTGTCCGCCTTCGGCGGATTAAATCGTCTCAATCTCTTTTTCAGCCGGTTTAGCTGACATGTGCACCACACGTTGCGGAAACGGGATTTCAATGCCGTTTGCCTTGAAAGCATCCCAGATTGCCACCCTTGCGGCACTGCTCACATTGGCAACTCCGTTTTCCGGATCACGGATCCAGAAGCGTAACTCCATTTCAATCGAACTGTCGCCGAAATTTTTCAGCTGACATACGGGTTGGGGATTATCAAGCACGCGATCAATACTTCGAGCCGCCGTGATCATCAATTCCATAACCTTGTGGACATCAGAGCCATACGATACCCCCACACCGATTTTAACTCGAATAAGCTTTGTAGAGAACGACCAGTTGACCACTTTATGCGTGATCAAGTCTTCATTGGGGATCAGGTGTTCGGCGCTGTCTCTGGTGACGATGGACACGTAACGGGCTCCCATGGTCCTGATCTGACCGTAGGTGTTGTCAATCGCAATCACATCACCGGGTTTGATGGATCGATCGAGAAGCAAAATCAAACCGCTGAAGAGATTGGAAACCACTTTCTGTAGACCGAAACCGATGCCAACGCCCACAGCACCGCCGATAAAGGCAAAGGCGTAGAGATCGATCCCCAAACTGCTCATGGTAATCAAAACCGCCATAACCGTTAGCGTAATGGTTATGGCTTTGGATAGAAGAACCTGCATCGAAGGTGACAAGCCTTCGAGGGTCGAAATGCGCTTTTCAAATATGGTTGAGACGCTTGAAGCCAGCCGTATTAATACGGATAGGATAATGATGGCTTTTATCAAAAGTAGGACCGATAGCCTCGTATCACCAACCATAATGGCCAGTTTATCAAACAAAGCGAGCGTCGGATTCAGGAGAGATAAGATGTGCAATGCCGCGACGGTCCAAGCTGTGAATGCGATAAACTTGGCCCAATAATCTTCACGCACAATTGAAGTTATGAGGCGAATCAATACCCACGCAATTAGCAGACTTTCGAATAGATTTAGAAGGTATGTTTTAATGTCGAGTTGCCTAAAAACGACCAAAGCCAGCCACAACAACATGGCCGCAATCACGTAGGTGAGTGTTTGCTCAAGCGCATACAGAAAACGGCCCAAGGCAATATGCTTTAAGTTGCGCTCCACTATGGTTGTAGACAATTTCGACCTAAGCGGCCGTGCGATCAACCACGCCAAAAACATACCGACAGCAACAGCGCCCAAATTTATCAGGCTGTGCCCGACGAAAATCTCACGGTCAAACCAGTTATAAAACGCTGTAGTTTTAGCATGCCAGTAGTCGAGCTGTAGTAATTGATCTATCTTCAAAACTCTTAATTACCTCCTCCAGGGCCGAGTCTTTAACTATTGTCTGAACGAAAAGTCCGGAATTTCGTAGGTTGGGTTGAGCGCGGTCTTTAACGTTGGGTTTCTCCGCCTTCGGCGGATCAACCCAACCTACGAAAATAAGGCATTTACGAAGTTATGATTCCAACGCGCGAAACCCAACAATTCATTCGGCTAAAGCCCTGACGGGCAGAAATAAAATGCACTTAAATTGCCGAAGGCATGATGGTTTTCATTTGCCGGCGCCTGGCGCGGCGAAGCTTCATGCGAAGACGGGTCTCAAAGGCAAATGAAAAAAAATTTCACTCCGTACCCTTTGCGTCTGTGCGGTGAATAAATTTTTATTTAGACAGTGAAATACTAATATGCACCCCCTGAAAAAATACTCCTTTTATTGCTACCTTCCACGGGTCAATACCCAGTAAGCCCTGCCGGCCGGTGTCTCCATTCGATATTCCGGTCGGCTCCGGGGCATTTCGGTATTTACGAGCCGCAGATACAAATCATCGAAGAACTCCGGTGTTTCCAGGCTGAAATTATGGAAATTGCGGGTCCGATTCACCGGCGTGACATCCATCAGGGTGACGAGCTCGTCTTCCGGATCCACCAGCTCAAAAATCCTGGCGGCTGCTTCGGACTGGTCCGGATTATTCGGGTTCAGCGTGCTTTCTCCCAAGCGTCTTCCCCGGTTTATGATGCGGCTCATCAGCAAGGCACGATCGTTGGAGGATACATATACCGTGAGATTTCCAGACAGAGCGGCGATCTCACGTTTGAACTGATTGTTAAACTCCTCTTTATCGACATCCGGTGCTGTCAGCACCACATTTTCAATCTCGGTCTCCGCATCGGCCAGGTCCACCTCCCGGTAAAGTATGTGGAAAGCATGCACGACCACCTGAGCGCCCATGCTGTTCGCAACCAGCCACAATCTGTCAGGTTGAACTTGCCGAATGATCAGTTCCAGACTCTGAGCAAGTTCAGCTCCGGATTCTCCGGCAATCCGCCGTGCGCGCCGGTATCCACGTATTGTCGATCCCTGGTCGCCCGGCCAGTCGAAAACCAGCACCGGCGAGTCGATATCCAGGACGTGGCTCAGAAACGCTGTCTTGCGCAAAGCCGAGGGAAAGCGTTCTCTGAAGCCGTTGACATTGATGAGAATCGATCGCAGCGGCGAGGCTTGAACCTGCTGTCGCATTTGTGTGATGAATTCACTCTGGTCCAGTAGCTTCACCTGCGTGAGTTGGATTTCCTCATTTTGGAACCAATCGGTCGGGTTGATGATCATTCCGATACCCAGAGTAGGCTCGATCCCGGTGTCAAACAGACCATATTTGAGCCGCTCTTGCCGTTGGTTTCCGAAGCGTTCCTCCAGCGATCCTTCCTCTGTTTCCAATCCACGATTGGTAACGAAGAAAAACCGGTAAGCACCCTGGTCGCCTTGCCTTGTAACCAGCATCCGCCGGAATTGAAATGCCTCGGCGCGCTCCAATGCCAGGCGCGTGGGCCGGTAGAAAAAAAGCACCAACACTCCCAAGAAAAGCACGACCAACGCCGTGCCGATCAGCAATCGTCGTTTGAAGCGAGTCATCGCGTCCTCCTTAAGGCGTTCTCTGTAAAAGTGGGATGCAGATGTGCGCTGTGGTAATGATGAAATCCGACAACATCCTGGATCCAGAAACCAGGATCCAGGATCAGGCGATACTGCAACAGATTTCATCGCAACGACCTAGTTTGAATGTAGTATTTTCTACAACTATAGGGTTTATCCCTCTAGCACTTTCCGCAGCTCATCTTCCTTGTCTTTGGTGAGAGAGGTCTGTAGGACTTTACCCTTGAATCCTTTCAAACCTTCCAGCACCTTGTCCGGTGTGGCTTTGCGAACCAGCACGAAAAGAGCCGAGGTGCCGGGAGTCAACGTTTCGCCAAGCTCCTTCATGAAGTTATCGCTGACACCGATATCGGAAAGCTTGCCGCTGATGGCGCCCGCGCCGGCACCCACGGCAGTTCCCAGAAGCGGGTTGAGAAAAAACATGCCGATGAGCATGCCCCAAAACGTCCCGCCAACGGTTCCCGACGCAGTCAGGTTGACTGCCTGATGCAGCTTGACTTTGTCATTTTCGTCCTTGGTGACCACGACCACGTCTTCCATGTCGATCAGATATTCTTTCTGCATCTTGGCCAGTTCCGCACGCATGGCAAATGCAGTACTTTCATCATCAAAACCGATTACAACCAGATTACTCATGATGATTCTCCTTTCAATTAAGTTTTACAGTCATTTATTTTTATATCCTTCAAGCAGAAAAAGATCGATTCCAGCGATCCAAGGCCACTCCGATGGCCCTTCGCCGACAACTGCTGGTGAGAGACGAGTGACCCGGCAAGTTTGCTCGAGATCTCTGTCCACTAAGGCGTATACCATACGGGCGAAGTGTAGGCACGGTCCTGAACCGTTGCCGGTACGTTGTCAGGGCGCCTGATCTTAAAGAACGCCGCATCGTAAGTCGTCCAGCGCGGCGTCGGTATCTCGAGCACGCGCACGTAGTAGAAGGCATGCTCCTTCGGATCGAAATCCGGGTCCTGCCAGTACGCCGTCAGCAACGCATCACCGATAGTATTGGTATAAGTTGCATTGACAATATCCACCGTGTTGCCAACGGGTTTTTTAGCGCGTCCGTCCTTGCCGATCTGCCTTCCATCTGAAACGGAAAGGTCGTAGATGCGCTCGTGCAGTTTGCCCTCGGCATTCAGCCAGCCTTTGATGATCTGAATGCGATCCAGGTTTGCGCCGTCCGGGTCACGCAGCGCCCGCACCATGAAAGTCGGCGCTTTGCCTCCGGGTGCCTTTCTCAGATCCCCTCCCATGGGCACGCCGCGTTTGTAACCCTGATGGACGAAATCGGGCCGCATCACCTCATCTGCCTTGAAATCCCAGCCCGCGAACACGCGCACCCGGATCCGGGTACCGGTAGTCGCATAGACTTCCTTGCGCTGCATGGCGTCGAAGATTTCACGACGGGTGTTCTCACGGGCCCACACGCCCATAAGACTGCCGGCCTGTTCCTGGGAGGTAACAATCCGCAGGGTAGGGTCGTCGGCAGGGATAACTTCTCGATTGTGACGATCGGGCGAAGGCTCGGTATGTTGGTACTTGCCAAAATAATTTTCTTCACGGGTTGTGGATAAGGCTGTGTGAGTATCCGAGGCACCTATCAAACCGAACTTGAAGGGGTTGACGCCCGTCTTTTTTCCGATCTCGAGGCCCACCTGCAGCGCCGAGCGAGCATACTCGTACCGGAGCATCCAGTCTTCTTTCGGCACCGTTCCTGCAATGTTGGATACATCCCAATTCTCGAAGTCGGCGAACTCGTCATCTGGCGAAAGCAGCGGGTGCGCTTCTTCGTCGCCTTTGATCTGGCTCATCTCATAAAGGGGCTCCCAGCGTATCCGACGTTCGGCATATTCACGGGTGATCTCCTCGCCACGGAAGTTCTTCGGGTTGAACATGAGGCCGTTGCTCAGGTTGCCGTTGTGGGGGATGGCGAGTGCACGGCCGCCGGTGTTCTCCTCGTATTTGGTTAGATACTCCCAAAGATCCTGTGGATCCTGGCTATCAAATAACGAGAAGGGGTGAGTTTGGCCGGTCTTTTCGAAACCGTCGGCAAAGATAACCACACGATGGAGATTGTCTCCTTTGGGGGTGGAAGACCATTCGAAACCGGTCATGGCGGTGAAACGACCGGGTTCGTTGTAGGTGTCGGCTTTTTCGACGAAATCCAGCCAAATGCTGTGCTCGGCATCATTCGAGCCTAATGGATTTTCCACCTTTACGGTTCCCCATTCGAGGATATTGGCGAAGGCTTCCATGCGTCCTTCGGGGCCGGCGTTGAATCGCTCGTGCACCCATCTCCCCCATGGATCAGCCAAAAGCTTCGGATCTGACCGATGGATCATAGGCGCCAGACCGATGAATTCAGCATGGTCCGTTATCACCAGGAAATCGAGTGGCCGGATTAGCTGCACCGGCTGGCCGGTATTGGAAATGACCTTCTCGCCCCGGGCGAAGCGGTAACCTTCGTCCATAGTCAGTCTCGTTCCTACCAATCCTGCATCGAACGAAAGATTGGTGTGGAAATGGGTGTCGCCGAAAAGAACCTGGTCGGGATAATCCCGGCCGGCGTAAGGCGAATAAACCCTTTCCTCCTTGAAATCCTCTTTAGAGACCACGAACTCCTGGGGAGAACCGACAGCGGGGCTGGCACCTGTAATAAGATCAATGGAAACCAGGACAAATAACGAACCTGCTACTGTCAGCAGATATCTAACGAATATATTTTTAAAAGCCTTTATTGCTTTTTTCATGATGTGTACCTCTCTCATATATTGATATAAATGTAACCGGTCTAATTCAGGAAACGAATTTCCACGACAGGAAAATCACAATACCAGTTCCAGTAGGATATGGAGCTTCGCTGAAAAGCCCTTTCTGAATAGCGCTCCTGTAATGTCTTCAATAACTTCCCAATTTATGGAAGAGTAGGGTAGTGGGTAGGCATTATGGAATATATTGTGACCTGGATAGCGTGAACACGCTCGTCACTTGTACTCTCGCCAACCGCCGCAAACACTCTATTTTTCTATCGCCGTAAATCCGGAGCGGGCCACTTCGATAATCTTTTCCCGTCCCAGTTCATGCAAAAAATCGTCAATCTTTTTTTCCGTTCCGGATACCTGGATGATAAACAACCCGTGGTTTTGGCGGTCGAGGATTTCAAAATTAAACTTTCGTTCCAGGCCCTCGATTTGAGATACATCCGCTTCTGTCTTTACAATCGCCACTTCGCGCCAGAAACTCTGGTCGATGTCCAGTTCCTTGGCAGAAATTACTTCCGTCATTTTTTCTATCTGCTTGATGACCTGATTCACCTTATCGTCCCGGTCCTCGCGCAAAGTGAGCGTTACACGGCTGATTCCAGGACGAAGATGGGTCTTGCAAGCCGTAACAGTCTCGGCGTTGTACATCTTGCGACGAATCAGCATCGTAATCTTGTTGAGAACACCCGGACGGTTCTGTACGAAAGCCAGTATCGCCCGCCTTTTCATCAGTGGTGGGGTTGTCATGGTTTATCCTATTCTGTTTTAAATTTCAAATTGATCCCGCACCCTGAACAACTTCGGCGAGAATTTCAAATTATGCAGCTTCTGCAGGAAGCACTGCAATGTTGAGCGGCGAAGCCGCTTTAAATAAAATCGTCTCACGATTTTATCGAAGTTATCATCTCACCGGTGCCCGCTCCGGCCGGCACCATCGGCAAAACGATCTCACTGGGATCACACAAAAATTCCACCATGTATGCGCCTTTGTGTTCCGCCGCGGTGCGAAGCGCGTCTTCGACCCCTTCGATTTTTTCGACCTTTTGATACGGTATCCCGTAGGCGCCGGCTATTGCACCGAAGTCGGGATTTTTCAGCGGCGTGCCGGCATAACGCCCGTCGAAGAACAATGTTTGCCACTGGCGTACCATTCCCAGATAACCGTTGTTAAACAGGAGTATTTTAATATCGACCTCATGCTCCATGATGGCACCCAGTTCCTGAATGTTCATTTGAAAACCGCCGTCACCGCTGATTGACCATACCCGTTCCCGGGGCCGCACCAGCTTGACACCCACGGCCATTGGAAGGGCGCACCCCATGGTGCCGGCACCACCGGATGTGAACCAGCTGTTGGGAGTTTGAAAATTGTAGAACCGGGCCAGTATCATCTGATGCTGCCCGACATCGCCGACGATAATGTCCTTGCCTTCGGTAATGTCCGATAGCTTTTTTACGATCGACTTCATCAACAGCTGACCTTTCTTGCCGGTGCCGGCATCGATTTCAGCCTGCATTTCTTCTGCGATCTCTGTCCGATACTGATCGATCTGTTCGAACCAGTGCCTTCGAGGTTTAGAGACAAGTTCGGGATCTTTCATCAGGACCTTCAACGCCTCCTTCGTGTCGGCGTTGATGGCCACATTGGTCGGGACGTTCTTATCTATTTCAGAAGGATCGATCTCGACGTGAATCACATTGGCATGGATGCCGTATTCGTCTAATTTGCCCGTCACCCTGTCATCAAAGCGCATCCCTAAAGCAATAATCAAGTCCGCCTGGGTCATGGTCCGGTTGGCTTCAACCGTTCCGTGCATCCCGACCATCCCTAGACTCAGAGGGTGATCGATGGGCAGGGCCGAAAGGCCATGGAGGGTAAAACCGATGGGAATGTTGGCTTTTTCCGCAAATTTACCGAGTATATCTCCGGCGTTGCCGCTGATCACCCCGTGGCCGCACAGAATGATCGGTCGTTCGCTTCGGTTGATCAGTCCTACCGCTTTCATGATACTTTCGCGATCCGGAACCGGCGAATAATAAAACCCGGGCAGGTCCGGTTCATAGTTTTCGGGCCTGAAATCATAGTCATCATCTGTTTGTTGGATCTGAACATCCTTGGGAATATCGACCACCACCGGTCCTCCCCGGCCGGTGGTAGCGATGTACAGCGCTTCGTGAATCGTCTCTTCGATTTTATCGGCCGAAAGCGGCATATAAACCTGCTTGGTA
>Ga0126332_10000964_pt1 | contig 9952 bp, 8 predicted proteins | sample InaspJWI42metaG_FD_94482 | JGI IMG/M metagenome (GOLD analysis project Ga0126332, IMG submission 94482) | Marine gutless worms symbiont microbial communities from Oahu, Hawaii - Inanidrilus sp. 2 OAHU.JWI-42 metaG | ecosystem: Host-associated > Annelida > Digestive system > Unclassified | place...
CCGAAGAAAAATATCCCGGAACAGATTTGCGACTGGTCTACGAACTCGGGGGATATACATCCCCCAATTAAGCCAAAGGTGTCAGTTATTCTTCCCAGAGGTAAGGTGTCCTGAATTTATTAAGTAAGTAACTCTATTTTTTCCAAGCAATTAGTTGTTTGAATGACGTGGCCCTGCGCATCCCTATGTTGGTGAATTGCGTTGGTTAATCTGTTGCCGTATCGATGATTTCGGCGATGTCCAGTACGATTGCCTCTCCGGCGTTGTCCGCAATGCCGTCGCGAAGCATGGTTATGCAAAAAGGGCAGGCTGCTGCAACGGTTTTTACCCGGGTTGCTAGAATTTCTTCAGACCTGGCGTGGTTGATGCGCCGGCCGATATTTTCTTCCATGAACAGGCGGGCGCCGCCGGCACCGCAGCAAAAGCCGCTGCTGCGGCTGCGCTGCAGCTCGACAAGTGTTTCTGCTTTGGTAACGGCCTGCAAAAGCTGCCGGGGCGCATCGTATATCCCGTTCCAGCGCCCTAAATAACAAGAATCGTGATACACCATTTCTCCGAAGCTGTCTTTTTTAAGCTTCAGGCGCCCTGCTTCAAATAATTCCAGCAGGAATTGACTGTGGTGAACCACCGGCACGGCGGCGCCGAACTGGGGGAACTCATTTTTGATCGAATTAAAACAGTGGGGACAGGCGCTAAGGATTCGCTGCGGTCGGTATTGGTTCAGAGTTTCAACATTTTGCTGAATCGTCATCTGGGCCAGGTACTCGTTACCGGCCCGACGGGCGACATCGCCGTTGCAGCCTTCCTCCGGGCCGAGTATGGCAAAATTCACCCCGGCTTTGTGAAGTACCCGGGCCAGGGCCCGGGAAATCTGTTTGCCGCGGTCATCGAATGAACCCGCACAGCCCACAAAATAAAGGATCTCCGCTTCAGGGTTGTCGGTCATCAGCGGCACGTCCATATCTTTGCACCAGTCGGCCCGGGTGTCACTGCTAAACCCCCAGGGGTTGGACTGATTCTCGAGGCTGGTGAAGGTTTCCTGCATTTCCTGCGGGAAAGCGGCTTCCATCAAGACCTGGTATCTGCGGGCTTCAAGGATCAGGTCCAGGTGCTGGATGTTCACCGGGCAGATTTCTTCACAGGCCCGGCAGGTGGTGCATGACCAGAGCACATCAGCAGTAACCGGTGATTGCTCGCGCACCAGCGGTTGCACCGACGCGTTGTCTTTGGACAGCACCGACTGCGCCTGAGCCAGCAGGTCGTGTTTGATATCGGAAACCACACTTTTGGGTGAAAGCGGCTTGCCGGTTGCATCCGCCGGGCAGTGCTGTTCACACCGTCCGCACTCGGTGCAGGCATACAGATCCAGAACATTCTTCCAGCTGAGATCCGTTATTTTTCCCAGTCCGAAACTCTCGGCATCTTCGTCTTCGATATCGGTTTTGATCATCGCTTTAGACTGCTCCAGCGGTTTGAGAAAAACATTGGGCACGGCCGCCAGCAGGTGAAGATGTTTTGAGCCGGGAATATAAATCAAAAAGCCGAGAATGGTCAGAATGTGGATCCAGTATGAAAGTTCGTATCCGATGGTCTGCCCCGGACCCGACAGCGCATCCAGGCCGAAGATGTGCAAAACTGCGGCTGAAAACGTAAAATATTTACCGTAATCGAATCCGCCGGCCGCTTCGGACGCGAGGATTTCAAAGGCATTGATAAAGTGAAAGGTGATGATGATGACGGTGGTAAACAAAATAATCAGTCTGGCATCCAGTCCGTCGGTCAGGTATTTGGGCCTGATAAAAATACGGCGGTACAGCGCATAACCCAAACCGAAAAGTACCAGAAAGGCCAGAATATCGGCTACAAACATATAGGAGCCGTAAAGGCGCGGCGCCAACCCGGCTATTTCGAAATTGTGAAAGACACCCTGGATCATCAACGCGGCCGAATGGGGCTGGACCGCCAGAAACCCGAAAAATATCAAGGTGTGGGCCAGCCCCGGCAGTCGTTTGCGCCGCACATTGGTTTGGGCGAGTACATCGGTGAAAATAATCCGGACACGGTCGGCAATCCGGTCAAGCGTGAAAACGGATTTGCCCGCCACCGCCCGCATGATTCTATACAGGCGCCAGACCCGGATAAAAAACAGACCGAAAGCGGCCACCAGCGCCGCCGCCATGAGAATCGACTTGATCGTAACGTACGTATCCATATCTGAAGCTAAAATTAAGCCGAATACCGCCGGACGGTATTCGGCTTGATGACGATACCTGCAATCCTATCCGAAGTAGGCGCGAATAAATTTCAGGAACCTTTCATTTTCCTCGTTCAAACCGGGAGTGACCCGGAAATATCCGGTTTTACCGTGGATTTCACCGATCTTTTTCAGGTAAACTTTTTCCATATCCAGGGCCGCCTGCAGGATTTCGGCAGTGGTCTTGCCGGTCATGGTGCCATCCACCAACATATAATTGCCGTGGGCCGGAAATGGTTTGAGCCCCAGTTTCTGAAGCTCATTGGCAAAAATGTCCATCCAGCGGTTGTTGTGTTCGACTTTGTCTTTAACTTCTTGCGGATTGTCGATAATGGCTTCTGCGGCAGCCGCAGACATCAGACTCACATTCCAGGGCAGAAACATGCGGTTGAAGGCGGTAATCATCTCCTCGGTGCCTAGAATAAAGCCGAAGCGTATCCCGGCAAAACCGTGTGCTTTTGAAAACGTTACCGATAAAAATACCTGCGGATATTCCTTGATCAGCGGTGCCTTGGTCGGATTGTTGGGATTATAATCCAGATATGCCTCATCGACGCAAAGTGGAATGCCGGTCTTGCAGAATTTTTCCAAATCTTCGTTATCGATGAATACGCCGGTCGGGTTGTTGGGGTTGATGATCAAAATCAGCTTGGTTCTCTCATTAATGGCATTGAGCATGCCTTCCACATCGTACTGCAGACTGTCCTTGAGCACCGGAATTTGAACAACTTTGGCATTGCACAGTTCTGCCCGGGGGGGGAAAAGCTCGAAAGTCGGGGTCGACATGATAATTTCATCCCCCGGCTGCAGGAAAACGCGCATCATGGCATCGATGGTTTCCGATGAACCGTTGCACAGGGTTACGTTGTTGGGTCCCAGATCGTACATCTTCCCGATTTTAGTCCTGAGACTTTCAAAGCTGTCCGGATAGCGGTTGCCGTTTCTCAATGCTTCGGCGACCGCCTCGATCACCTTGTCGGACGGTCCGATCGGATTTTCGTTCAGCATCAGCCGGGCGTGATCCGGATTGGCCCAGGCCTTATCGAGGATGCCGACATTGTATTCCCTTGATGTAAAAAGCCACGGGACGAACCAGTCTTTGAGTTCCTTCATGATTATCTCCTTTCCAACTCATTTGATAGATTTATATGAACGCTAATTTCCAGTTGCATTTTTTGGTTACCATACCGATTCCAACGGTTCGTACGGCAGGCCGAATGCCTCGGCCACACCCTGATATGTCACCTTGCCTTGAATGATGTTGACGCCTCTGGCAATTTCAGGATTTCGCTTGGCTGCATTGCGGGAGCCTTTATCCGCAATTTCCAGGGCATAGGGTAGGGTGGCATTGGTCAGGGCCAAGGTTGAGGTCATGGAAACTGCGCCGGGCATGTTGGCCACGCAGTAGTGTATGATGCCATCCACTTCATAGATGGGATCGTCATGAGTGGTTGCCTTGGCGGTTTCAACGCATCCGCCCTGATCGATGGCAACATCGACAATAACCGATCCTTTTTTCATCAACGCCAGCATGTCCCGGGTAATCAGTTTGGGAGCCACGGCACCGGGAATAAGCACGGCGCCTATCACCAGGTCGGATTCTTTGATCAGGTCGCGAATCGTGGACGGGCTGGACATGAGCGGGAAGCAGTTCTTGGGCATGACATCGCTGAGATACCGCAGGCGTTCGAGGTTGGTGTCGAGAAGGTAGACCTTGGCACCCAGACCGCAGGCCATTTTGGCGGCGTTGGTCCCGACAATACCGCCCCCGATGACCAATACCGTCCCCGGTACGACCCCCGGTACGCCCCCCAGAAGGATTCCTTTGCCGCCGTAAGTTTTTTCCAAATACTTGGCACCCTCATGGATGGCCATCCTGCCGGCAACTTCGCTCATCGGTGTCAGCAGGGGCAAATAGCCGTCTTTCTTTGCCACCGTTTCATAGGCAATCGCGATACACTCGCTATCGATAATCGCGCGCGTCAATTCTTCAGAAGCGGCAAAGTGAAAATAGGTAAACACGATCTGGTCCTTGCGGATGAGCGGATATTCGATCGCAAGCGGCTCTTTAACCTTCATGACCATTTCGCATTGCTGGTAAATTTTCTGCGCTGAGCCTGCAATAGCGGCCCCGGCTTTCTTATATTCTTTATCGGTAAAACCGGACCCTTCACCGGCGGTGGTTTCGACCTGGACCTTGTGTCCACGGGCGATCATTTGTTCCACCCCCGCCGGCGTCATTGCCACCCTGTTTTCTTTGCTTTTTATTTCCTTTAAGACCCCTGCTAGCATACGCCCTCCTCGTTGGTTATTAAAACCGGCTCATGCGATACATTTTGCGGCAAAATCGACCATTTTTTCAGTCGCCTTTGAGAATTGTTGGGCGGTTCGCTGAAGGGCCGGGTGCGCGTTGTATTCGTCCCGGCTGTAACCGTCGGTGGCATATGCGCGCTCAAAGTAGGGGATGCGCATCAGTTTATCCATCACATCCTTGGGTGTTTCGGCATGAATGCGGTCTTTTTCGAAAACGATGTCCTTTTCGTCTTCAAAATTGATCACTTGATCGATAAATGGCGGCGGGCAGGTCACCACGACCGATGCTCCGGTCTTCTCCTCCAGATGCCAGATTCGGGTTGAACCATCGATGGTGGGTCCCAGACGCAGGGAACAGGAAAGCATCTTGCTGGACAGGTTGTTGTCTTCGAGATATTTATAGGCTTTTTTGAATATCGCCAGTTCAGCCATTCTGACCTCTCCTTCGGACAATTCGATCCCGACCTCGCCGGCAAAATCCCGCAGTCCGCCGAGATCGCCGTAGCGGGATTCCATGTGGGTGATCACCGAGCGCCATTGGCTCAGCTCCACGTCGTTCTTTTTGGCTGTTTCCAGCCCTCTTTTGACCGTTTCTGCGCAGTCCACCAACTGGGGCAGAACAAACGTCAGGGTATTGTTGGTGGAAATTCCCCGGGCGGTCAGTTCCTCGATAACCTCGTACCCTTCTTTTGAGCCGGGTACTTTGATCATTACATTCGGGTTTATTTGAGCCAGTTCAAGGGCCTGCTTCAACATGGCATCCTTGTCAAACACGCTGCGCGGATCCACCTGTCCGGACAGATAACCCTCTTTGTACCCGGTTTTTTCAAAAAGGGGCAGATACATATCGGAGCCCTTTTTGACAACGGTTTTGTACAGCATCCAGAAAAGGCTTTCTGTGTCGATACCCGGGTTGGCTGCGATATAATCCCGGGCCACCTGTTCCCAGTACGGTTCATCATCCTCAATCGCCTGGAGTGATAACGGCGGATTGGTCGTTACCCCCCTGAAAAGCGATTTTTCCGGATTTTCTTTGTCATACATTCTGGCAAACTGCTGCTCCAGAACCGGCCGGTCGTCGTCGGCCGCCTTGTCCAGCATCTTTTTGCACCAGTTGTCGAAAATAACCGGAGATGAATCCCACCAAATTTCCATGCCCGGGCTAACGTCTACCAATTTTTCAAGTAAGTTTTTCTCCTCCATTGTTTTTTCCTTTCCCTGTAGAATCCTAAAAAATGCTTGCGGTTATGGTTATACGCTGATCCTCCATAACACCGTAGATCAGGCGATAACAAGCGAATTTACACCATTTTCCGTTATGTGATACCGGCCGAGCTCGATTTCGAAAATATACCGGTCCCCTCGGTAGTAGGAGCACAAGACTTCCACCGGGAGGTTATGCTCGTTGTATGTCAAACTCTCCATGTACAAGCCGGCCGAATTTTCAGGCAGATGAAACAGATTTGCGATTCGCCCTTTGAGGTTCACCGCCCGGATGGTCTGCTCGCAGCGGGCAAGAACGGTGTTAAACCGCGCCGATAAAATCTTGTACATCGAACCGGTAAGATCCATTTCCAAAATATCTTTAAACATTTCACTTGGCAGATAGCTTTCTTCGTAAATCAGCGGAATATCATCGCCGGTCCGCAGACGGCGCACCGCCACGGCTTTGCTGTCGGCGCCCAAAATCAGGATTTTGGCAACATCTTCGGGCGGTTTTTCAATTCCTTTTTTTAAAATAATGGTTTTTTCCTGATAGCCGAGCTCTTTCAGGTCATCTCTGAAACTGGTTATACGCTCGAGTTTGTGTTTAAGGGCCACGGGCTCAGGTGATGTCACAAACGTCCCCATTCCCTTGACTCTGCTCAGCAGCCCTTCGGTGGTCAGATGTGAAAGCGCCTGGCGCAAGGTATTGCGGTTGACCTCGCACATTCTGGAAAGTTCGATTTCAGAAGGGATTTTTTCGCCGACTTTATAACGGCCCGACTGAATGAGTTCTTTTAGCCAGGTACTGATTTGAAGATACTTGGGGATCGGATTTGAAGGATCGACGATTTTCAATGGGTTTCCCTTCTTTTTTTAATGACAGAATCCGCATGATGCGCGGTCAGTCTCAGCTTTTTCGAATACCTATCTAGATGTATATACATTTAAACAGTCAATCTGATGTCTGTCAAGCTAAAAAATGCCCGAATCGGTGTGTTTTCGCCGTTGTTCCAAGTTCTAAGATTTAAGTGTGAATTCGTTAAAAGTCGATTTCATCGAGTGTTTCGTGTTCGGCTATTTCACTCCAACCTTCAGCCTTTAAACGGATCACTTTGGTATTGGCGGCGGTGTCGGGTACCTGTTTGGCACACACATAAATCTGCATGACGTTCTCCTTAGGCCAAAGGCACCCCCATCCGGATTAATTCTTCCATCACCTGGTGATACAGCCGGTCGTATTCATCTAACCGCTCGCCAGTTTTAACATCGTATAATTCCGGATAGGTTTTGCCTTCAATGCCCGGCGGCGGATGCTTAATCTTGTCCTCATATTTTTCCAGGAGCAGGTTGCACAATTCACTGGCCCGTCCGGCGGTTATCCCCGATCGGGCGGTTCCGTGAGCCACTTCGGCGTTGAACCGGGCTTCGGTTGGCGTCACACCATCGTTGATAATCGCTTTCGCCGGATGAGACATCTGGATCCCGGCATAGCCGGAAACGACTGCGGCGATCTGTTGGGCGGCGGCTTCGTAAAAATAGGTTGGCGTGCATGGACCGCCAAGTGCATAGGGCAGGGCAATGGCACAATACCGGTCATTGCGGCTGGTGGCGCGTCCAACGATGGCGGACACCCACAGGGCGGCGCGCGTGGAGCCGCAGCCAAGGTTCATATTAACCGGACCGGTCAACTGATAGGCCCCGTTCATGAACACGCAGCCCGCTATATGATAGGTTGCCATGACCAGAGCGGTGCCGGCCGGCCCGCCGGCATACCCGCCGAGGATCGTCAGAGCCGTGGAACCGATATTGCCGCCCATATGCTTTACAAAGGACAGCTTGTTCAAATTGTTGAAATCGACGGTCATTTCGGCGATAAAATCAATCAGCCAGCCGTCCGAAGGCCGCAGCCCGACCTGCGGGTAACAGCCGGCGATGGTGCCGGTAGCGGTGGTGGCCGAAGAGCACAGGTTTAATATGGGCAGACCGGGTCGACCGGCCCGCCGCAGTGCTTTTCTGGCAGTGCCGATGGCGCTGAAAACAGCGTAAAGCTCCAGCGGAGACCCGCTGATGACCGGCATCCCTCTGACCGAAGCCAGGGCCGGAATGCTCACGGAATTGGCCTGGACAACACCGGCGTAACCCTCCACCTGGGCCAGGGCAATTTCTTCCGAAGTGGCGACCATGCCGGTCCCGATGTGGCAGAAGGGTGGTGTTCGGTCTTCCGGATGACGCGGTGTCAACGCTGTCCGGTCCAGACCCTCGCCGAAAGTTCCGGCCTGCCTGTAGTTTTTGAGTGCGCTTTCTATCTCCGCCCGGTCAAACCGGATCACCCGGTTGGTATCGGCGCAGTACAGACCGGTGCGGATCAGAAATTCAATCGCAGCCTCGTAGAGTCGATCGGCCAGTGCGTTGTCGCCCGGTACCGGCTCCTCGGGATTATAGGATATATCGAATGCTGCGGTAATGTCCCTGACATTCGGGATGAGGACATTCAAGTGAAAATCCTCCTGGCTCATGAGGGGACCGTTTACCGCTCTCTTAAAGTAATCAAGCAAATCGGGCATTTTGCCTCTCCTTTTTTAACAGATACAGATCTTTTACAAATGCATGACGCCGATGGACGATCAGGAAGGCAGAACTTCCAGACCCATTTCTTTAAGTTCAGCCCGAACCTCGTCCTGGATTTTCAAGTACTCTTCGTTTGTGATCTTTTTGGTCTTCAGGTCATAGACCTGCGCATATCTGAAGCCCGGCGCCGGTGTCTTGATATTTTTTTCGTACCTTGCGTAACAATCCTGCGCCAGGGAGTCAGCCTCTTTGCGAGAAAACGCCGAACACGCAAGACCCATTTCAGCGTGGAACTGGTGGTCTTTTGGCAGCAGTGAGTCCGGCTCCACCGATTTGGCGGGATGACCGGAAAAGATGTTACCTCCGGCCGGCACCACGGAAAACATGTAGGCCGCCATTTCATAATGGTACATTTTGGTGCCGGCGCCGCCGGCAAGATAGGGCAGGTTTACCACGGGGCGTCGCATATTGCGGGCATTGGCCTGGTTTGACATGCCGATGGCCCAGAGCAGCGGTTTGGTAGAGGAGATGCGCAAATTCTGATGAAGCGGCGCATTGTAGTGGTAATTGCCCCGGTAGATCAGACTTCCCATGATCAGATAACTCGTGGCCAGAACCGCCACACCTTCGGCACCGCCGGCATATCCACCGAACAGTGGTGTCGAAGTCGAACCGATATTGGCGCTGATGCTGTTGAAGTAGGCGACTTTTTGCAGGGCTTCGTAGTTGACCATCATCTCGGAAAGAAAATCGATGAGAAAACCGTCGCTGGGGCGCAGACCGAATTGGGGGGCCGCCGCCGCGATCATGGAAACCGAGTTGGATGCAGCCGAAATACCGTTGATGATGGGAAGCCCGGCGCGTCCTGAGCGCCGGATACCTTCGCGGGCCAGTATCACCGTTTTAATGGCGGCCAGAAGTTCCTGGGGCGAGCGCACCCGGGCGTCCTTGCCCCGCAGGTGCAGGATGGACGGAACACTGACGGAATCGACAATGTTGATACTCGCCAGGCCTTCCACCGTGTCGAGATAAATCTGTTCGCCGGTTGTGTAAATACCGCCGCCCACATGGATCCAGGGCACGGAATCATCGTCCACATCCCGGCCGTACATGGTTTTGGCTTCCCGCCCCTGCCCGAATCTGGCAGCTTTGGGCGCCTGATCCGCGGACCGCAGTATTTCTGCGCGGGAAAACTCCATTACTCTGTTCGTGTCGGGGCAATAGGCGCCGGCCTCGGCAATCAGGTCAACGGCAGCCTCAAACACGCGATCCGCCAGGTCGTCATCGGAATTCACGATGGTTTGGCGATCCCACTTGATTTGATAGCGGTCGATGATCTCACCCAACTTCGGTACGAAGCGCTTCATATAGTAGTCGATATCCGGAATTAAGAGGCCGTTGTCTGCTCTTTCGAAAACGTCGATTAAATCTAACATTTTGGTCCTCCTGTGCTGCGCGTGGTTCTCCGGCGCGCAAGCTCGTGGTTCAGCTAATTTCAGGACACCTTACCTCTGGGAAGAATAACTGACACCTTTGGCTTAATTGGGGGATGTATATCCCCCGAGTTCGTAGACCAGTCGCAAATCTGTTCCGGGATATTTTTCTTCGGCA